>Ga0080013_1006626_pt1 | contig 10200 bp, 8 predicted proteins | sample ETNvirenome_6_85_FD_69236 | JGI IMG/M metagenome (GOLD analysis project Ga0080013, IMG submission 69236) | Marine viral communities from the Pacific Ocean - ETNP_6_85 (SPADES assembly) (version 2) | ecosystem: Environmental > Aquatic > Marine > Oceanic | place: Pacific Ocean | collected 2013-06-19
AAGTAGATAATGTCTTTTAAAGAAAAAGGATTAGTAACCGTTAAAACTGTGGATGGTAAGCTTCAAGAAGAAGTGGAAAGTGAAACGATCATTACGGTTACCAACAAGATAACAAAACAAGAGTATGGATCGGATGCTGAGGCTACTGCTGATGTCAATGATTCTAATACCACAACCAAAAGGGAGGATATAAGAAGGGACGTCTTGATAGACATTAAAAAAATGCCAAGTCTATTAGCAAAGTCTGACCTTGTAAAAGCTTAGGTTTTTGTGTAAAGGTATAGGCTCAGGTGAAATCCCTGCCTTTAACAAACAATCAAATAAGATAGTTTAAATTATGCCATTTAAATCAGAAGCACAACGTAAATACTTATGGGCCAACGAGCCAGGAATTGCTCGTGATTGGACCGATAAACATGGAAGTGGAATCGCTAAAGCTTTAGGTGGAAGAATTGGATATCAAATGGGAAATATGGTTGGTGGAGAGATGGAAGGTGCAATGATGCAATCCAAAGAAGTAATTAAAGAATTATATGACGCGTTCATAGCTCAAGGATTATCTCCTCAAGAAGCTATAGAAAAAATAAAAGAAATAATAGCAAGCACTCAGACACAAGAAGCTGAGTCACCAATGATGGGAGAAGAGTTTGGTAGAGCACCCGCAGCATTCGGTGGTATGATGGATACTTATACGGGAAGAAGAAAATATGGTTTAGGAAGTCTTAATCCTTTCAAATTAGTTAAAAAAGCAGTTAAAAAAGTTAAGGAACTTGCTTCAAGTAAGTTTGGAAAAATAGCATTAGGTTATTTAGCAACAGCAGGTATCTCAAATTATTTGGCTGGCGCTCAAGGAACTTTTGGATTAGGTGCAGGTAAAGGTCAGTTATGGAAAGACTTAAAATGGTTAGATCCTAGAAACGTAGGAACAAATATAAGTACGAGTTGGGGAAAACTTCCTTTTAATCAAGCAGCAAAGGCTCCACAACTTTTACCAATGGCAAGGCCAGAAGGAAAGGCATTGACGGATGCGCTCGCACTGCAGAAGAGAGGAATAATGGAAGCAGCAATGGAAAAAGACGCGATTAGTGTACTAGGAAAAAAAGCTCTAGAAGAAGCATCTCCAACTAATATTTTAGGTATTCCAAACATATCCAACAAAGCTTTAGCAGGAATTGCACTTCCCTCAATAGCTGCATACGGCTACACGGCTGCACAACCGCCAGAAACGTTAGGTGGTGAAGTGACAGCAGAATACGATGACAACAAAGCATGGTGGGATAATTATTTAGCAAATCTGCCTTCAGATTATTCGGTTAATCCAGACAGACTTAAATCCGCTCAAGGCGGAAGAATAGGACGACAAGAAGGAGGGCTCATGGATCTTGGTGGAAGGATTGGGTATGCAGATGGACTAACCGTAGCTGAAAAAGGACCACTTTATATTGATCCTGATACAGATCTTCCTTTACATAATATTGAAAAAGAGTTTCAACAAATGAGTAGAGAAGAAAGAATAAAAAAATATTATGAGATGTTAGCAAGAATAGAATCTTATAAAGATATTGAGGAACTGAACATGCCAGGACACCGATTCGAAGACATGTTACATTGGGGTGCTATGGGTGGCGGAGGAGGCAGTGGAAATCCCGAAATGACAGAAGCATTAGAATATACAGATCACCCTGCTGCTGAAGCACTTTATGAAAGAGGAGAACATTATAATAGAGGCGGAAGAATTGGGTATTTGGCAGGTGGTCCTTTGATTAAAAAAGGAATTACAGAAGTACTAAAAAAATTTAAACGACCTATTTTTTCATTTGATGATGAAGCTAAAATGATTATGGATCTTACAGAAACAGGAAAATATACAGAAAAGGAATTAATAGCACTCGAGGGAGATCAACTAGTTGAAATTTATGTCCGTGAAGGATTTACTTCCCCTAAAGCTATTCCTGATGCCCCTGAAACTATTAACTTAAAAAATATTACACCCAAAATAGAAAAAGCTTACGGTGGTAGAGTTGCAGCACAAGAAGGAGGTCTTATGAACCTGGGTGGTATGGAAAAAGATTATAGACAAGAGGGCGGATTTGTGCCAATAGGGGGAGAGGAAAAAGCAGACGATGTACCAGCCAGACTTTCTAAAAACGAATTTGTCTTTACAGCAGATGCGGTCCGAGCGGCGGGCGGCGGGGATATCGACGCGGGCGCCGAAGTCATGGAGAATGTTATGCAAAACCTGGAAGCGGGTGGCAAAATTTCTGAAGAGTCTCAAGGCGAAGGTGCGCAAGGTATGTTTGAAGTTTCAGAACGATTAAGTGAGGTAATGTAATGGTAGGTATAGCAATAAAAGGATTAGGTTTATTAGGTAAATTAGGTAAATCAAGTAAATTAAGTAAAAAGAAAAGAGGAGATTTTGCAATGAAAAACTTTAAAAAAAGACTTCAAAAAACTCCGAATAAAATTTTAAGACAAGATAAAACTTATGAATTATCTACAGGGAAATTTGGAAAAATTATAAGTGGTAAAAAACAGAAAAAAGAGATTCTAAAACAACAACACTCTATTAAAAGAAAATGGGAAGCCACAGGAGATGAGTGGGGTCCTTTAAAAGGAGGATGGAGATAATATTATGGCCATAACAGAAACACGAAATTTACCAGCACCCTTTATTCAATCTTTAGGAGAATACTACGGTAAGGAATTACCTGCATTAACTAAAGATAAAATGGACGTGTCCCAATGGGCACCCACCGTTGCAGCTCAAGATCCAATGCAAACTCAAGCAGCTACCCTAGCTGGCACTCAAGATAAAGGTATTGGAGCTTTCGAACAATATTTAACAGCGGCACAACCTTATGCAGGGCCTGACGCTTACAAACAATTTATGTCGCCATACCAACAACAGGTAATCGATGCGACGATGACTTCTTTTGACAAACAAGCAGCGATGCAACGAAGAGGCATTTCAGATCAAGCAAAACAAGCAGGAGCTTTTGGCGGAGCACGACATGGCATAGCTCAATCAGAATACGATGCAGCTTCAGATCTAAATAGGGCTCAAATGGAAGCAGGATTATTACAACAAGGATATGGTCAAGGAATGGCAGGAGCACAACAAGCCCATCAACAACAAATGGGATTAGCACAAACCGTTCCTGGTATGTATCAACAAGATATTGCGACTTTGGGTACAGTGGGCGCACAACAACAAGCCCAATCGCAAGCAGTTCTTGATGCGCAAAGAGAAGGCAAACGAATGGAAGCCTTTGAACCCTACGAACGACTAGGATTCCTAGGTCAAGGACTGACAGGAATCATGGGCGGCTATGGTAATCAGTATCAGTTCCAACAACAACCGAATCCAACACCGTTGCAGACGGCTCTTGGAACAGGGGCTACGTTGGCTGGAATATATGGAGCGGTTAGAGGAGCAGGACAACAAGGCTATCAACCTGGAGCTATAACTACTCCAAAACTGTATTAAACTAATGAGCAGAACTTTAACAAGACCGATGTTTAGACTGGGTGGTTCCACAAGCGGGATCACGTCAGGATTAGACTCTCCAAGAAAAGGTTATGACAAAGGCGGTATCGATTATGATAAAGCCTTTGAAACATCTCAAAGACTAACGGATAAATTTTACCCAAAAAAAGGAGCCAACCTTAATCGGTTCCTGATTAACTGGGGCTTGAACATGGTGGGCAACCCGCCAAGCGGAAACGTTTTACAGACCGCAGCGAAGCAAGCACAACAACCTACTTCTGAACTTTTTGAAAGCATGGATCGTGATGATTATATGAGAAGTGCAACAGGCTCAGACATCTTTGGTAAAGTGATTGCCGCTGAAGGTGAAATGATGGGCGGTGAAGCAGGCGCCAAGTGGCAAAAACAATGGGCCCTGAAGACAGTCAAAACAGCTTACAATACACTTGTAGATAATAATATTAAACTAGATGAATTACGAAAAGATCCAGTCAACAATAAAATTCAAATTGATGAATTGGAAAAATCAAATAGAGATGCAAAACTTGATATTGCTCACTTACAGGAAAAAAATCCTTTAATTAAGGCTTTGAGTACAAGCCCTGCAATTATTGAGCAAATATTTGACAGTACTATTAAAAAATTAGAAGGGATACAAATAGAAATTACTGTGACTGAACAAAATAAAGATTTATACGAGGACAATAAGGTAGGAGATATAGTATATAAAAAGAAATATGATAAAAAGTCTCCTGAAATAATTGCAGAAGCTTTAAAAAGAATTGAACAACTCTTTGGAGGAACTAATTTGGATCTAAGTTTTTTAAAAGGAGAGAACAAAGCTACTGGAGGAAGAGTAGGTTATCAAGGGGGAGAATTAGTAGAAGATGTAAACGTACAAGAAACGATTCAACCAGAAGGAATGGCTGGGCAACAACCAATCCAACCAGGAGGAGCTCCTGAAGTAGAACCCATAGGTATGACCTTTGAAGAATTAAGAGCTAGACTTCCTGCAACTATCACTGATGACATTGTCATCTTACTTTCTCAAAGTGCACAGGCGCTGGAAGATTTTGCAACGATTCAAACCCAACAAGACGTAGATAACTTCAACACAAAGTATAACGTAAATTTGATATTACCAGCGGAGGGTTAGGATGGCAGACATCAAACCTTACGAGCGTTATAAAAAAGACAAACGTAATCAACCTAAAAAACACAACATAGACAACTATACTGATTTTCAAAAAGCACTCTTAGCTGCCATTGAAAGTCAAACTGAACCGAAGAAGCCTGTCAAATGGTTCTTTGGTAAAGATAAAGATGATGTAGGTGCATCTACACTACTTTCTCAAATTCCTTGGGGGCCTACAGGAGTAAGTACTCAAATGGTTTCCCATTTCATGGAGTTTAAAGATAAAAACGGAAAGGTTATTAAACCCAAATACGTTAATCTTAATAAATGGCTGCGAGAACGAGCAGGGCAAAAAGAAAAAGATTATATATCAGGACTCGATGAGTTAGTGAAGGGGGTGGAAACGGGTGAGTGGCAACTTGCTGGTGCTCTTAGCCAACTCATTACGATTCCTACTGATATGATTACAGGAGGTATAAGTTGGGTAACTAACAATCCTGATATAAGTACTGATTTTACTAACGCTTTAGAAAAAAAATTAACCGATGGAAAAATTAAACCCGATGAACCTGAAACGTGGAGAGGTGAGCTTACTTCTTTAGGTACTCAGTTCGCTATACCTTATACTTTTATTTCTAAGCTAATTGCAAGAGCCAACGCACTGGCTCCTGTTTATAAATTATTAAAACTTAACAAAGCTAATAAGGTAAGCAAAATAGCAAGAAGAACAATTGAAGGCATGACGGTTTTGGGGGCTACTGATTTTATAACTTCAAGCCCTGGTCGACCTGTCTTAAATCCTTGGATTCAACCAACATATACTAAAGGAAAAAAAGGAGCGTCGAAAGCAACTGAAGAATTAGTAAATAAACTTAAGTACGGATTTGAAGGAACTTTAATTGGCGGTGGTTTTCCGATAGTGGGTAAAGGCATACAGCTCGGCTATAAATGGCTGGGTCCTAAATGGGCGGCTAAAAAGATCGCGCAGATTGGAACACGAACCGCGAACCGAGTCGTCTTTGAACCTGCGGCTTATCTTTTTACAACCCCACGGTTTAGTCCTGCTCATTTATTACCTAAGAAATTAGCTAAAAAAATGCCTGGTCTTGAAAAAAGTCTTGGAAAACATTCTCTTTATAATCCTATAAACCCTTCTTGGCAGTGGACCTCTAAAACAATTAGGGGCATGACTAATTGGACATTGACCAAAGCTATTGCTCCAACGATTGCGAGTGGTCTATCACCCGTTATGAAAGATCCAGTTACAGGTAAAAGAGTTTTTAAATGGTTAGGTCCACGGACATGGCCTCAGTGGGTTAAAGATCCAGTCACAGGTAAAAGAAGTTGGAAAGAATGGAAAGTAAGCCAACTTCCTCCGTTTGAAGAATGGAGATTGGGGTCGGTAACTAGTAGAGATATTAGTAAACGTTCCGCTAAAACTTTAGATAATATTATATACTGGCTAAGATCCTATGGAAGAAACCCTGTCTCTATTGAAGGTGCCTCTGAAAAAGCGATCCTTTATGGGAGATCGGTTGCAAGAAAATTTGATAAGGCTTTTAGTGGCCTTGAGAAACGAGCTTATGAATTAGCTAAAGGATTCGAAGGCCAATATAACAAGGGAACTACTTCACCAGCGATGCAAAAATACTGGCTTGATCAAGCAGATGAATTTATCTTTAATCAAAGAGCCCTTACAGATTTACCTCCAGAATTACGAAATTTATCTAAACAAATTAAAGATACTTTAGAAGAAGTAGTAAAAAGATTTAGAAATGCTTTACCTAAAGGTAAACAGGCCGATGAATACGCGGTGGCTTTATATGAGCTTTTGGGAAAGAAAACCCATTCTTATCTATTAAGATCCTTCTCAACGTTTACTAATCCCTTCAAGGCTGTTGATCCAAAGATCAGAAAAAATGCAGTCGATTGGATTGCTAAAAATGTTATTGCTAAAAATAAAAATTTAAGAGAACAGGCCTTAAAAGATTTTCCTAACAACACCACCTATAAAGCTGCTGCCAATGATATGGTGGATGCAATTCTAGCAACAGGAAGAACTGAAGGAAAGGATCCTATAACAATTCTAAAACATATTGGTCAAAAAATTCTTCAAGGTAAAAAATATGATTTCCTAAGAACAGGAGAAGAACTTCCTAAAGCTATTCGAGATCTTTTGGGACAGGAAAGGAATGTAAAATTCTCGGTTCTAAGTACAGGTATGGATGTGGTTAATCAGAACATGGCAAAGGTTGCTGCAGATTATATGGCGAAACAAGGACTCAAAGAGGGATGGTTATTTACTAGTCGGGCAGCCGCTCAAAGAACCTATGTTACTCCTGCTCAAATCAGAAGGATTCCTCGTATGGGAGACTATCTTAAAACAGATCTAGAGGGTCTGTGGACTTCTCCTGAATTTCAACAAATGTTCATGGGCCTGGGCTCACCTTTTGCTAATCTAATTAAGTCAGCATGGTATCGTCACATCATTCAAGGAAAAGCACTTGTTCAAATTGGAAAAACTTTATACTCACCAACCACTCAGGTTCGTAATGTAACTTCAGCATCCATGTTTGCTTTAAACGCAGGTCATATTGGATATCGTGCCAGTGTTACTGACTCAATGCGTATGGTACTTAGAGACGTCTTTAAAGAAGGCCAAGGAATTGATCGAGTTGCATTCAACGAACAAATTTCAAAACTTGTTAGGCTAGGAGTATATGATGAAAACATTGTAGCCATGGAAATGAAAGCTGTTCTACAAGAATTAAAAACAGGAAAAATTAATACGTTTGATAAGTTGTTCGATAGAATGATGAAGATGGTTCAGACAGATAAGGTTGGCCGTGTCTATGCTGGAGGTGATAACCTCTGGAAATTCTATGGGTTTAATTTTGATAAGTCCATGCTGCTTGAGGCTCTACATAGTGTTGACGATGTCGCTAAATTTATGAAACATATAGGAGCTCCTTTCAGCAGAACTGATTTAATAACAGGAGCTAAACTTACACTGGACGATGCTTTAGATCTAGCAGCCGCTCATCTAATTAGAAACTCTTATCCCACTTATAGTAAAGTGCCACCAGCGATTCAGGCATTAAGAAAATTTCCACTAGGAAACTTCGTATCGTTCCCTGCAGAAATGATTAGAACTACAAATAATAATATTGTTATGGGTTTAAAAATGTCTTCTCATCCTGACATGGTCATTAGACAGATGGGTCTTAGAAGATTAATGGGATCTTTCTTTACGCTTTATGGATTAGGAAAGGGTATATCAGAAGCTACTCAATACCTAACTAACACAACCGAGGCTCAGGAAAGTGCATATAAAAGATCCTTTGCTGCAAGCTGGAACAGAAATGCTGATCTAGTGATGCTTAAAGGTTGGGACAATGGTGAAAGCTTGGCGCTTAATTTTACTTACTTCATGCCATATGATGTAATGCAAAGGCCTCTGGAAGCAGCTATTACTGCAGCTCATAAACAAAATATAAACCCTGAAGATGTTGATGATTTTATGTTTAATCTTGTATTCAGTCCTGAAGGACCACTGATGGAAATTTTAGAACCATTTATATCAGAGCCGTTAGGTTATGATCGATTAATAGATGTGACTACGAACGAAGGAAGAAAACCTGGCGGTGGAAGAGTGTACACAAAACATGATAGTCCTACTGATAAATTTGCTAAATCATTGGCTTATGTATTAGAAGGAGTTAGTCCAGGTGTAGTAATAACCTCACAAAAAATAAGCGCAGGGTTAAGAAAAGATTTAACTAAAGGTGGTAAGCCTGTAAATACTTTTGATGAACTACTAGCACTATTCTCTGGAATTCGATTGATTAGAATCGATACCAAATCTGATTTAAAATACTACGCAGCAACTCTTAACTCTGCAATGAGAGACATTGATGAAGCTAGTGACTTCTATAGTACAAAAGGCTGGCAAGATAAAACACCAACTGATTTAGTAAAAGATTTTGATAAGCAGCAGGAGAAAGCTTTCAGAATTCAAAAGGATATGTTCATCCGTATCGAAGACATGAAACTTTTGGGTGTGGACGACAGAACTATTAAAAAAATATTACAAAAAGCTCAAGTTAATGACGACATGATTAGAAATTTAATGAAAGGGCGCATGACTCCTGCTAATTATTCTGATCCTAGATTTAATCAAAAGGTAGAGTACATTGAAGACTCTTTTGAAAAATTAGAAGAAAAGAGTAAGTATACATATGGTGAATTTGAAGACTGGGCCTTTCCTGAGGACGAATTGAAAGATATAAAATCTGAATGGAAAGGAAAAGAATTTTTCCCTGAAGGATATAACCCTAGTGACGTTACTTACAAAAAAGATTCTAAGGGTAATACTTTATATAATAAAGACGGCGATCCTATTCCAGTTGAAAAACCAGGCATCTTAAAAAAAGGATACGACAAGATTAAAAAATATATTAATCCTTTGGCAGGTTTAACAAGTCAAAAACCTCAAGTTCCACCATTACCTAATACTCCTATGCCTAATGTAGCTACAGCTGCCTTACAAAAGAGTCCACAAACAGGCTTGACACGGAGTGAGACTGCGTTATTGTCACCATCGGAACAGGAAATTGCACGGAGAACATGACACCCAAAACTACAAGAGAACATATCATAAGTTTGCACGGCCATGTGAAGGGGTTGAAAAAAGATATTTCAACTATTAAAACCAATCATTTGAGACATATGAATTCTGATATTAAAAGCTTGGGTGGCAAGATAGATAAAATCTATTGGGTTCTTTTGGCTACGGTGGGGGCCGTCGCTTTTCAACTGTTGGACTTCTTATTTCAAATCGTTTGATGCAACTATCTAAAAATTTTAACTTAGTGGAGCTGACTAAGTCACAGACAGCCGAAAGGAAGGGCATTGCTAATGACCCTAGTCCCGACCACCAGGAGAACCTAAGATTGCTCTGTGAGAGGGTCCTACAGCCCATTAGAGACCACTTTAATCACGTAGTGAGTGTATCCAGCGGATATCGTAGCTCAGCGCTGTGTGCTGCCATCGGTAGCAGCATAGATTCGCAGCATGCGAAAGGGATGGCGGCGGACTTCGAAATTTATGGCACACCTAACAATGAAGTCTTTAACTGGGTCAAGGAGAACCTTATGTATGACCAAATGATTCTTGAGTTCTGGAACGAAGACGAACCCAACTCGGGCTGGTTGCACGTCAGTTATAACCCTGACTCCGCAGAGAATATAAAGGAGAATCTTAGAGCTTTTAAAAATGAAGATAATATAACTAAATACCAACCTCTTTTAGGAGACGCATAATGAAAAGATTTTATAATGCAATTAATAATACAATAAACAAGCACCAGGGTGTAATTTTGTTTATTATGTTACTTGCAATTTTGTATAAATAGTATATATAGAGTGCATGGGTGCTTAAAGAGGCCCTATTTATAAACTGTCTAAACAAGGAGGTTAAAATGACACTCAATAAATTACCATCAATCTTTAATCAATTAAGACCTATCTCGGTAGGATTCGACAACGTCTTTGATCATTTTGAAAAAATGTTCGACGAC
>Ga0080013_1006628_pt1 | contig 10197 bp, 28 predicted proteins | sample ETNvirenome_6_85_FD_69236 | JGI IMG/M metagenome (GOLD analysis project Ga0080013, IMG submission 69236) | Marine viral communities from the Pacific Ocean - ETNP_6_85 (SPADES assembly) (version 2) | ecosystem: Environmental > Aquatic > Marine > Oceanic | place: Pacific Ocean | collected 2013-06-19
AACGTGGGGGACATCGCACATTCGCGGGATCGCAACAGACGACACCACAATTGTGATAGTGGGAGCGTCTGGAAAAATAGCCACCAGCACCGATGGTACGAGCTTCACTTCGCGCACTTCAAATATGAGCGTGACTTTAAATAACGTGGCGTGCGACGTCATCGGCGCAGGCATGCGCTAAATAATGAAAACAGATCGGTGGGACTAATTACAATATGAACGGAATGAATTGGCAAGATCTGGTCGACTCTATTAGGGAAGTTGGTTCATATCGCAATCGAGTTAAGCCCAAGCGCTTAAAAAAAGATATGGCACATTATGGTGTCGGAGGTTCAAAAGGTTCAAAAGGCGCGCAAAAAGGAAGTCCCTATAAGAATGTTAAAGTCAGTTTTAAAGGAAAAGGGTTTAATGATATTTCGGCGCCTTTAGAGGAAGAAGTAGACGCCGAATCTTTTGAATCCCACGACATGTTAGAAACAAGAATTTGGGATGGCGAAGAAATAAAACCACAAATAAGCTCAAACCTATTGAAAATAGCACAGGATTTTATTGACAATTTGCCTGTTGAAATAGATGTTGATGACGTTAGGTTAACTGGCTCCCTTGCAAATTATAACTGGTCAAATTATTCTGATGTTGATCTTCACATTATTGTAGACTTTTTAGGGGTAGACGAAAACCGAGTACTCGTAAAATCTTTTTTTGACAATGCCCGAATGAGATGGAACAACAAACATCATATTAGGGTAAAAGGTTACGATGTAGAAATTTACGTTGAAGATTTAAGAGAGCAACATCTGTCATCGGGCGTTTACTCTTTACTGAACAATGAATGGGTTAAGAAACCTAAAAAATTTAGAAACAGCATTGATTTTTCAGCCGCTCGCAGAAAAGCCGACGACATAGAGTTTCAAGTAAACATCGTTGATAATTTAATACTCGCCAGAAAACTTAAATCTGCCATTAAAAATATTGATCGACTAAAAAAGAAAATTAAAAACATGAGATTGGCCGGGCTTGAAAGCGCAATGAGAGAGTTTTCAATCGAAAACATAACATTTAAAATCTTGAGAAGAAACGGGACGCTAGATAGGCTCGAAGAACTTAAAAATCGAGTATATGATCAATTAATGACCATCAAGGAAGAATAATGGAATTTAAAGATATCACGGATAAGGATAAAGTATACCCTGGAGAATATCTTTTATACAAACCGCAAAATCAGATTGTTCTTTGTGGCGCCTTTTCCAGGCAAACTAACATTATCAGGGTACTTCACCAAGGCCGATATCTGGAAGATAAAATTGAAAACTTTAAGAAGATAAATCTTTCAGGAAAAGAAAGAAAAGAAAGAAAAGTATCTCGCTGTAAAAAATGTGGAAAAGGGTAATGTCATTTGGGTCAACAAACAAATTTTTTAGGGTTGGCCCTTTTGCCAAAGTGGAAGATGCAGCTTCTGCGTTTTCTGAAAATTTATACTTTTCCTTTCTTTTTGAAGAATCCGTGAAAGAACAATTAAAGATTCAAGAAAAATACGAAGAAGCTCTTAAAGATGATGATAAAGACGCAATATCCTTTACCCGCAGCCAGATGCAGCTTTATGAAAATATATTTAGTTTGACCCTGGGCTATGGTCTTGGCGAGTTAGAATCATGACAAACATATATGCATATTGTTTGTTTGACCAGAGCGATAATTTTCACGGAGTTTATTCGTCCCTCATGGCAGTTCATCGCGATGCACTTAAATTATGCAACAAGGGAAATTCTGATGTTTTTTTAAAACTTGATGGTACTTTTCAAAAACCTTCTTTGGGCCTCCTTCGAAGAATATTTAAAGGCAAGATTGATACCCAAGTGCATTATATTTCCGACGGCGCATTGGTGAAGGTTCTAAAAACGAAACTTAAAGAGTAAAATGGAAGTATATTTAATCTATGGAATAACGGATTGCCCAGCTTGCCTCCGAGCATGCGCTGACTTAATGGAAAACAATAAAGAATATGTTTTCATTGAAACCGATTTCTCAAAAACGTATCGAGAATCCATAAAAAAAGAATTTGACTGGCACTCCTTCCCCATTATAGTGAGAGTAGACAAGGATAATGAAAAACTAATCGGAGGCTACGCGGAACTGCTGCCCCTTTTGGGCCCACGCGCCACAGATCCTGCTCATTGTCCTATATTAAAAAACGAATAGCATACTTACTTATGTGGAACTTAAACGCGGTGATTTGGTCCGATGGGTGATAGACCATGAAATCTACGAAGCTTCCGAGGACACCCTAAAAGGTATCAAACCTAATTATAGGTATGGAATCGTAATAGAGGTTTCGGCAGTAGATGGTAATGCCGTGATGCTTTATTGTTATGATTGTAAAAAGAAACATGAGAGCAGTTGGATGATTCTTAATTTAGCTCACGATGAATTTGAAGTTTTAAGCGGTGCACACACTAACCGAAAGGATGTGACAAGTTTTTAGTTGACTTTTTCGCGCGCCGATGCTATATTATAGAGGAGGCTAAGGAAAGCGGGATGCGCATTCAAAAGAAAATAGAAGAAACGCTGTGTCGATCCGTTTGTGGAGGGTGGGATCGCAATTTTCTTGAATCGATCCTTAATCGGCTTTCCAGGGGCGATGTATTGTCAGCAAAGCAAAAGCAAACTCTAGGGCTAGTTTTAGCGCGCAATACAATCGAAGATCAAGGAAAACACGAGAACTGGTCCGTTACCTATGAACAAGAGTATAAGGCCGACGCTAGGATCCTTGCAGCTTATCATGCGCGACAGCCTTATTACAAGCCAATGTCGGCCGATATTTTGGCTGGCCTCGTCCCAGAACGCGCCAAGTTTCTTCGTATGCACGATAACAAATATTCAAAAAAGGTGCTTAGCCAGCACAAGGCCATCAACAAGTATTGCGCGGGAGAGTATATAATGCCGCGCGCCTCATTCAACTCATATAAACATTGCGATACTGGAGTTGATATGATATGGGCCAACCAGCAGAATCTTATTGAGAACTTTAAAAAGCGCGGAGGATTCATTCTCGAAGTGTGTGAAGAAATTTATAGTGCCGCCAAGGGCGCAAAAAGATACAAGTTATTGCCAATAGGTTCAACAATCCCGATTATTATAGAGGAGCGCTATTTAAAGATGGGGAGAAGAAATAACCAGCACTAGGCAAATGCTATTTACAGCATGCCCGAGAAAAAACCAAAATACAAAGTTGGCGACTTTGTGCGTTGCTTTTATGATTTTTTTGAATTCTATTCTTATTTCTATGATGATGCTGAATATCCGTACCTACCATTTTGTGGAATTATCGTCGATTTAGCATGGGATATGAACTGGTTTGACATGGAAACAGTATACAAGATTTATTGCATGGACGGTGAGTATAGATTTTTTTTGGAAGATGAGATCCATTTTCCATGACAATTTCATGACATTTTTTGCTTGACAACACCACGTATAGGGATTATAATAGTATTATGGCTTCGTGGTGGAATGGGCAGACACGACAGACTCAAAATCTGTTGCCTTCGGGCGTGTGGGTTCGAGTCCCACCGAAGCTACCACTTTGGGTTCTTAGCTCAGTAGGTAGAGCGCCGGACTTTTAATCCGTAGGCCCAGGGTTCGATCCCCTGAGAACCCACCATTTTCTTAAAGGAGAAAAATGATTCTACTACTACTAATAGCCTTTGATCAGCCAGTGCCCCCCGAGTGTGTTATTGACCGATGCGAAGATAAGATTTGCATGGTTGAAACCCCCGAAGGGTGGGTGGAGATTGATCGAAAACCCTACCACTACGAAGGCAAAGCGATTGAATGCCCTTTCTGGCTGGTTGATCCAAGATGAACAAAGGAGAACAATAATGAAGTTTACAGCAGTTTTTATGGATATTGCCGGAAACTATTTGACAAAATACTTTATCACTTCCCATGACACAAATCAGGCATGGGAGGAGATTCTTTCACAAACCGCAGAACCCGAGCGCCTTCTATTGATCATACCTGGAGAACACACAGTTTATTCACAAGCTGATAGACGAGGGTTGTATGATGGGCTTCGGTAGCTCAGTTGGACAGAGCATCGGCCTTCTAAGCCGACGGTCGCAGGTTCGAATCCTGCCCGAAGTGCCACATGGGGGGCGTATTCCCTCCGTCTTATAAGCGGCCGAAAGGATAGCCGGTCACACGTGGGTTCAAGCCCCACCGCCCCCACCATTTATGAAAAAGTTTATACAAACAATATTGAACAGGATTAGCAGTTGGGCTGCATACTTTCTGAAAACGACACACATGAAGAAGTCGTATGAACTGTATGACGCCACATGGTCGGAAGATGAACAAGAAATCACAGAACCTTTGTTCAGAAATGAATTGCCCAATAACGTAATTTATGCAGCACATAAATTTAAAATGAAAAGGAGAAAATAATGTTAACAAAAGGACAAAAGAAATACATTGAAGAATATGAAAAATACAAAGACGTGGTCATCGAGCCTGGATTCTACCTTAACAAGAATCGCCCCATTATTGAATATGAAGTGTTGTCGTTTGGGCTTGATGAGGCGGTGATTAAAAACGTCAAATCAGGCCACGTCACGACAAAGACGCTTCACTGGTGTCGCAAAAATCTTATGGAGGTAAAAAGATAAGTGGGCTACCATGATCGAGACGGGTGCTTGTACCCGAGACACATCGGAAAAGCAGTTGTTAATCCATTGATTTTGATCGAACGAAAACTGGACAAAATTAAAAAAACACTGGCGGAGGACTTTATTGAAGAGAGTTCCGCAGCCGAACTGAGAGATAAGATCCAGAGCATCCTTGATGAATAGCTTACAAGAACTTGACACATAAAGTCTTGCTTTTAATCTAAGTTGATGCTATATTATATATATCCAAGGAGGGAAACATGGATTTTGGTATTGGCGATATTGTAAAACACCTTGAAGCCGAAACAATCGGCATCGTTCAACTGATCGATGGCGTGGCTGTCTGGGTACGGTGGGGGTGTGGGGAGGTTAACCACACCAACTGCATGCAACTTGAAATACTCGATAAAGCGGTATGCGCGTAGGCGATCTGGTAAGATACATTCCGAGCCCCTCTGCTACATTTAAGTGGGAGAGGTACACGGATGCGTTCAAGTCGCTGCCCGGAGTTATTCTACGAGAGGTAGACGCAAAGGGCACAACCACGCGCCGTTTTGAGATACGCTGGCATGACGGCCAGCTATCTGAGGAATGGATAAGCTATCTGGAACCCTTTGACAACTCCTTGACTTGACTTAGGGCACTTTCGGTGCTATATTATAGGTATAGGAGAAAAACCATGCAAGTTGGTGATTTGGTAAAACTTTGGGTAAACGCCGAATGGTTTGTGCAAGGCGTCATTATTGAAATGGATACCCGAACCTCTCCCGAAAAGGTATTTGTGCGCGCACATGATGGCCAGATTGTGGACGGGTACGATGATGAGTGCGAGGTGATCAGTGCGGCTGGATAAGAAAGTTATTGAAGCGATCAGCATGGCCGGAAAGGGCGGCGGCGAAAAAGCGTTTGCTGCCGCGCTGATAGATTTTAAGCGTGTAAACGCCTGCCTCTATGATTTTGTAAATGAGAATACACAAGAAAAGGTTGAGTTAAAAAAGCAAAAGAACCTTCAATGGTTTGATGGCTGGAAGTACCACAATCTCTCCGAGGAAGATAAGATCATCACGATGCTGTTTGTTCTCCATGATGGCGACAAAGTTTCTAATATATATTCAATGCCGCTGGGTGGGATGATTGATACTCTTTTATCTGATCCCGAGTACGACGAGGCCGGATGGACCCCTGATGTTCTGCAAATCCTCCACACACTTAAAGGGATGGCTCACAAAGTTCAATCAAAGCTGCCTCTTAAAGTCAAGGCTTTCGTTGAGAAGCATCGCGATATTGTGACATTGGAATATGCTGCTTCTTGACAACTCCTTGACTTGACTTAGGGCACTTTCGGTGCTATATTATAGGTATAGAAAGGAGAAAACATGATGAAAGTTTGGGTTATGCAGGGAAGCTACGAAGGCGAGTTGTTTAGCAGCGTACACCTGACACAGAAAGGTTGTGCGCTGGCGTGCATTTCTGATATAATAGAGTTCTTGGGTGTTGACGATGACGAAACCGCTTTGTCAGTTATGAACGATTGCAACCCGTATGCAGAAACCGATGGCGATCAGACCGAAGCGATTGAGTGGGATCAGGAGAAGCTGAAAGAAATGACGAGCGAGCAGCTTTGGAAGATTTTTGCTGAGTGGTGTGAAATGAGTTGGGATCGAATGGCAGATCGAAGTTATAACCTTGACTGCAACACTGTGGAGATTCAAGCATGAAGGTTTGGGTATTGAGATCAAGTTTTCAGGATGATCACTACGCACAAACCCACATGACCGAGAAGGGTGTCCTAATGGGTGCTGTACAGGAGGTGAGTGAATATATGTACAACGGGTATGACGATGATGAGATCGAGGATTTTGAAAGGGGCTGGCCCACATCGTTCAAAGAAGACCTGAACCGATATACGCGAGAACAACTGCGTGGCTTCCTGAGTGAGTGGTGGGAGTGCTTGTTTGACGCCGGCGCGAATGTGGAGTATCAAATCTATCAGACGCATATGCAGCCATGATTCCGCTAAAAGTATTCATCTTGGTCGGCACCGTTGATTCTCTCGATGCCCAGTTTGCAACGGTTGAGTTAGACACGAGCCCCCCTTCAAACGGCGGAGCAGCCATCGCTGTGCTTCCAGTTGCGATGTTTCCGTGTGAAGTGAAAGAAGGAAGGCAGTTTTATGTGGTGAAGCTGGCCGAGAAAGAAGAGTCTGTTATTATTTGTAGAAGCGACGAAGATGATTAGGATTGGGGATCTTGTTAGGCCCAGAGAGTTTAGCTTTCGAGATCAAGTGGGAATCGTGATTGCTATTGGTTGGATGGGCTCCGTAGCCGTGCGTCTTATGGGTGGCCGAGTGGTTACTTACAACAAGGGCTCACTGAGGGTTGTAAGTGAAAATCGGTGATATTGTGGAAGTTAAGCACTTAACATTCACTTGACAACTTAGAGGTTGACTTGCGCCCGTTTGGGTGCTATATTATATGTATGAAGATAGGAACGCTTGTCAGATGTTCGATTAGTAAGGTCGTGGGAGTAGTTGCTCCTCCGCCCGAGGACAATCAGCCCTGGGTCGGATCCGCATGGGTATTGGTCACTCATTCAGAAGATGACCAGTTTGTGGGAACCGTCCATTCATGGGACGAAACTCATCTGGAGGTTCTAAATGAAAGCGGGTGACTTAATAAGGTTTGTGTGTACCGAGCCAGACGGGAACCTGACGCGCTATATTACGCAGCTTGGCTTGGTGGTGCAGATGTCTAAGACGGGACACGACACAGAGTCAGCACAAGTGCTGTTTAACGACGGAGAAACTTGGTGGGTTGACACTCAAAGATTGGAGATTGTAAATGAAAGTAGGTGACTTAGTTAAACTTTCGCCTGCACGCGGCTCATCATTCCGCGCTGGGCTTATTGTTGAGTTTGTTGAAAAGAAGTGCTGGCGCACAGAAAAACTTGGCATCAAGGTAGACTGGCGCAAGATCGACCCAGAGCCTCACGCAGTTGTGTTGGTCAATGGTGACCGCCGGACCATTCCGCTGACAGACTTGGAGCCTATTGATGAAAGGTAGCGGCATGGTCAAGGGAGTGGGTATGATATTTATAGTCGGCGCATTCGGCTATGTGGTCGGAAAGGCTTTGGTGGTGCCGCTGATCTACGCTTTGAGAGTTTCGTGGTGATCAGTGAAGGATAGCGGAGCACCCAGCATCGGTGATCTTGTTGTTGCGCTCTACGATGTGGAGCGCGGCATTTCTTGCGTTGGGTTGGTGACTGAGGCACGGGGAATCGAATGCAAGGTTCAGTGGTCATCCGAGAACAATCCGGTCGGATGGTGGCAACGCATAAGTTTAAAAGTTGTTAGCCCAAGCGGGAAGACCAAAAAAGTTTAACGCACTTAACAATCACTTGACAACTTAGAGGTTGACTTGCACCCGTTTGGGTGCTATATTATATGTATGAAGATAGGAACGCTTGTTAGATGTTCGATTAGTAAGGTCGTGGGCGTAGTTGCCCCTCCGCCCGAGGACAATCAGCCCTGGGTCGGATCCGCATGGGTATTGGTCACTCATTCAGAAGATGACCAGTTTGTGGGAACCGTCCATTCGTGGGACGAAACTCATCTGGAGGTGATCAGTGAAAGTCGGTGATTTGGTAAGGTTTGAGCACGACATGACCGATGATATGGATCGCTATGTCATCGAATATGGCGTTGTAGTGAGAATGTCCACCACTGGGCACACCACAGAGTCAGCAGAAGTATTGTTTAATGATGGAGAGTTGGCATGGGTCGGTACTCAAAGATTGGTGGTGATAAATGAAAGTCGGTGATTTGGTAACAAGTATCCACCACGATATACAGGGGGTCATTGTCGAAGCCGGTTCACATCCCGACGCAGCCAACGGCCCAGCCGTGCGCGTCAAGTGGTTTGATGGCGACGACTCGATTGAGTGGGAAAAGTTTTTGAGGTTGATTAGTGAAGGTCGGTGATCTGGTGGCAGTAGGAATGCCCAAAATCAAAACAGAGTTCGTCAGCATTATAATGGCGATATGCCTGCCCGACGCACACCGGAGCGGCATGCATTTGATTCAAGTTTTGGAAAACGGACAGACCAAGTGGTATCCCGTTGGCTACATTAAGGTGATAAATGAAAGTCGGTGATCTGGTAAAGGTAAGTTTTGGTCCGAATGAAAAATCCATCACTGGCATTTTTATTCGTGATGATACCGAATGTTTTGCCGAGAACAATGAGGGCTTTCCGATCATAACCCGCGCATATGTGTTGTGGGAAGGCGAAATCTGTTCGACCCCGCTGGATCAATTGGAGCTTTTGAATGAAGGTCGGTGATTTGGTAAGAGAACAGCACATCACCTATGCCGGATGGACGGAAACCAGTGACTTGAGGATCGGCATCGTTGTTGAGATTGATCCTCTCCGCGAGCATCGCCGCCGTTGGATGAACGACTCGTCAACGGGCGTTGCATGCAACGAGGTTGTGATCTTGTTGACTACTGGATCACGAACATATGCCGATCCGAAGCGATGGGAGGTGATCAATGAAAGTCGGTGATCTTGTGCGAAGTACAGTATCTCAAAACGGGTGTACGAGCGGCGTGATAGTTAAACTATTGGATTGGGAGACTTTCGATTATCCGGGTGCGATGGTCCTGTGGGAACACGGAGAAGTGTGCTATTCCCCTGTTGACGAGTTGGAGATTCTAAGTGAAGGTCGGTGACTTGGTTAAGAGAAGGGATGATCCCACATACCACGGCATTGTTGTGGAGGTTGGCCCCCAAGAGACAGTGACGGACCACGGCAAGACTGTGGTGAGGGTTCAATGGAACGATGGGGAAGTGTCTTACGAGTTTGTCAAGATGTTAGAGGTATTGAGTGAAGGTCGGTGATCTGGTGGCAGTAGGAATGCCCAAAATCAAAACAGAGTTCGTCAGCATTATAATGGCGATATGCCTGCCCGACGCACACCGGAACGGCATGCACTTGATTCAAGTTTTGGAAAACGGACAGACCAAGTGGTATCCCGTTGGCTACATTAAGGTGATAAATGAAGCCAGACAACTTTAAGGAAACAAGGCATAGAAGCCTTATTAAAGCTGCCGCCTGGAGGGGAATAGCCGTGTTAAATAGCTTTATGGTGCTGGTATTAAACTTTTCAGATAAGCCGCTTCAAAATGCATTGATTATGAATTTAACTGGTTTTGCTCTTTATTTTTTTTATGAAAGATTGTGCAATAAAATCTCTTGGGGGAAAATAAATGAAGGTGGGTGATCTGGTGCGAAGCACTGTTTCTCAAAACGGGTGTACGAGCGGTGTGATAGTTAAACTATTGAGCTGGGATACTTTCGATTATCCGGGTGCGATGATTCTGTGGGAACACGGAGAAGTGTGCTATTCCCCTCTTGACGAGTTGGAGATCCTAAGTGAAGGTCGGTGATCTGGTGACAGACGATAGGAGTCACATGGACAAGGCCAACTGGTTTTGGAATGCATGGATTCGACGCGGAGTGATTGTCGAGGTGCC
>Ga0080013_1006629_pt1 | contig 10196 bp, 11 predicted proteins | sample ETNvirenome_6_85_FD_69236 | JGI IMG/M metagenome (GOLD analysis project Ga0080013, IMG submission 69236) | Marine viral communities from the Pacific Ocean - ETNP_6_85 (SPADES assembly) (version 2) | ecosystem: Environmental > Aquatic > Marine > Oceanic | place: Pacific Ocean | collected 2013-06-19
TACTCAAGCGCAGGCCATTAAGTGGGTTAGGGAAGTTTATGAGCCAAAGTTAGTAAGCCATCTTAAGCATGTTGAAAAAGTATTAGAAAAATATGTAGATCTTAAAGATAAATTAAAAGAATTTACTACTTTTGCTAAAAGGTATGAGCTTCTAGACAAGCATGCTTGTAAGCTACATAGATTTTTAAAAATTTATGATTCTGAAAATTGGATTGTTAACATAGTTCCAGCTGAAGGTAAATCAGGTCGGCGGCTTGAGTTTAAACCGGTTGATGTTGCTCCATATTCTGAAGAGATGCTTTTTAGATTAGGCCACAAAATACTAATGATGTCAGCAACAATTTTAGATAAGGACGGCTACTGTAAGCTTTTAGGTATACCAAGAGAAGAAGTTGCTTTTATTTCTATTCCGTCTCCATTTCCAGAAGAAAACAAACCTATTTTATTTTCTCCTGTCGGAAGTATGAGTTCTAAAAATATAGATCAAACTCTGCCTGTTATGGTACAAGCTGTAAAAGAGATTCTTAAGGAGCATGCTAAAGAAAAAGGAATCATTCACTGTCATTCTTATAAAGTGGCTTCTTTTTTAAAGAGAAATCTTAGATCTTCTAGAATTTTAATTCATGATAGTTCTAATAGAGATGAAATATTAAAGAAACATATATCATCTTCAAAACCAACGGTGTTATTGTCTCCATCAATGACTGAGGGAGTTGATTTAAAAGATGATTCTAGTAGGTTTCAGGTTTTGTGTAAGATCCCTTATCCATACTTAGGAGATAAGCTGATTAGAAAAAGAATGAATAAATGGAAGTGGTGGTATCCACTGCAGACAGCTAAAAAAATAGTTCAATCAGTAGGTAGAAGCATAAGAAGCGATGAAGATTATGCAGTAACCTATATACTAGATAAAGATTGGGATAGATTTTATTCTAGAAATCGTAATATATTTCCAGAAGATTTTAGAAAATGCTTAAAGTAAAAAGGTAAAAATATGTCTTTTCATAAAAAAATATACACTCACGCTGAAATAGATGAATTAAAAGAAGATCTCAAAAATATGGGTTTTCCCATCTATTGTACATCAGGTGGATTTGATCCGCTGCATGTTGGTCATCTGCGCTGCATACAGCATACAGCGACTTTATGCCAAGGTGGTCCAAAAGGGCGAGGGGAGGCAGGAATATTTGTCGTAATTGTTAATGGCGATGGATTTTTGTATCGTAAAAAAGGATATGCGTTTATGCCGCATCATGAAAGGATGGAAATAGTTGCTGGCATTGAAGGCGTAGATTATGTTATTGGATGGGATGACGGCACACAGACAGTAACCGGAGCTATAGAAGCTATCAGGCCGAAGTATTTTACTAAGGGCGGTGATAGAGATTCTGCAGCAAACGTTCCTGAGTTTGATCTTTGCGAAAAAATTGGTTGCGAAGTTAAGTTTAATGTCGGTGGCGGGAAAATTCGATCTAGTAGCGAATTAGCTAAGGCTGCTGTAGATGGGGAATTAAGAAGAGTTGCTGTGGGAGATGAAGATGAGAAGAGTTGAGAAACCTTGGGGTTATGAAGATATATGGGCTGAAACTCTTGGCTATGTTGGAAAGCTTCTGCATATAAAAGCTGGACACCGACTCTCTAAACAATATCACGAAGTGAAAGAGGAGACAGTTTATGTTCTCAGGGGAGTGCTCCACAACTACGAAGATGACGGATCAATTACTAAAATTATGCCTGGTAAAACTTTTCACGTGAGTGTTGGGCAGATACACCGATTCGGCGCGGCAGAAACTAGTGTGGAGATTATTGAAGTTTCTACTCCACACCTTGAAGATGTTGTAAGGCTAGAAGACGACTATAAAAGGTAACCTTGCATAAATTAAAGAATAGTTATAGAAGAGTTCTATAATGTCTTTTGTTACCGAATATGTCAGAGCAATTATAAGAGAAGTAAACGGCAGGCTTGATCCCGTCCATGCCGCAGCACAGTATGCGCACTTAGGTCAGAAAAGAAGAACTGGCAAACCATACATTTCACATCCAGAAAATGTAGCTAGTATAGTGAGAAAATATTATCCTGGTAATTCAGTGGCTTATTTTTCTGCTCTCTTACACGACTCTTTAGAAGATGCCATAGATCAAGGAAATGTAGAAGACGAAGAAGAGATGATAGCGCTTATTGACGACGCTATAGAAGATGATGAAATTGCAGAAGAAGTTATAGATGTAGTGCTTGCGTTAACAAAAGCCAAAGGTGCCAACTATTCAGATTATCTAATGTCTTTAACTTCTTTTCCAGACGCGCTTACAGTTAAAATGGCCGACATGCTAGATAATATCTCTGATAATCCCTCCGAGCATCAGAAGAAAAAATACTCTCTAGCTTTATATAATTTAGAAGAATATTTTGGCGGCAAACCAGGCTTTATTAATGATAAACACTGGAAAGCTCTGAGGAGCATCGTTTCCGATGTCTAAATACATCAAAGCTTTTATCAAAGAGGTACTTATCACTGAAAAAAAGAAAAGAAAGCCTCCTGGTGGTGGTGTTGTTGTTGTCCGCAATTTTGATGGTGAGTGGAAAGTCTTGGCCCTGAAGATCAAAGGCCAATATGATATTCCTAAAGGAATCATCGATCCCGGAGAAGACGCTCTCAGTGCCGCTATGAGGGAGACGGTGGAAGAGGCTAGTATATCTAGTTTAGATTTTGAGTGGGACTTAGATTCTTACCAAGCTGGAGCAGTTACGGTATTTTTAGCTTCTACTAATCAAGATCCGGCAATCGCTGAAAATCCTGAAACTGGTATCCGCGAGCATGATTCGGCAGCGTGGGTAACATGGGAAGATATGCTCGGTGGAGTTTATGGTTATTTAAGTCCTGCAGTTTCATGGGCAAAAGAAAAAGTAGAATCATCACAGTAATTTTATCTTCTATCTAAAAAAGACATAATTAGAATCATGTCCATATTCAAAGAACATAGAACTAATGCTGATCGATCTGCCTCAGATCGAAGGCGACATAAAACCAAAATAGAAAAAGCTATTAAAGACGGCATTCACCACATAGTTGCAGAAGAATCTATTATTGGAAAAGACGGGAAGAAGAAAATTAAAATACCCGTCAAGGGCATCAAAGAATATAGATTTATTTATGGTGATAACGGCAATAAAAAAGTTGGTTCAGCGCCGGGGAAAAATATTAAAAGAGGTCAGAAAGTCGGCTCTAAACAACAGGGTCAGCAATCAGCTTCTGGTGGAAAGCCGGGAAAAGACAAGGGTGAAGAATATTACGAAGTTGAAATAACTTTAGAAGAGTTATCTAGCTATTTGTTTGATGATTTACAGCTACCCGAACTTGAAAAGAAGAGAATGAAAAAGCTTATGTCTGAAAAGCCAAAAAGACATGGGTATAGAAATAAAGGCATTAGGCCTCGTTTAGATAAGAAAGAAACAGTTAAAAAAATGCTCAGGCGCAGAAATTCTGCAAAAAGAGCTGGCAGGTTTGAGGATGAAGAAGAGTTCTCATTTAGCGAGAGAGATCTAAGATATAAACACATTAAGAAAAAATCTAAAGAGCACTCTAATGCGGTGATATTCTTTGTGATGGATGTATCTGGCTCAATGACACAAGATAAAAAATATCTTGCTAGAAGTTTTTTCTTTTTGCTATATCACTTTGTAAGATCAAAATATGAAAACACTGATATAGTTTTTATTGCGCACGACATAGAAGCTCATGAAGTTGATGAGGAAAAATTCTTTAAGCGAGGGACTGGCGGCGGCACAATAGTTTCTAGTAGTATAGAGCTAATAAAAAGTGTTGTACAAAAGAGGTACCACCCAGACAGCTGGAATGTCTATGTATTCCAATGCTCAGATGGAGACAACTGGCCGACTGATAATAAGAAAGTTATAAGCCTTTTAGAAAAACTCAAGCCATCATGTCAATTTTATGGCTATTGCGAAATCGAGCCTGAAAGTGATAGACTTAAATGGCAAGATTTATCATCTCTATCTACTGTATATAAAGCTTTAATAGACGATAGATTCAAAATTGCCACCATTACTTCTCCCACAGATATTTGGCCTGCTTTTAAAACATTTTTTGGAGGAAGGTTAGCTGATGTCTGATTGGAATTTTAAAGATCTTGAAAAGTGGGATGAAAAGATATGTGAGATTGCAGAATCTCATGGTTTAGATTGGTATCCCATAGTATATGAAACTTGCGACTATTATCAAATGATAGGCCATATGTCTTATCACGGTATGCCATCTCATTATGGGCATTGGTCTTTTGGAAAGGGCTTTGAGCGCACGCACCAAATGTATAATTTAGGTATGGAGGGGCTGCCGTACGAGCTTATTATAAATTCAAATCCCTCAATAGCTTATCTCATGTTAGAAAATCCATTCTATCTGCAGATTCTTATCATGGCTCACTGCGTTGGGCATAGCGATTTCTTTAAGAATAATAGAATGTTTGCTGATACTAGACCAGAGTCTATTGTTTCTAGCTTCAGAGCAGCAAGAAAGAGAATACAAGGGTATATTGAAAATCCACATATTGGAATAAAGAAGGTTGAGCGTTTGCTGGACGCTCTTCATGCCATACAGCATCAAACTTATAGATTTCCTAAAAAATATATATCGCATAAGCAGAGGAAAAAAGAACTTGTAAATCTGCTTGTAACAAAACAAGAGCAGGGAGAAGATATATCTGGTTATGAGACTTCTTCTATACCGCTAGAACCTGAATATGATATACTTGGATTTATAATTGAGCACTCTAGGAAGTTAGAAGAGTGGCAAAGAGATGTTATAGAAATAGTGAGAAATGAATCCCAATATTTTATGCCTCAAATCAACACTAAGATTATGAATGAAGGGTGGGCTAGCTATTGGCATTATACGCTGATGCACGAATTAGATTTGCCGCAAAAATTTCACATTCCATTTTTAAAAAGCCATAACCAAGTCATCAGGCCGCACATTGGAGGAATTAATCCATACCATTTAGGGTTTTGCATGTTTCAAAAAATAAAAGAGCGGCATGGAATGGAAGAATGCTTCTTAGCAAGGGAAGTTCATCACGATGTTTCTTTTATCAGGCAGTATTACTCGTGAAGATTGTGAAGATCTAAACTTATTTTCTTATGGTTTAGTAAAAAATGATTATATGATAAAAGAAGTTTCTGATGAAGAAGGTTGGAAAAAAATAAAGAATAGCCTAATCAGTAACATAGGATCTAATACAATACCAATAATATACGTTGAATCGATAGAAGAGGGCAATGTTTTGACACTGCATCATGAGCACGATGGAAGAGATTTAGAGCTTGAATATGCCGAGAGAGTGGTGGATCATATATCAACCCTCTGGGGGGATGTTGTAAAATTAATCACAATTATTGAAGATGAGCCTTTTGAAATTTAATATGTAATTACAGAGCCAACTTATAGAGGGAACATGAGTAACAAAAAAACAGATTTTCTGCAACTGATTAAAAAGCAGAGAGCTACTAAAAAAGAAGAAAAATTTGAAGGTACTTTTATTGAGTATCTTGATCTGGTTTCTAAAGATTCTAGCATTCCTATGTTTGCTCATAAGCGACTATGCGACGTTATAGAATCTCATGGCGTTAAAGTAATCGCTGAAGATGAGCCTAGAAAAAATAAAATATTCAATGGTGATAATATAAAAATCTACGAATATTTTGCCCCAGAGTTCTATGGGATGGAAAAAGTAATTTCTAAGGTTATGAGATTTTTAAAGTCCGCTTCTTTAAAAGGAGAAGAAAGTCGACAAGTATTATTATTAATGGGACCAGTTGGTGCAGGAAAATCTGCTTTAACCGAACACATTAAAAAATCTTTAGAGCATTCTCCTTATTATGTTTTAAAGGGAGATCCCCAAAATGGCGAACCCTTACAACTTATTCCTCGGTCCCTTCGTGCTAAATTCGAGAATCTCTTAGGCGTTAGTATTGATGGTGATCTAAGTCCTGTAGCCAGGCATTTATTACTTGAAGAATATGGTGGAGAGTATGAAACGTTCCCTGTTGTACAGACCACATTTTCTCAGCGTGGAAGACGCGGCATTGCTGTGGTTCCACCAATGGACGCTAATAGCCAAGATGTTTCAGTGCTTATAGGGTCCGAGGATATTTCTAAACTCGACAAATACTCAGAAGATGATCCAAGAATATTATCGCTAAACGGAGCATTCAATGTTGGTAACAGAGGTATAGTCGAGCTTGTAGAAGTCTTTAAAAACGAGATTGAGTTTCTACACACCATCATCACTGCAACACAAGAGAAGCGAGTTCCGTCACCTGGAAAGCATGATATGGTCCATTTTGACGGTGTTATTCTTGCTCACTGCAACGAATCAGAGTGGAATAGATTTAGAGCTGAGCATACCAACGAAGCAATCCTAGATAGAATAGTAAAGATAAACGTTCCTTATGTTTTAGAACTAAACCAAGAAATAAAAATATATGAAAAAATTCTTGGAAGATCAGATTTTGAAGCACATATCGCGCCTCACACTCTTAAGATAGCTTCCATGTTTTCTGTTATGTCTAGGCTTAAGCAATCTCAAAAATGTGATATCATGACGAAAATGAAAATTTACAATGGTGAAGATGTCATAGAAAAAGGAAGGGTCAAAAAAATAGACATCAAAGATCTGCGAGAAGAATCTCGTGACGAAGGCATGACTGGAATATCAACCAGATTTATCATGAAATCTATTGATGCTGCTCTTTCTGATTCAGAGAATGGTTTTGTAACTCCTATATCTATAATGAATTCAATTACGTCGCAAGTTAAAGAGCAGCTTATAAATGAAGATTTTAGAGAGAGATGTTTAGAGCTTATTCAAAAAGTTGTTAGAGAAGAATATCTTAAAATTCTAGAAAATGAAATAGCAAAAGCTTTTGTGACTGCATATGAGGAACAAGCTCAGTCACTATTTGACACTTATTTAGATAATGCAGAAGCTCACACAACTAGAGTTAATATTAAAGATAGAATAACTAAAGAAGAGAGAGAGCCTGACGAAAAATTTATGAGAGCTATAGAAGAACAAATAGGAATTACTGGATCTTCTAGAGACGGATTCAGATCTGATGTTACTGCCTATATGTTTGCAAAACTTAGAAGAGGAGAGAAGGTTAATTATAAATCTTACGAGCCTCTTAAAGAAGCAATTGAAGGTTATCTCATTAATTCAGTAAAAGATATGGCTAGAATCGTAACTAAATCAAAAACAAGAGATGATGATCAGCAAAAGAAATATGGCGATATGATTACAGTTATGGTAGAAGAATATGGCTACACGCCAGACTCTGCAGAAGAGGTATTAACTTTTGCTAGTAATAATTTATGGCGCGATAGCTAAAACAAATTAATTTTTTTTGCTATAATTCTCTCAGGAGGTGCGTATGAAAGTAACTTTTCAAATGCCAGAGCTATTAGTAGTGATTTCCTGTGTGTGTTTTTTAAACTCAATCACAGTAGTTGGATGGGTAACTCTTTCGCTTGGGTTAATAACCAGTATCTGTAAAGCCGGAATGGCGGCTAGCGCTGAACAAAAGAAATCAGATGATTCAAAACAGCTACTACAAGAAATGGCTAATACAGTGATCACCGCTGTTGGAAGCAATTATAAAGCTGGCTCTAGAAATATAAATTGAGTTTTAAATGTGGACACAATCTAGATTTTCCAATTATGATAAAGTAAAAATTAGAGAGTTTGTAGAGAATATAAATCTTCAAATAATAGAATCCGTGCGCGGCGAAACTCTTTTGTCTTTTGGAAAAAATATAGAAAGACTTTGTATCTTAGATTGTGTGCGTGTTCTGACAGAAATAGCAACCGATGATCCGCTTGAGAGGGTGGTCAAAAACGCTCTATTAGAAATGACCATCAGCGCTGAGAACGTCAGAGCTAGTGCTGGAGCTTTCGCGCTTTTGAGTTTTTGTAATTTCTTTTTGAGTCGTGGAAACTTTGACGAAGAAGAAATTCATCAAGAAATTCGGAATATTTCTAGTAATTCTAGAAGAACAAATTTTGATGGTTTGAAAAATCAAATATCTGAATTTAGTAAAAGCAATTATGCATCAGAAATTTTCTTAAAGCTAATTCAAAATAACTCATTCAATGCATCAATATCCATTAAAGAATGGAGTGGTCAAGAAACAAAAATTGAACAGTCTTTTGGTAGCAGGTTTAAAGCTAGGGTGTCAGAAAATTTCATGATTGCCACTAGAATGAATCAGTGGAATGGATATGATGTTTCATGCATTGTTATTGATGGAGTTATAGAGAGGGTTTCTGAGATCCATCATGTATTAGAAATTTTTAGCTCTAATAACAAAAGTTTATGCATTTTTGCTAGAGGATACGGCGAAGAAGTTATAGCTACCCTTGCTAAAAACTACAATAGAAAAACTCTTAAATGTATTCCAGTAAAAATCGATATTGATTTAGATACCATTAACACTCTTAAAGATATTTCTATTGTAACTGGGTTTAATATGATTTCTTCTATGAAGGGAGATCTAATATCTTCTATAGACGAAGAAACCATAACTGAGTCGGACTCTATTTTTATTAGAAACGGAGAAACGGCAATCTTCAACAACAACAACACCGAAAGAATTAATTCTCACATTAATTTTCTAAAAGACAAATTAGAAAAAGAGAAAGAGCAAGATACTTGCGATTTACTAGAAAAAAGAATTATGTCTTTAAGTCCACATGTTTTTTCTATTTATTTAGGGTCTCACCTTGGAGAGATGCGAGGATTGTATAAAGATAGAGTTAATCAGCTTTTAGGAATTTCTAACGCTATATGTCTAGATGGAATAATTAAAATAGATCTTTTGGAGAATTCAATTAATCCAATTTTGCAAATTATACAACTTTTAAAATTATCTGATTTTAAATCAGTTCCGGCTTCTTCTTTTTGTGAAGGAGTTAAAACAGGATTTTTAACATCACAAAATCTTAGAAAAACCGCGGGTTTTGTGGTGGCAGATCATGATTGATCCGAGCAGTGTAGTTTGGTATTCTGGCTCTGGGAGTCCTTACACTTTTGTTGAAGTCACAGAAAAAATAACTAAAACTAAAAAAGACAATGAATCTCTAGAGATACATGTTGGAACTGATTCAGACCCAAATGGAAAAAAATATGCTATTGCCACAGGAATAGCATTAAGAATTCCCGGGCGTGGCGCTTGTTATTTTTGGTCTAGAGATTATTTAAACCCAAAGAGTGCTATAAATTTAGGGTTTAGGCTTGAAAGAGAAGTGACTGATTCTATTATAGTTGCCGAACGTTTGAGAAATCTGCTTGAGACAGATATTAAAATTATTATTCACGTAGATTGTAATACTAAGCTAAATCACGCTAGTGGAAAATATGCTAAAAAACTTACAAGCTATGCAACAGGAATGGGATATCCTGTAAAAATAAAACCAGATAGTTGGGCGGCTAGTTCTTTGGCTGACAAACATGCTAAATCATATGTTTTACCAGAAAATGAAAGAGATTAAAATTTTTTTTCGGAGGGTTATTGAAATGGTAACTAAAAATAAGGCTACAGGACCTGCTCAAAAAGATCTTGGACAACTCGTACTAGATAGTCTAAGAATTAACAATGAAGATATTATGAGAACCCTAGTGTCTAAAAACACTGAAGATTCTCTAGGATTTACTGACAACCAGCTTAAAGAAATACAAAATTTAATTAATGCAGTCGGCACCACTTCAGAAGATAGAGCAATGAGTCAACTTTTGAGATATTACTAGTATGTTAGCTGGGGTTAAACACGTAGTAGAGTGTAGGTGCATCCTTCCCCAGTATAAAAAAACTTCTAATCCAGTTTATCATAAATTTGTAGTGTTTTCTATTCTAGAAAAAGATAAAGCTAGAATTAGCTTTGCTCAATGCAACAACTGCGGAATAGTTCATAAAATAACAGATTTATGTAAATCAGAAATCTTAAATGGCACAGAGCGTCTTTCTTCTTTGGAAACAATAGAAGATATTAAAATGTCTCTTCCAGAAGATTTAAGTACTGTTTTAGAAAATTATTCTTGCGATACCCCCAACTGGCAGCACGCAAAATTTATATATGAAAATGCTAGATGGGGTGAGAGCATTATTTTAGTAAGGGAAGAACTA
>Ga0080013_1006631_pt1 | contig 10194 bp, 4 predicted proteins | sample ETNvirenome_6_85_FD_69236 | JGI IMG/M metagenome (GOLD analysis project Ga0080013, IMG submission 69236) | Marine viral communities from the Pacific Ocean - ETNP_6_85 (SPADES assembly) (version 2) | ecosystem: Environmental > Aquatic > Marine > Oceanic | place: Pacific Ocean | collected 2013-06-19
CGGGGTCGCCTGAACTGATGCCGGGTATCGCCCAGCCGGGTACGGGCGCTGAGGCGCAGCCCGCTCAGGCTGCGGGTGGGCGTCCATCTTTGCGTGACTTATTGGCGCAGGTCGGCTGATGCCGCGTAAAGGCGTAGGCCAGAAAGTAAAGGTTGCCCCCGGGCAGACATATGGGAAGGGTGTAGCCCAGGAGGAATCGCAGCAGGCGATTCCGTTGCATCGGGAACCTACGGCTGCGCCGCCGATGACCCCCGGCCAGTTCGGGCCTCCGACCCGGCCGTCGGAACGCCCGCGTGAAGCGTTGACCGCTGGTGCCCGTGTAGGCCCCGGCCCCGGTCCGCGACCGCCGGCCGCTCACCCCATCAAACGGGAAGACCCAACACCACGGCTTCTTGCCGTTCTGCCATTAGTGGAGGAACTTGCCGCAGCCCCGGGTGCGTCCCGTGAGGTTGTTCGCCTAGCGACGCAGCTACGGTCTGCTAGCGCGAACATGCAACCAACCCTGCCGGTGTAACCGTGAGCATCCTGAGCCGACTAGAAGCGGCGTTGGACAAGGGCGTTGATCTTGTAACGGGCGGTGGCCGACGGGTCGGCAACATCGCGGTGCAGAGCCTCAAAGTTGGGGGTGACCTCACCGGGTTGGGTGCCGATCTGATAACCGCGCCGTTCACCGACGACGAATACGACGGATTTCTCAACACGATCAAGGGTGTCAGCAACAAACGGATTTGGGGTGGCGATCCGGCGTACGGTCAGGGCGCTCTAGGCCATACGTTCGGCCCGCGAGGCACCCTCGGGTTGGTGATCGAGGCGGTGCCCGAACCTATCCGCGAAGGCACAAACGCTACTTTCGAGGCTTGGGAGGTTGGTTACCGGCAGATCGCCCGTGTCCCAGCCACCGCGATAACGGCCGCTTCCCTGGCCTTGTCGGACGAAGAAGCGGGTGACGTTTGGGAGCAAGCGTGGGAGATGAGCGACCCTTGGGGTGGCGACCCGCGGGCAAACACCATCGGCCGGGCGTTGTCGTTCCTGCTATTTGACATTGATGTCCTTGACGAAGAAGAAGTCGCCCGACACGAGGGAACCGCCTGGCACAACTATGTGTCCGGCACCACAGATCTCGCCGCCATGTTCTTTTTGGACCCGACGGTTGTGGGCGGCAAGGTCGTCAAAGTCGCCCGGGGTGCTGGTTGGGTCGGCCGGGTTGCTTCCCGGGCAGGGGTTCCCGGCACTCGGGCGACGTTGAACGTGCTGGGCCGTCACCGGCCCGGTGGGGCTGCGGATCGGCTGTTGATACGACCCTATGTGCGCGCCCGGTACGGGAAGAACCCGGCGAGAGTGACCGCCGAAGGGGTGGAGATGACCCGTCGGGAACTGGTACTGGCCGGTGGTCAGAGCGGTGTCAGAAACCGGCTCAGAACCCAAACGATCAGGAGGGAACGCTACCTTCGCGAAAACGGCCAGTTCGATAGTTTGCTCAGAAAAGTAGACGAGTTTATTACAGAGGCCGCTGATGAACTCGGTCATGCCGCCACCCACGCCGCCCATTCGGGCCGCGGGGCGGTTGCCGCCCGATACCCGGACGAGGTTTACCAACTCGCCGCCGGACGGATCAGACAACGATTGTTCTACAAGAACCCTCACGGTGTGGCGATTTCCAACATGCTGGTTCGCGCCTACGGCGGTGGTCGAGGGTTTACTGCGCCCGGCCGGCGGGCAGCGGAAGACGTAATGAGGTTCTTTCTCGGTGACAACGCGGCTATCGCCAGGATCGCAGACCAGTCGGATGAGGCCGCCAACTTCCTGAAAGGCATCTTCGTCGCTGACGGCACGGTCAGCACAGGGGTTCTCCCCGGCATGGTCGGCGGTCATGTCAACCAGCACGCCATCCGGCAGGCGCTCATGCCGGTCACCGACCCGGCCATAGCGGACGACATCGGTGAGCTTGCCGGACGGTTCGACATTCTCGACCGAATGATCGCCCCCGGGCTTTACAACGCTGGCCGGGACATTGTGCGCCAGTCGTACTGGTACACAAACAGCATCACCGGTAAGCCGTTCCGCTGGGTGTTCGATAAGCGCGCCCACCCGCATGTCCTGTTCGGTTCGACCACTTCGGATCTGATGGTGGAACGGATGCTCCGTCAAGCCAAGATCGACCCTGACGAAATCGCGAGGATTGTCGCCAAGTGGAACGGGATGGACGAAGCGGCCCGGCGGCGAGCGTGGCCGGAACTAATCCAAGAAGTAATAGACGATGTGGTGGAACGCAACTTTCCGGGGATGCAAGGAGCGGCCCGGAAGGATCTCATCGAGAATCTCGTAGAGGACTATTCGCGAAGCGCCCGGCACGCCGAGGATGAACTGCGGAGACACATTACGGGTACGCCGCTGGCCGCGAGGTTGGAACGGTTGGAGAACGGTTCGGTTGGTGCCACGACAGACGACCTTGCCCGACGGTTCAAGGACACGGACCCGAAGGATTTGCAGAGGATCGCCCAAACGCCGGAACGGCTATCCGATGTCGGGTTCATACCCGATTTCACCAGGCTGAACCGGTCTGCTCGACGGTTGAAATGGGCAGGGGTCGTCATGGGGAACACCCGTGGCCTCGACGCTATTTACGGTGGCATAGACGCCGCCGACCATGTGCTAACCGTGTTCTCGAACATTTGGAAACCGTCGGTGCTGCTCAACCCGAAATGGCCGATGCGGGTCGTCGGGGAAGAACAGTTACGCATGGCGGCGATCATCGGCGGCCCTGACGGCCTGTTCAACTTGTTGACCAGCGGCCGGCGTGGCCTGGGCGAATCGGCGCTTCGCAACCTGTTGAGCGACCAAGAAATCCTGCGGCTCCTAGACGTTGACGATGTGGAATCGGCGTTGCGGGTCATTCTCGGGCCGCGGACATTCAAGGTGGACCCCGGGCGGGGGGTTCGCGCCGGGATCATCGGGTTCGCTATCGCCGGGGCACCGGGCGCGGCAATAGCGATGGGGGTTTCAACGTCTAGGAATCAGGGCATTATTCGCCGGCTCGCTGCGACGGTCAAAGCCCGCCAGCAGGCGCTCGACCTGCTCGCCGTTGGTGATGAGGCCGGGGCGCGGGCGATCATGGAAGCCGCAGGGTTCGACAACTTGCAGATCCTCGGCATGGATGTGCGCCGTCATTTCGGCAACCCGGCGCAACCGTTGATGGAGTGGGAGAACGCCGCCGGGTCTAACCGTGGGATGACGTACATGCTTGCCCGTCAGGGAAGCCAGTTCAAGCAGGACGAAATCAAGATGCTCGGTGCCTGGGATGACGTAGTTTTCCCACCCGTAGGTATTTTGCGGGACAAAGCTGATGATGTTGCGAAATACGAGATTTGGTATGAGCGGGTTCTAAACGACCAGTACGGTCGGTCGCCGTTCTCACAGATGTTCTACGACGATGCGTTGACCAACGACGACATTGTTGGCTGGTTGCTTCACGGTCCCAGCCCGATGGGCACCCGTGTGCCAAGGCAGGCTCTTGACAAGTACGGGAAAGGCGGCCCGAAGGTTCTTGACGAACTGGACTTGTTGGACGCCTCACCCGAAGAACTCGGGGTGTTGGTTGACTCTATTCGGGAGATAACGGAACGGTTGCTGCCGAAGATAGATGAGCTTACCGGTTTGCGGGCTGCCAAAGCGAACGGTGTGCGGGTCGAACTGCGGCAGGTTATCGAAGCTCTCGGCGGGGAAAAAGGATTGCTGAGAGTGCATCCCCCGGTGCTTGGACCGCCCTCCCCTGTTGCTACTGGTTCGGTATTTGGACCGGGCAAGGCGAAGATCCTTCCGGGTGCGCCCGGAGGCCCGGCGAAGCAGGAAACCCTTTTTTGGAACGACATCCTTCAAGGAGTCCACAAGCAGGAAGAAATAGGTTACGGAAAGTTCGCTTGGTTCAAGAAGATAATGGACCGTGGGATCAACCGCCTCGGCGGTTTGACCACGACGCAGCTTTCCCGCCACCCGCTGTTCCGCGTCGTCTACGCCGACGAGATGCAACGCAAGGTTTTCAGCTTGAAGGCCGGAGCGGACGGCACCTACGAACTCACTCCCGCTGCGTTGAAGGCGATGGAAGACGGCGCTCGGATCACCGCGTTGGACGCTGTGAAAACCATGATGTACGAACTAGCTGAGGCCAGCAACTTCGCTGACTCGACCCGTCATTTCTTCCCGTTCTTCAACGCCTGGCAGGAAGTGTTGACCCGTTGGGTCGGGTTGACGGGCAAAAACCCGGAGTTTGTCGCCAAGATGGCGGTCACCTTCCGAGAATCGGGGGGCCTGCCGACCTACGAAGATCCTGAGGGCAACACTTGGATCGTGGTGTCTCTCCCTGAGTGGGGTACAGAGCTTGTCTCCCACAGCCCGCTGTGGGGTGACGTTTTAGACCACATTGAGGCGGTTCATCTGAGCCGGGACAGCGTGAACATGATTACCCAAGGTCTTCCCGGGTTCATGCCGACCTTCGTATTCGCGGTCGGTGAGGTGGCGAAACGCCACCCGGAGGTGCAAGAAATCCTGTCGTTCATGTTCCCCTACGGGTTGACCCCATCGTCGCCGGAAGGGTTGGTGTCGGTCGGCACGGTCGAACAGTTCGGTCGGAGTGCCGCTCCGGCGTGGGGACGCCAGTTGTTCACGACGTTCAAGCTGTTGACCGAAGAACTCGAATCGGGGTTGCTTGACGACAAATGGGATTTGGTTGATGCCTGGGAGGATCGTTCCGCTGGCGCGGCGATGCGTTTCATCGCCCAAACGTGGGCGGCGAAAATGGAGAACGGCGAAATGCCGTACCGCGATTTCAGCGACCCGGCCGTAGTAGCAGATTTCGACAGGTCGATTGTCCACGCGGCCAGGGTCACCGCGTCGTTGATGGCCTTCGCGAAACTGGTGTCCCCCACTTCGGTCAAGCTTGTCTCCCCGTACCAGGATGAGATCGACCTGTTCCGTCGGTACTACAACGAGAACCCTGGAACCGCTGAGGACAAGTTCTTTGAGCATCTAGCCGCTCAGGACATGGAGGGGTCTTTCTGGTATCTGACAGCGCGGGCCACCCAGTCCAGAGAAGGGCTGCCTTCGACAATGGACGCCATCGACTTCCGCGACGAGTTCGAGGATCTTTACATGGACTACCCGGAGTTGGGTGGTTTGATCCTCGGGTTCGACGGTGGCGGCAGTTCGAGGATGAGCGCAGAATGGCTGGCGGCCGCCTACGAGAATCAGATAATAAGCGAAACATCCCGGGGGTCCGGGGAGAAGCAGCGGTATCGGTTCTCGTTGATGGAATGGTTGCAACAACCGCCGATTCGCCGGGGGTGGTCCGATTACCGGGCGATCAACGACGAGTTCTACGCGTGGCTGGCCGAACCAACCGAGGAATACCCTATGGGCATCCCGAACAAGCTGGTGGGTGCCGCAAGACCCTATGTTGAGTTGCGGCAATCGCTGGTGGACAACCTTGAAGCTCGCAACCCGCTTTGGGCCGAGGACTACAACAACCAAGACCCGAAATGGGAGAAGCGGATCGAAGGGATGCGGGTCATAGCCGACGATGACCGTTTCATCGGCCGATCCGACATTCAAGCGTTGAGGGACTATCTGGCAGCACGCGACGAAACCACCAGCATGTTGGCAGAAATCAAACGGGGCGGCGGGTCTGCCAAACTGGATTCGTCGGCTCCCACCAACCAGGCGTTACGAAAAACATGGGAGACTATTGTTCAGGATATGCTGGACAATAACCCGACGTTCCGCGACATCCATGAGCGTTGGTTCGAGTTCGACATGCTGACTTCGGAAACGTGGCCGGAAGACCAGCGGACGAGAGCCAGAATCCGGTAGGGGACGGGGGCACTATGGCGGTATCACAAGCTTACAGAGATGAACTAAACGCTGACACCACGTTTCATCCCGGGGGGATGATCGCTTGGCTGTACGAGGTTGCCGGCCGGGCACACATAGACAACATGATGGGCAGCTCCATCATGGACGACGACGCCTTCGACGTTTACCTACACAACTTCATACTCGCGCGCCCGCAAGAAGAAGAAGAAGACTGGACGAAGCACGAAATCTACGTCTATCAAGCCTCAGAGTGGTTCGCTGACACGGAAATCGGAGATCCGAACTTCCCCGGGCCAACAGTCGGTGACCTTTACGGCGTCTACTTGGCGCTGTCAACCGCAACCAACCCTGACGAATACCGGAAGCTCAACGAAACGCTGTTCGCTAACGGATGGTACGGGGTGGGGGCCACCGTCGAATCGTTGGAAAACCAGGGGGCCAACGAGCAGGCGTTCGCCAGCGCCGTCAACTCGCTGGTAGCGAGGGGTCTTTCACCGATAGTGCAAAAAGAGGAAGACGGCTATTTGGTTTGGGATTATTCCAATCTTGGCACCAAACCGTTCACAGACACAACCGCAGACGGCGAAATGCGGCTCACCAAAGACCAGATCGACAGCATGGCTGACAACGCAGCGCAAACCGTGTTCGGTCGTGCCCCCAGCGACCAGGAAAAGACGATGGTTCTAAACTTGGTTCGCGGCTTGGAAGCTTCAGGTGTTCACAGGCCGGGGGCTTCTGATGCGCGGGCAGAGTTGCGGCGGGGCGCTCCGGTGGAAGCGAGGACTCAGGACATGTCAGGTGTGTTACGGAACTTCATGTCGATAGTGGCGGGCAGGTAAACATGGCGACTAAGGAAGAATACGCTGCTTGGCCGGAAGCAACTCTCAAAGATGCTGCTACGAACTATCCAGATCAACTGGCAGCAGATTTGGTGGCAGCGTTCCCGGGGATTACCGAGGACGACGCCTTCTTTGTGATAGAGAGGCTTGCATCGGGGAGATCATCGTGGGCGACGGCTGAAGCTATCTTGCAGCGTCGGCAGGACGCCCGGGCGCAGGGTTTCACGCAGGGGTTCGACCCTGACGAAGAAACGGCAGAGGCGACGACTATGGACCGTGAACACATAGCGTCGCAGTTGTCGGAGATATTCGCAGAAGCCGGTCAGCCCATCACCCAGATGCAGGCCCGTATTTGGGCGGGGACAATAGCCGGGGGCTTTGCCACGTTCGAAGAAGTGCTCAGCCGGGGTATGTTGCCGGGGACTGCACCGGCCCAACCGCTTGAGACTTTCGACGCCGATTTTATAACCAACGCTGTTCTCAAAGAGTTCCCCGACCTGTCTCCCGTTCAGGTGACCGCAGCGGTGGCTGGCATCAAGGCTGGCGAGTATTCGATAGACACCCTCAGGGAGTTGTTCGCCTCTTTGGAGCCTTCGGGTTTAGACCCCCCGGGCGGTGACGGCGGTCAGCCCTTGGAGGAAGAATCAACAACCCTGCTGGGTTCGGCGGTTCTCTCAGAATACGCCAACGAGTTCGGCTACTACGGGTCGTTCCTCTCCCACCCGCAGGTCGGCCCGATCCTCCTGCTCGCCGCCCACGAAGAATGGACAAGGGAGCGTTTGGAAAGCCGCCTGAACGCCCCCGATGTGGACTTCAAGAAAACATTGGAACGCCTCCAAAAACTTGAAGGTTACGGCTACGACCTTGACGAGTTCGGGCTGGGCCAGGAGCTTATGGACTTCCTGCTCGCCTACGAAGGCACGGGGGAAGACCAGTCCTGGTGGGGCACCACGGCCTCGACGAAACGGGCGTGGGACATGCTGCTTGCATCAGACCGGGCTTCCGCAGAAGTGCAACTGGAAGCCCAAATGGATCTTCTACGAACCGAAGCTGGCACGCTCCGTATGACGATCAGCGAAGAACGGTTACGGCAGCTTGCCACGGACGCCATTGTCCAAGGCTGGGACGACACGGAAATCCGACGGAACCTGCTGGCCGAATCCCATTGGGACCCGGGTGCCGCTGAAACCGGTCAGATCGGGGCGAACATGACTTCGATCCGCAGTCTGATCGACCAATACATGCTGACCTACGAGGATGACATCGTTGAAGATTGGGCGCGCAAGATTTACCTCGGGGAAGAATCCTTGGATGTTCTGGAAGAAGACTTCAAGGAAGACGCCAAGATGAACTTTCCGACATTGGCTGACAAGATCGACCGGGGTTACAACACCCGGCAACTGTTCAGCCCTTACGCTCAGAAGATCGCCGGGATGCTTGAAATGCCATCTACGGCCATCGACTTTGTGAACGATCCGAAATACACGCCGATCATCGACTATGTGGCCGGTGACGGTGAACGTCGGGCGATGACCCTTTCAGAAACCGGCGAATACATCCGCACCAGCGAGTTGACTCGCCCGTTGTGGGAGCAGACTGACACGGCGAAAACGGCGGCCCAGTCGTTCGCTGATTTTATTGCTAGGAAGTTCGGGGGGTTGGGCTGATGGCTGTTGATGCGAGCGGCGCGACGTTCGCTCCGATTTTCAAGGGGCAGACTTCTGCCGACCCGGAGGAACTGGTTGACCTAGCTGTCGCCGGGGCCGAGTTCCACCCGGGGTATTTGGCTTCTCACGGCGGGGCTTGGCGTGACCCGTTCACCGGCACGCAGGTCGGCATGGCCGAGGGCGGCGATTGGACCGGGGTTACAGAGTATTGGACTGCTGAACCGGGTGCGGGTGGGCCTTCGGGGATGTTCACCGAGGGAGGTGCCCGGATCGGTGACCCGAACGTAGACCCTCACATCACCACGGACGCCGAGGGCATGGACCCTGCCGACCTGTTGGAGCGGGCGACGGCCCTGTCGCTCGCCTCCACGTTCCTGTACGACCGGCAGGCGGTTGCCGACAAATACGGCATAACCGGTGAGGACATCGCCGGGATGGGTGAGCATGTCAAGGCGTTGGGGCTGTCAGGCAGCGGCGTTGTCGGCCAGGTTGGCGCGGACGCTACTTTCAACATGGAAACCGCCCCCGAGTTTGACATAGATGCCTCCATAGAAGCCAATCAGGCTGCCGCTCAGACGGCAGGCTATGTGGACGTTCCGGCCGGTGGCGGCACCGAAGGACTCGCAGAACTAGCCCGTGCCGCAGCACCCTCCCCGGGCATGTCCCCTTATGAGGTTCTTGCCCAAACCATTGAACTGGCTGCCACGTTCGGTGACCTCCCCGGCGGGGAAGGCAACCTCACCGTCAACGAGGTCAACGGTTGGATCAACGCCATCCAGCAAGCCGGCGACAATGACTGGGGGATGGTTGAGGAAATCCGAAACAACGTCCTCCAATACCGGGTCACACCAGCCCGGGTCGCAGAAACCTACGGGATCACCGTCGAAGAAGCAGAAATGCTCACCGGGGAAGGCGGTGACATCAAAGCGTTCCTCGACAGCGGCAAGACCGAAATCGTAAACCGGAACACCGGGGCTGTCACCACCATTGGTAGTGGGTCAACCGACGGTGGGCCTACCAGCACGGAACTACAAAGCGCCACCGACATTGTTCGCAACGTCCTCGAAGACTACGGGCTAGGAGAACTCTTAGACGACCCGGACCTCGACCTCATCAACCTGTGGTTGGCCGCCGGGGGCGATGCCGCGGGTGCGGCTGCCGTGTGGGCACGCGTCCGACAATCAGACCCGTACAAAGACCGGTTCCCCGGCATGGCCGCCCTGTCCGAAGCCGGACGGGCCATCAGCGAAGCCACCTACATCGAAATGGAACGCGGCTACATCGAGATAATGAACGCTGCTGACATCGACCCGGGGTTCTACGACGAACCCTCCGATTTCGGTGCGCTGATCGGCGGCGATGTGTCCGTCAACGAGTTCAACCAGCGTGTCGCCCTGGCTGTCGAGGCGACAACCCGGATGACCTCCGAGGTCAGGGAGGAACTAGCGACGTACTATCCTGAGGTCACAGACGGTGATTTGACTGCCTATTATTTGGACCCGGAGAGAGCCACAAACATCTTTGAAGAACGGGAAAAGATAGGAGCGGCCCGGATCGGTGGGATAGCCGTCGAAACTGGGTTCGGTTCTGTTTCCCGTCAAACCGCTGAACGTCTGCGTGCGGCAGGGGTTACTGAAACAGCGGCTCGTCGGGGGTTCCAAGCAATAGCGCCGTCCACGCTGGCTGAGGAAACCGCGTCCGAACGCCTCGATGTTGACCCGGCGACCGGCCGGCCAGGAGTGGTGACGGCCAGGATGGACGGGCAGGTCGGTACTTTCGCCGCGGATCGTGGCGGTGACATTACCCGCGGGGAACTCGTCGGA
>Ga0080013_1006633_pt1 | contig 10192 bp, 19 predicted proteins | sample ETNvirenome_6_85_FD_69236 | JGI IMG/M metagenome (GOLD analysis project Ga0080013, IMG submission 69236) | Marine viral communities from the Pacific Ocean - ETNP_6_85 (SPADES assembly) (version 2) | ecosystem: Environmental > Aquatic > Marine > Oceanic | place: Pacific Ocean | collected 2013-06-19
GTAGGGTGATTTCATTGTATTGACGTCCACATTGATTCCCGCTTTCGTTAAAGCTGCAATCAATTTAACCATTGATATCATCGTATGTACTTTAACCGAGTCATAACAAGGCATCGCTATATAGACACTCGGTTTTTTAATTTTTTCTTTTGTATCCTGTTCCATTTTTTCTATTACTCCATCTTTTGTTCCAAGCATAATTGCTCATTTTAATTCCTAATGATTCCATCCAACTCAATGGATAATCAATGAATCTTTTATATTTTAATTTAATTAAGTCAATAAAGTCGGGAATAGTAATCATATTAACACTACCATATAAATACTTAACAACGTCATTAACGCTAACAAACTAAATATAAACATAAAAATTCTATTTCTTGGGTCCTGCATAAATTGCCTTTCTTTTTTGCTCCTCTTCTTTTTCTTTCATCATTTTATTATAAGTAAGCTTAATAAAAGTTTTTATTTCTAAAGGTGTCAATCCTTTTCTCATTTCTTTAAAAGCTTTGCGGTAGTGATGTATATTATCATCATCAATAATAATTTGTTCTAGGTTAAATTTTCTGAACATAGTTTCTTTCATTCTGTCTTCATAAATATCCACTACAGCCTGACACCCGTCTGGAGTGATAGAAGCTTTATTGTTATTAAATAATGAAGAACAAAAAACAATATTTTCTGGAGTGTATCCTTTACCTGGCCATATTTGATCAGCTGAAACGTTAGTAGGAATCTTTTTACCTTTTCCTCTAATAAAGGTCATTTCTACTTTTGAATAGGGACATCGCATACCATACCTCATTTTTTGTGCAACCCAATGATTCCAAAATTCTTCTTTAGTAAATGTTAATTTAACAGGAATAAATTTTCTATTTTGTTGTGGTTTTGTACAACGCTGACGAATACTAGTATACATATTCATTATAAAACCTCTTTCACTATTATTCCATTTAGTTGCTTGTTGTTTTTTACGTTCTGGATTCTTTGTTCGCCATTCTTTTTGTTTTTGTAAGATTCTTTCTCTATTTTTTTTATGATAATATTTATTATAGGCTGAAACATAAACCGGATCTCTACTATCTTGTCGTGTTTTTTTCATTCATCCTCCTATAAGTATCTAAATCTACTACATTTTTTCTATCAGGTTTATTGGCATCATAATGATCAATAATTTGTTCAACCTTTCTTAATTTAACCTGTACATAAGGCCAGATTATTTTACACACATACAAAGCATCTCTAAAACAACAACGCCATCGCCATTGCATCTTATGTCCTTTACGTGGTTTCTTTTGAACCGTACCAACTCCTAAAAGGTCATGAATAAAGCGTATTACATATTCATCTGTCATGGAGATTTCCATTACAATTCTCCAACAGTCATAATGTCCTTTAGGCTTCTTTTCTTTATATTTTTTATAAGTGATACTTCCCTCACCATCAAAAAGCCCTGCCACATACGCTATATTATCAGTGCTTAACACTAAATAACTCCTGCCTTTCTTAAACGATCAATTTGATCATTTACTTCTTGGCTTAATTTTTTATTATCGTTGAGTAAATCTGCTATTCTTTCCTCTTTCTCACGAATAATATTTTTATAGTGTTCCTTTGTCTCTGGATCCACTGTCCCCGTATGTGCACAGGTTGGGCACATTGCGTGGATTTCTTCTTTCGTTTGAGCGTAAGGTACTCTTACGAACCCGTTTCCACCACACTCAACACAACTAGCTTGACTTGCCATTTGGTTTACCATTTTTCTTCTCTCCTTTATTTTCTTTATAAAATCGAATTAGTCTTGCAATCATTTTAGAGCGCGTTCTATTTGTCTTAGTAGCTATCGTTCCAAGTTCTTGCCAATCACCAATATTTACTGATAGTGATTTAAACTTTGCTGGATCTGCCATTTTTTATTTCCTTTCTTTATTTAATAATGTCATTGAATATGGGAATCTACAACAATAAATCAAGGCTTGCAAGAGAAATATTTTTAATGTATGATTTAGATCTCTTCTCACACCTTTGTTTGCCGTGGGTATCATACTCACGGCAGACATTTAGTGTTGCATAAATGTCACACTAAGATTCTAATTCAACTTTAGGTTGTTTTACTTTTTCGTAAGAACACATAAACTTTATTAAAGTTTGGTATTCATTACTGTCTTTTCTTCCTATTTCTTTTTGTTTTTTAATGGCCTCTTCATAGCCAGCCATCATACAATCATAATGTGTATTATAATGAGTAGGCATACGATGAGGTTGAAGACACTCTCCGTATAAACCACTACACATAATCATATATAAAACAAATTTCATTATCTACCTTGTCCTCTATATTTTTTATAATTTAATTTTTCTCTTTTGTTCATACGTTTTTTTGCCCTTCCAATAGAAGGTTTTTTTCTTTTAACGTATGTGTTGATTCCGAATTTAGATTTTTTTGCCATCGTCGTCCCAATCATCTACTCGTAATTTCATCCGAGTATTTCTATCTTTAATTGGCATATACTTAATATGGCCGTTTACTTTTTGCTCTAAATCACTACCACAGTTTGTACAACGATAAAAACTATTTTCAAATCCTATAAGGATCGTATTGCAAACACATTCTGGACACTTTCCAGTCACAATCTCTGTTTGGAATATCATTTTTTTACTCATATCAAGGGTATATATACTTTCTTCCTATCATACAATTTTTTATTTTGTATAACTTTAGGTTTGTATTTAGGGGTTCTGAGTTCTTTAGCTACAGGATTTTTATTCGAGGACAATTTTCTTGATACTTTTACTACCATCAATATTTTCCTCTAACTCTGCTTTACCCTTCCAACATTTATAGGTAACAGAGGCACTATACTGTCTCTCAGCTTCACGCTTATGGCGTAAACAAAGGGCCATATTTTCTTGAATACGTGCTTCCTTAATTTCTCCGTTAATAAACATTAAAAGTCCTACTACAGCTTCAAGCATTATACTACTATTCCTTTGTTAGGGCCCTTTTTAATTCTATATTTGTGCGTCCCTGTCGCACCAATATCTACTTCTTGTTTCATATGTTTAACATAATGCATTTGTTTAACTTTTTTTTCCATATCAGATATATATTTAATAACTTGTTTAGTAATTCTATTCATTAGTGTGCTCCATTTCCGTTAGCAAATTCTCTTTGTCTATCTTTTAATTTTTCAATATCAAGGGTAGCTTTTTCTACTTGCTTCTGCAAAAATTCAATATTTACTTTATTGTGCATTCCATCCTCAATCGCTTTATTTAAACGATCCACGGACTTGTATAAATCCTCCACCAACATATAAAGCTCTGCCTCACCAGAAGATTTTCCTAATTGTCCCCGTGGGTATTTTATCCTAAATTCTGTATTTTCTGTTAAATCTTTCATCATTAGTTCTAATTGAGTTGAGTGTTGGTTGAGCTTCTCATTAATACCGAAGTAAGCCCAGGTCCCAATCGCGACCATACAAATCAAACTGGCAACCGTCTTCATCGGCATCTGTACTGATGCTTCTTCAGATATTTTTAAAGGTTTAGCCATTAAAACCTACACATCCATTTAAAAATGTAATGACTGCTATTAAACTTAAAATTACAATTAAATTACGCATCCACTTAAGTTCCAATCGGTCCCGTTTTTCGAGTATTTGTCGTACTCTTTGTCTGCGTCTCAATGCTTTTAACATATAGAAATCCATATTCTATATCCCCCATTTTATTTATCATTGACACCACTCACAGTCGTTGGTGTCATCTACTACTACACCTTCGGGTTCTGCAGGACTACATCTACATTCTGCGCATTTACAGCCGTCGTGATCAGCTTCTATACAATGACATAGATGCCCGCATTTTTTACACGTTTTGTTCATAATTACTTTGGTAAAAATTTATTTATAATCTCATCCTTAATTTTTAGAACAAATTCTTTTATTCTAAGAGATAGTTCTTTTACCTTAATCCAAATTTTTTTCATTTTCATCCTTATTTTTTTTCCTCAATTTCATAGAAGAACTTATCAGTATCTTCTGTTTTCCATTTACCAGTGTCTTCTACATTCCATACACTAGTTTGCACTTTCCAATCAGGTATATTATCTTTCACAGTGAAAGAAGGTAAATCCCATATACATCTATTGTTAGGTTGTGCTGCAAAATTGCCATCATCGAGAGCAATTATGTGTGCGCACTTATGTTCGTGCGGAATCTCTGAATGATCAGAATCTAATATATTACCATCTGGGTGTGCCCAGTCAACTGTAAATAAATATTTACCGTAATGCCATTTCTTGTCTTTTCCTATATATTTACCTGAAGCTGCGCTTAAGAGGTTCCAATGAGTAACAGCAGGATAGTAACTAAAAGAATTCCATAACTCCAATTCGTCCAGTCTATACTTAGGAACGTCTTCTGCTTTAAACCCTTTTTGAATAAACGCACTAATTGGCAGTCTGTAAAAGATTGCACCGTTTTCCATAATTGCGTGCCATAAAATAGCCCGGCTTCCCATAGAGCTAATACCAAAGATAATACAGTCTTCAACTTCTCCGTGATGTTTTTTAAGATCATATAGATACTCCTTCTTTATTTGAGCATAGATTGGAGGTATATTAGCATTTAAGTAACTCATACATCATTTAATATTACCCCAATTAGGTCCAGATTCATAGTCAACCTTATTTGGAACCTGTAATTGTACAGCTTCTTCCATAATTTTGATGATTTGCTCTGCTTTTTCTGGAGATTCTACAGAGATATCTACTTCATCGTGTATCTGGATGTGAGGTAATATATTATTTTCATAAAGCGCAATCATAGATTTTTTTGTCATATCTGCTGCACTTCCTTGTATTAATTTATTTAATGCTTTGTAAGTAAATGCTCTCTTTAATGGTTCATCATATTCTTTTCTTGCAAGTTCTAAAGGTAAAGGTTTAAAGACTCCAAATTGTACAGGTTGCCATAACTCAAAATGACACGCTCTACCTAAAAGTGTTCTAATCTTTCCTCTGTCATTTGCTTTACGTGATACATTATCCATTAGTTGTTTTACGAAAGGTGCTCTTGCGTGATATTGTTTAATTAATTTTTCAGCTGACTCTTTCATTAATCCTAGTTCAGCCATCAATTTATTTTTACCCATTCCATACATAAGGCCTAAATTAATCGTCTTAGCTTGCTTCCTTTTTATGCCTGCCATATCGGCCACGACTTGATGGAAATCAGCGTCTCCGGCCTTGTATGCGTCTGCAATTTCGTGTACTCCAGGCAAATTCTGCAGTTTTGCGTAATGTACTAAAATTCTAGGTTCTTGTTGTGAGTAGTCAAATGACCCCCATTTACATTTTTCTTCGGGAATAAATATAGATCTAATCATTGGTCCTAGTTCTGGATGTCTTGCTGGAATCTGTTGTAGATTTGGATTACTCATTGAGAATCTTCCAGTAACTGTACCACCTTGATCCGATCTAATTTGATTTATATCTGCGTGTATTCTTCCTTTATGTGAATGTTTTGTAATTGAATCTATAAAAGTACTATGAGCTTTATTTAATTCTCTTGCTTCTGCAATAGCTCTTCCTAATTCGTGTGGATGATTCTGTAAAAAGTTTTTAGTAAAAGAAGGAGCTCCTGTTTTTTCTGTTCTATCATAAGGAAGTTTTAATTTATCAAAAGCTGTCGCAATAGATCTTGCTGCCATAATTTCTATGTTTATACCAGTAAGGTCTTTCATCTTTTTTAAAATTTTATTCTCTCTTTGAATTAAATCTTTTTTAATATTATCTGCTCTTTCTAAATCTACTCTTACTCCTTTAAATCTCATATCTACTAAACAAGGAAATAATTTTGTTTCTAATTTAAAGATATCCATTAATTCTTGGTCGTGTAATTCTCTATGAAGTCTTTGCCAAAGTTTTAAAGTAGCTTCTGCATCTCGCTCTGCATATTGTCCCACATACATAGCAGGTAATCTCCACATATCTTTTTTTGCATCAAGACCATAATCTTTAGCAGCTTCTATTAAAATTTTTTCATCCTTACCTAAACCAACATAATGTTTAGCAAGTGTATCTAATCTGTAAGATAATCTATTTTCATCAATTAAAGATGCTGCAATCATCGTATCTGCAATTTTCCCTTTAATATCAAGGCCATAGGACCTTAACCAACATACGTCATACATTGCATTATGAAAAATAAAGGTAGTATCTTCTTGACTAAATAAATTCTTTAACCATTTAAGAATTAAAGCTTTATCCATATTACCACCTTGTTCGTGTTGAATAGGATAATAACCAGACCATCCTTCAACTGCTACGGCTACTCCTGCAATATGTCCTCTACCAATGACATTTCCAGAGCCTAATTCTTTTAGGTCTGGGTCATAAGTTTCTAAATCAACTGCAATTTCTTTTGCACCTTTTAAATTTTTTATTTCCTCTGGCATTACCCACTCAGTTTCTGGAGTGAATAAAGGCGTTTGAATCGTTCTCACTTATAATCCCTTTCAATTATCATCTCTATAAAATGGATTGCCTTTAATAAATCCTCTTTTCCATTTTTATATGGATGACGACATATATATTTTATAGCGCACCCCTCTGGAAAAAGCAACTTATTCTCTACAACAAATTTACTTGGCTGAATGGAAAATTTCTGATAATGTTTTCCACCGATTTGTTTATTCCAAACTTTACTCATAATATATAAGCTCGATCAAAATCTTTTGGATCTAATACGTGCAATTCACGCTTCGCGCGCGTCGCTCCGGTATAAAATAATCTATGTAATTCATCCGGGTCGTGACTAAACGTTTCCAGCGCTGCGTTAGTTAGATCCTGCATAAGCAAGACTTTATCGGCTTCACCTCCTTTCGCTCCGTGTATTGTTGACATTATTATACGAGGATTTTTATTTATCTTTTCTCCATTCGCCCTCATATTACGAATGTAATTTTCTGTAATGGTATCTAAACCTTCAAAGGCTTCGTACCAAACTTTTTCTATAGTTAAACCGTGTGTCTCTTGACATTGTTTTAAAGTATATTTCTCTTCAGATTGTAGTGTTTTACCTTTTTTAAATCCCGGCAATACATTTGATCCTAAATATTCATAAATGTTTCTTATTTCTAAATGATTTAAATGAGCCCCTTTACGCCAAGCTTCCCAGTTATTTAAAGCTAATAATAATTTTAAAGGAACCGAATTGATTCCTCTATATTGATAATACCATCCTTGTATCTCACATAAATCTTTAGCATCATCTAAAAAATAATTGGCTGTCGATAAGATTAACCAATTCCCTTGAGACATATCTACCTGTGTAATGTCAGAGTATCTTTTTAATAATCCTACTTCACCTCTTGGTTTATATTCTTTATCAAATCTATTCTGTACTTTTCTAATTATCTTTTGTGATAACTCGTGAATAGGTCCACCAGGTATTCTATAAGATTGATCTAAAGTTTTAATATTATCTACTTCTTCTTTTAAAGCGATGAAGTGATCTACATCAGCACCAGCCCATTTAAATATAGCTTGGTCATCATCACCAGCAATATATGTTTTATTAGCATTAGACCATAAAACTCTAACCATTTCCCATTGAATTTTAGATAAGTCTTGTGCTTCATCTATAAATAAAACTTCAAACTTAGGTTGAATGTCTTTTTCAATAAAATCTTCTAAGAGATCCGTAAAATCTTTTAATCCTTTTTCTTCTTTAAATTTTTTAAGTTCCTCAGCTAGTAAATATAAAGTACTTCTTTCAATATCTAATATGTTTTGCCTTGAATCATAATACTCCAATAGATCCATACGTTTAACTCGTGCTGTATTTATTATGGTTAAGTATTCATTATCTGAATTAAAGGTTCCATCATCGGTAGAAAATTTTGCTGTCTTAATAGGTATTCCACATTTTTCTCCAAACTCTCTGTAATCTTCCGGCTGCATCATTTTTTCTTTAACCATTCCTAGTTTATGAAATGCAAAAGAGTGTAATGTTCTAAAGTTTTCTAAATCAGTTTCTTTATCTAAATTAAATTTATCCGCAGCTCTTGTTGCAGCTTCATTGGCTGCCTTCTTTGTAAAAGAAAAGTATCCAATTTGTTTAGGTCTTACACCATCTTTAATAAATTCATCAACCAAATTTAAAAGAGTTGTAGTTTTACCTGTTCCAGGTGGTCCTAATATAATTGTTTTCATTAAAAATCTTCTTCTTGGTACTTAGTTTTAGAAACACTTGCTTCTATTTTTTTCATTGCTTTAATTTTAATTAATCTTGGTTGTTGATTCTTCACTCTAACTCTTTCCTCTTCTACAAATATATCTTCTAATCTTTTTAATAAGTTTCCTGTTTTAACTTTATCCATATCCCAATGATTCCGTTTACAAAAATTATAAAAGTCTTCCATTCTAAAATAAGTAAATTCTCTTTTATCATCTGTAAATGGAAGTTTATTAAAGATGTCATCCATAGTTCTTGCTGATTGTCTATTGGTTGTCCAATCTTGTAGTAAAGAAGTTAATTCATTTGTTGGATCTAAAGATTTAAGTGGTTCTATTTCTTGTAAATTTTGCATTAAAGGTTTTAAAAATAATTCTTTCCAATCTTTTGGTTTTGGAACTGGTACTACTAAGTTGGCTTGATCTAAACACGCTAAAGCAAATAAAGGTGAACTATAAAGTTGTTCTGTTTTTAATTCGATCCGCGCTTCACCTACATCTAAAAACCATTGTGGTGGTGTTGATGTATACTTCGTTAAATTTCCTAACATAGGCATTTGTTCTTCACCAAATCCTACCCCAAATCTTTTTGTTCGACAGAGTCTTGATTGACAGACCGAGTTAATTGGTGCGTCTTTACATCTGTACTTGTCATAACCTTTTCTATTTACTGATTTAATTAATTGTTGAACTTCACTATTACTTAGTGGAGGATTCATATATTCACGATTCGCGCCCACTAAATCATCTTCCCAAGAATCTGGTTTCGCTTGTTTATAATAAACAGCTATATTAAATAATGCATTGTTTCTTGCTCCTTCCCCAAAACCTTCCTTGGCCAATTGATTTAGACAAGGAGGTCCTAGAGGAAACGCTTCTTCTATCTTTTTCTCTTCGACTTCAATTTTCTCCACCTCTTCCCTTCGGCAAGCCAAAAGATCATAGAGCTGATAAAATTCCTCAAGTGAAGCAGCGGAGCCATTATCGTTGAAAGCATATCGCAGTCCTTCCATTCCATTAAAGTAGGGTAAGTTTAAGAAATTACCTGTGTCCCCACGTTCCACAAGTATTTCTGTTTGTTTAGGGAAGATTTCGCAACCTTCATAACCTAAAGTTTTTGAGATTTTTTTTAAGGTACTCTGCATTAAAGATGCAGGAATAAATTCTTTGGTAAATAAAAATACGTGAGCACCGCCGGATTTAGAACGGCATACAATAAGTGGAAGTTTTAACTTCCTAATAGTCTGAATAAGAGAATGATGTTTAAGATTATAAACGTCAATATCAATGCACCCCCAACAACAGCTATTATCCTCTCGTATCGGAATGATTCCCAAAGCTGGTGGAGTGCCGGCAAGATGATCTTCCCAGAGCTTGTCAGTAACATTTTTACGGACGATAAAAGCTTTACCTTTAAGTTTTCCGTTGGTGCCTCTATCACCTTTTTGATACTGTCCATATGCTATAGTTAATCCACTAAATATTTTTTTGAACTTATTCATATATATTTCTTCCTTCTAAAAGTAAAGGGCCCTACTTCATAACTGCCCACATTATTCCGTTGGGCCCTTTAAAAAATTTAATACGGTGTTGCCGTACTAGATTTCTCTTCTACATCTGCCTTTGTTTGCACATTTCCTTTAGATACATTGCCTCTAAAATCCTTTGCACTTAAGTACAAAGTCTTATCAGCTTGATCTAATATTCTGTCCATTGTCACAACCCAGCCATACCAAGAACCTTTATCGTTCTTTTGTAGTGTAGATGCTAGATTATAAACAACCCCGTGCATAGGAGGGATTGCAAATCCTCCTTTTCCATCAGCCATTTGAATGGTTTTCATCATAGAATTCCATTTTTTGCTGACGTTCAGTTGAGTTGATTTCATTGTAATCAACGCAGGAGTATAAGCCCCTGTTTTTGACTGAACCATTACGTAGTAAGATGCTG
>Ga0080013_1006634_pt1 | contig 10192 bp, 25 predicted proteins | sample ETNvirenome_6_85_FD_69236 | JGI IMG/M metagenome (GOLD analysis project Ga0080013, IMG submission 69236) | Marine viral communities from the Pacific Ocean - ETNP_6_85 (SPADES assembly) (version 2) | ecosystem: Environmental > Aquatic > Marine > Oceanic | place: Pacific Ocean | collected 2013-06-19
TTTTTGCCTCTAAAACAGTGGGATAATTGATCGTATTCATTATAATGAGTGTGTGTGAGTATTGAATATAAGATGTTTGTTTAATTGACGTAACAAATGACGTCAAAAAAGACGTCATAATAATAAAAAAAATCGTAGATTATACTTTTTTTAGTACGTTGAAACACGCTCACACACTCAAAAAACCCCCCCAAAAAGTTTAGATCAATGGAAATAATTACAAAATATTGTATAGAAAAGAAAAATGTCCTTGGTGCAATAAACGATTCATGCGTCTAAAGTCATTAATCAATCACGCAGTCATTAGACATTCGAAAAATATTACATTCGTTCATGTATGGAACGAAGAAAAAAAGCGATTATTTCGAGAGATTTACCGCCCTAAATAACAAATCTGGCCGGACAGCGTGACACCAGGGGGAAAAAGTTGATACGTTAAACGGATAAATCTGTATATGGCAATTTGTGGTGCGGGTTCTCATAATAAGATAAGAGACAAAAAAGGAAAATTTGAGACATCACTACCTGACATTAAGGAAATTAACGTACGTCATTATCTAGAAGAAAAAACCCAAGGGACTTCATTTTATGGCGGTCGTTGGTTAAAGAACAAAAAGACCGGAAAATATGACGTGGTTAATCAAAAGGAATTAAAGAAACAACAAAAAGGCAAAAGTTTGCCTTATAGAGAGTTTAAACAAGCGCACGACGGGCAATTTTGCACCATGCCAAAAGACACAGAAAACCGAAGCGTTTACGCAACAACAAAAGATCGTAAAAATTTTAATTTTGAAACCCAAGGGAAAACCGAAAAACCCCAAGAATTCGAAAAGGGACGTTTTTCAAATCCCCAAGCGTTAACGTCTATTTCAAGAAAATACAAAAAATATAATTTCCCTGCAAAAAAGAAAAAAAAGAATTAAGGCGTGGTTCCGTCTAAATTAATGGTGGTGCTTGTTGGCGATATTTCTAAATGAGTATGGTTTTGTAATTCATCTAAAACATAACCGTCACACCTACCGGATAAAATCCGAGCGGTTACACCGTCATTAACATAAATTCTGTTATATCGGGCTTTAACTAAATTATATCTAATGTAGTTTGTAGCGCTTGCGGTTAATTGTGTCGCGTTAATGGTTCTTTCAGTTGTCCAATCGGTGCCATTATCAGACGATTGAACTAAAATTTGAACAAAATCAGAATCAGAACCATAATAAAAAGCGACACCGCTTTGAAGTTTTGAGGATCCATAATCTAAAACCATGTTAGCGTTTGCCTCACTTGTTGACGTCCATGTTAACTGTTGACCGGCGGTAGTTAAATTGGTGCTAGCATAAGTCTGCAATAATTCTAAATAAAATTGTCCGTCCGTATCAGAACCGGCACCGGTTGCCCCGCACCCATAAGATCCCGTCCTATATTGTATTTCTGATCCGGTTACGCTAGATGTTGATCCCTTCGTGCCGTTTGTCTCGCCGGAATTATACGCGCCTAAATTGAAATAGTCGCCCGCTTCAATTGTGGTTACTGCATGGGGCGAGCTTGGCGCCGTACATAACGTGTACGATCCAGAGGCGCCCGGGGAAAATGTATTATTATAAGTCTGATTTGAACCGGCGGTGTTTCCCGTTCCTTTACAAAAATAAAATCTATAATTTCCCGCGCCCCCGCTTGTTTGCGTGTAAACTTTAATTTGAATAAATGCAATTCCTAAAGCAGAACTGCCGGCAGAAAATATGGATTTTTTAACCGCACCAGATGCACCTACACCACTGACAGAAATATTAGATGTTCCGCTTTGAACGGTAACCCATGCGTCTGCTTTCGTACTTGAAACCGTCGCACCCGTCGGGGTTGTGTAAGTTGCCCACGTTTCATCTTTTGCAAAAGCCACATAATCCGAAACCTCGCCCCCCGAACTATCCGCCCATTTTAAACCCGTTGCGGTTGTTGAATCTGCGGTTAAAATTTGATCATTACTGCCAACATTTAGCCCCGCTTGTCCGCTAGAATCATGCGTGTGAATTTGTCCTTTAGTTGTTAAATCAAAACCCTCGTCCGCGCCCACATCTTGAACCATTAAAACACACCTCTAGGACCTACAGCGTGACACCAGGTTACATAATTCAATTTTTACGTCCTCTTGTTTTTTTCATAATTACAGATAAAGCGACACCCGCACCAATTGTAATTGCCACTAAAGGAAGATAGTTATTTTGGGCGGGTTGTGAATCGTCGGTTAACTTGCTAGGGCTATGTCTTGTTAACTCATAATCTGGTGTGTTGACTTGTTCGGTAACAATTTGCGTTGCGGGTTGTTCTATTACTGTTGGTTGTTCTCTTGTTGCAACGTTTACCGAATGCGTAATAATTGGTCTGTCTTTTCTAATTGCAGGCGGTGCAACTAATGCTTGACTTAAGCCCGCAATTTCAGCGCGCAACACTGTTTGTTTTTCTGGTGCGCTCCAATTTGTCGGGGCGGTTTCTGGTGTCCAATTTCGTTCTCTTAGAAATGTTGTTAAATTTTGTGATGATCCTACATAGCGGTTTTGCGTTTCGGGATTTATCAAAGTGTTAATTACATCTTGAGTTGTTGCGGTTCCTACAAATTGATTTGTAGATAAATCCGCACCGCTTGTATAACTTGGGGATATTACCCCGCCCCATTTCTCTCTGAAACTTTGTGTATTCAAAACGCGCTGTTGTTGCGTTGCGCATAATCCGGTGCAATTTTTTAAATCCGTTACGCCTGAAATGTGAGTGACATCAATAGGATTAGCGACTTCTCTCATTATTGCCCCCCCTGATATTTTGTTAATCTACTGTTAAACCATGATGAACGATCGGCAATTACAGAAACTAGAACTATTGCTAATATTGAACCGGTCATTATTTCAATGACATTTACAAAATTCATCTTGTTAGCACCTTATACCCCACAAAACCGGCACCGGCAAGAATAGCAATTAATCCAATTTGTGATGTTGTTTCTTTCATTTTACAAGGAATATCCCAAAAAGCGCATTCATGTGGGGGCGGTCTGTTGTCAATTTTTGCTTCTAATGTGTCGCGGTGTGTTTTTGCTTGATTTAATTGATCTTGCATTTCGTTTAATCTGTTAATATTGAAATTAATATTATCATAGAGATTTTGATCAACTGCTTGTAATGCAGGCAATTCCGTATTTCCAAAAAAAGTCATATCGTCGCCCATTTTTACTAATTGATCAGAATGCAACGCAATAGCGTTTGTATTTATTGCAATCATTTTATTTTGCATTACATTAGTATTTACAAAATCAGATTCTAAAACGTAACTCATAATAATAAAACCCCCGCGACAACTGCCAAAGGTAAAATTAAATTTTGATTGTTTGTTTCTGGTTGAATTATTTCTTTTTGAACTTGCGCAATAGGGTTTTTAATTTCTACAGTTTCAATTAATTTTTGTTGTTGTTGTTCTGCTAATTGTTGCGCTTTAATTTTTTCTTGTTCTGCTTTTACTTGTTCTGCAATTGCTCTTTTTACCGCTTCAACTTGCGCGTCTTGCTCTTCTTGCGCAATTCTTTTTTGATAATCCCATAATTCTTGCCGGTGTGTGTTTTCTGTTGCGCCCCATGTTGCAATATCTGCATTATTTCTTTTTGTTGCGTCGCGTTTCCATCTTTCGCAACAAGTGATCCCCCCGCACCAGTTATCCATTCCGGGACATCTACTTTGCATATCGGAATTTTGTTTATTTTGATAATAGATTTGTTTACTTATTGCATTATTAACTAAACCTTGAATGCGATTAATTTCACTTTCATATTCTGAACGACTAACCATATACGTTGCCCCACCCTAATGCTTCATAACAAACTACTACATCTATAGTGCTACCGGCTTGGGCGGTTGTAACGTTTAAAACAATTCTGTCAGTTGATTTCAAAACGTAAACTTGCCCGCGCGTTTCTTTATCGCTTGTATCAGTTTGTGAAATTCTCAAAGTTGTTCCGAAACTTGATCCGGTGTCCAATTCATAACGGTATTCTGCGCCCCCCGTTGCACCGTCATAAGATGAAATAGATGTTATTCTTAATGATTTGTTTGATTCCCCAGTTAACAAAACAGTGTCGCCCGTACTTGCGCTATCAATTTGAAACGTTGCCATTAAGTTTCTTGTTGGTTGTCTTACACCTTGCCAGTCTAATTGTTGGCGCATAGTTTGCGCCATTTTTGTTATATCTGCATTTGGTGTAACTTGGGGTTGACGTGCTTCAATTAATTTTGAGAATTTTGGGAACCTTTCAAGAGGATTAACAAATTCAGTATTACCGCCCATTAGATTACCCTCTCAAAATTTGTATTTAACACCGTTTGGCGTGTAATCTGGCCGGACAGCGTGACACCAGGTAACATAATTAACGCCCCTTCTTTAGACACGAACTCATACAAGACTGAAAAGCAGAACGTGAACGCCCCTTACACCCTTTGGCGCATTTTCGAAATTTCTGTTTTTGTGCCATTATACACATGCCCCCAATTGACTACAAGCCATTTGAACAAGCATAGCAGTTACGGCAACATAAGAAGCGGGTAAACCGAATTTTTTTAAACGGTGTTCTAATTCTTCACTCATTAGAACTCACTACCCGCGCTATATTCTAAAACTGCATAGTTTCGGGAATTATTTGCCATACTGGTTTCTATTCCCACACTATCAGAAATTATAATGTAAGTCAACGGTTGAACGTAAAAAGTAGGATTACCTTCAACGGTTACTGTCATTAAATTATCTTGATCAAAGTTTCCAATAAAATATCCGCAACGATTTGCATCTCTGTGAAAGTGCATTCTCCCGTTTTGATCTGGGACATGATGAACCATAATTTTAAACCTCTAAAATGGTATTTGTTGCACCACTATGTCACTGGCTTGTTCTGCGTCAACGCCTGCCATTCCGTTAATTTTTACCCATGTATTACGAGGAATCATTTCTTTAATTGGTAACCAGAAATAATTATCTAAAATTGAATTATCGCCCGGACTTGCTTCTAGACTGGTGTTTAATTGTCCGGTGTATGTGTTTGTTAATGATGTTAATTCGTTTAATTCATAAAAAATTACATTATTTACCCCGTCTAGCTCTATGCCCACTTGTTGTAAAGTGCTATCAGTAATTGCAGTTGCACCCCCTGCGACTGTAGGACAATTAAACATAATTCCCCCAATGTTTCCGAGTGCTTGAAAGTCGTGTTGCCAGTTTCCTAGTGCGCTTGAATCAACACCACTGGTGTTCTTTTGGAATTTTTGATAGTGTAATGCGGTGCGTCTTGGAATACTTGCCTGATAGTTTGCAGTTGCGCTTAATGTTGTATTATCTGCGTTTGTTACTGCTGAATAATAAAATGAAATCTGTGTTTCGTTGGCGACTGGTGGAAACCACACTGGCATTTGAATACCAGAAACTAAAGCAGTTTGATTATCGCCGGCACTAATTGCGGTTCTTGGGGTATTTGATAACCATAATTGATTAAGTGCGTATAAGTCTGTTAATGATAAATCCATTTCAACGGTTCCGGCAACTGTTACAGTTATGCGGTTAACTAATCCCATTAAATTTGCGATTGTAGGTGGGGCGCCCCCGTTTTGTAGTGCGCCAACAGTTAAAGAAACAGAATCAAGATATTTTGATTTTGCACCTTGTAAGGTATTGTTTAATGAATCTGCGGTAAATGTAGAATTTTTATTTAGAATGCTTTCAGAACTAGATACCATTATGGAGTAACCCCCATGTTTGAAGCATTAGTTGATCTGCCTGCGGTAACTCTTGGATTTGTAGGACTAGAAGATCCTTTTGATAGTAAATGTGGATTTAATCCGGTGCGTCTAAGCATGACTTTGGTTCCATAGCCTGCGACTGCTTCCATTACTCTATTTTTTCTTGATGATCCTTTGTCTTTAATTGCTCTTAGTCCGGCAGTTATTGCCGGTGCTAGAACGATTGTATCTCTTACAGAAATATTTCCTAGAAAAGGGGCGTTGCCTGTTATTTGTCTATTCATAATTCCCGAACTTTGAGGCAAATATCTTTCGGCTAGTTGCGTGCCAAATTCTAAAACAGCGGTGCTTATTGCGGTGCCTGCGATTCCTTTTTGACCTAGTGCAAACATTTTCCATGTATTAGGATCAAGCGGATTAGATACGAGTTTTTTCATATTCATTTCTTTTTGCACCTGCGTTTACCAGACGGATTTTTTAATTTTCCATGTTTACATCTAGTCATATCTTACAGTAATTTTTTTGAATATATACAAATGCTATAGCTTACGGTTTAGGACCTACAGCGTGACACCAGGTAACATAAGCAAGCGCTTTTTCATTCGGTGGTGCATGGTTCTACAACTAATAGAACAAAATTTTTTGTTGTTTCTGTATGGGTATTGTTTCCCACAGTAAACGCAATTAGCGTCTTTCTGCTTTAATTTCTTCAATTTTTCCTTTAAGTCTGTGAGAATTTGGGTTTATTCTATTCCATACGTATTTTTTTCCGTCTGGTTGCGTTACTGGAATTTGATCCGCAGGGCGCGCCCAATAATTATTATCAGCAATTCCCCGCAATTGTTTAGTTAAGCGGTTTAATTCTTGCATAGAATTACGGGGCATTTTGAACCGCTCGCACTAGAAATTTTTCTGTAAATTTTAAATCGCTAGGATAAAGAGGCTTTTTGCCTATGTGGATTGATACCGCGTCATGTAATCCACGCATTAATTTAATGCCTTTTTGTCTGCAAAACTCGCATTCAATTGAATCGACGGTTGCGTGTAATTTTTTCCATTTTTCCGCGCCATTATATCCGGTGTTATGATCTTTTGGATCAATTTTATTTAGTTTCGTACAACTAAGCATTTTTGATCCTCGTAATCCCTGCATTTTTTACACTGTCTTTTTTCTCTAGTTTCATTTTTTGGATTTTTTAACACTCTATGAAATCCGTAATATTTTACATGGGTTTTACAGTTCATTTTATAATTAAATCCTCAACTGATCCGGTCATATTATTTGCAATTAGTTTTAACGCTTCTTTATTTTTCCAGTTGCCTTGCTCTACATCTTTAGCAAAATATTTCATTTCGTAAGTCTCGCCAAAAAAACGTGCGACTTTAGCCAATTCATCTACCTCATTATCATACATCATTTTTAACGCTAATTGACAATGATTAATCCAGTTTTCTTTTAGTTGTTCACTAAAAGAATCTACTTTGTTAATTCCCATTATTTGACATTCAAGCGCAATTGTTTTTTTTTCACTTAATCCTTTTACTAAATTTTTATCCATTCGGATTATTGGGGATTTTAGCGCGACTTTAACCGCTAAATCTCTTAACATCTTAACGCGTTTTTCTAATTCCAATTATTGAACCCCCGTCGTGTGTGAAAGTAAATCGCTAACGCCTTTTCTTTCTTCTTTATTGAATAATGTTTTATTCAAATCGTCAAAAACCCGCTCAAGTGCCTTTTCCCCTATGGCGACTTTGTAATTAATCAAAGGATCACTTGGCGGATTAGAAATAACGCCAGTTTGACGCGCTATGTTGATAATATTTGGCAGTTCATCTAGTAAAGTTTTGAGTGTTAACGGTGCATGAAATGCGTCGGATTGATTTTGTGGTTGTTCTTGGGGTATTTTTTCCCCTCTAGAAGCGGATTCCATTTGTTTTAATCGTTCGTTTGTTTTTTGCACCTCTTGCGCAAGAATGGAAATGGCTTGATTAATCTCTAGGGATTTATCCGCGTCATCAGACATTTAGATTATTCCTCAACGATTTTTTTTGCTTTTTCCGGTTTACAATCGACGCAATGATTATTATCGTCGATTATAGTTTTTTTATGAATTTTACATCTGGTCATTATAATTTCTCCAAATCCTCTTTTGTTATTGCGTCAGTCCCCCCGCAATTATAACACGATTTTGATTTTTGCGCGTCCTCTTCAGAACCAATAGGGCTTTGGCAATCTTCACAAAACCATTCCGGTTCTTTAAAATCGGGGTTGGGTTCTGCGCAATCAGGGCAAAATTTATCAAAACTTCTAGTTGCGTGATGGTGCTTTTCTTCGTGGTTATGTTCGTGTTCAATATCATGTTTGGTTAAAACTTGCTCTTCTTTTAGAAATTCCTTAAGTTGATTTTTGGTCGTTTCGTTTAAAGCCATTTTACGACATTCCCATTTGAATTAATTTATTTAAATCTGTATGATCTTGTTTTGGGGTTTCCTCTTTTGGTATTTCTTCTTTTGGGGATTCCAAAGGGGGCTTTTCTTCTTTATTCATTTCATTTTTAAGAATCTCATTTAATTTGTCTTGGGCGTTGCAATTTTTGCCATTACAATAATCAATAAAATCGTCTTTAACCTCTAAATGCGCCATAATATCAAATATCAGGTCAACATATCAACGTTTTTTTATTTTTGTTCGAATGAAATTGATAATTGACTAACCCCCAAATTATTATCAATTACATTCCAATCATTCATTAAATCAGATTCTATTAATGAAGAATAGAAAATTCTAGACCAATTATTATTGGAAATTCCAAAATTATGACACCACAAATATTCTAATTTATTATTTATTTTATCTGCTTTGGCAAAAAAAACCGCGTCTATTGGTGTTCTTTTGGCGTGTTGACACCATGCCTTAGTTTGATTTAGAAAATTTTCTAAATCTTCAAAACTGTTTGCAATTTGTTTTTCTTGTTCGATTATTGGTTGCCATTTTGTTTCGGGTAAATTGTCGATTAAATGGCACCATGTCGAAAAAGGTAACGGGATAAAAATTCCCGATTTTAAGAATCTTAAAGAGGATAATGCTAGACGCTTATTTCCGAGAAATGTTTTAACATCATACAAATCAGATTCATCATATCGAAAATCAGTTCTTAACGTTTTAGGTTTCATGGGTTATTAGAATTAGCACTAGAAGTATTTAAGAAAATCTAGGTAGATGTCGGCAAATTTTCTTTTTCCCATTCCTTTTTTGCCTCTATTGCCTCTTTTTTGATTTTCATTTTTTCCCAATGGGCTTTTTGTTTTTCTATTCCTTTTTGTTGATTTTCATTAGCGTGTCTAAATTCTGTTAATTGTATTCTTACAGTTTCAACGGGAATTTTTGAAAATTGTCTATTTACCATTATAATTTTTGTTTGTGGTTCAATGAAATTTTTATCTGTTTGAACGTCGTTTTTGTCGTTGCATTTTTCACAAGTATATGCCATGTGTCTAAATTCATTTGGTAATTTTGGCGTCGATAATTCCTTTAGATAAGTCAGACGGGTGCCACAATCAAAACAATATTTGTTAACGCGTGCCAATTATTTATCCTCTAGTTCGTGAGATGTTTTTCTTTTTAATTTTATAATAACATCTGTGTCGGTTTCATGTGATGAGATAAATTGCCATTTTTCAGCGATTCCAGTTTCTTGCATGAGTTCTAAAAATTTTTCTGTTACTTTCATTTCGTCGTTCATGGTTTACCAATATCCCCCATGTTAGATAAATCTCGATCTCGTTTGGTGTCACTGTTGACGTCATTTTTTGTGTCAGTCTTTACGGCTAAATATGCGCAATCTAAGAAGCGATCTATTATTACCCCTATTTCCTCTTTTGAATTTGCAGTTATTGAAATATGGACTGGGGAATTTTCGAAAAAATAAGAAATGTTCATAATTCATAACCCTCTTCAATTAATGCTTCTTTGATTTCTGTTTGTCGTGTTGTTCTGTGTTTTTTGAAATTATCATTTTTATTTGAAATTCGAATATATTCAATTTCTAGTTTTTTTATGGCGTCTGCGGGTAATTTTCCGTCAGTATCTTTTACTTTGGCAATAAAATTTTTAATTATTATTTTTCTGCGTTCTTTATCGGTGCGCGTGAATGCTTGTTCAATTAGTTTGTCGCGTTCTGGATCAACACTCATCATTAATTACCTCGTTTAAAATTGCTATTCGTTTTTCATATCCTTCTATTAAGAAAATTTCCTTTAAGACTTTCATTTTGAAATTCAATTTGATACCCCCCTCAAAAATAGACATCTTACTGAATGACCATTTTTATCAAAATTACCCCGCCCCTTCAATATTATTCGTAGCGGTGCGACTTTGATAGTTAACGAACACCCTTGACTATCAGGGGTATTAACCAAATTCATAG
>Ga0080013_1006638_pt1 | contig 10189 bp, 7 predicted proteins | sample ETNvirenome_6_85_FD_69236 | JGI IMG/M metagenome (GOLD analysis project Ga0080013, IMG submission 69236) | Marine viral communities from the Pacific Ocean - ETNP_6_85 (SPADES assembly) (version 2) | ecosystem: Environmental > Aquatic > Marine > Oceanic | place: Pacific Ocean | collected 2013-06-19
GAACCTCTTTTTGTTCTGTCTGAGTCTTTGTTAAATTTAATAATTAACTCTCCAGATGGGTTTGTTTGAAAAGAAGCTTCTACGCCGTACCCTGTCCCCGTTTGCCTGTTTTCAGTTCCAGCAGTATTTTTTAATGCTTGCTTGTAATCGTTATAGGCTAATCCAATGTTTTTAAGATTTAAAGGAAGATTTTCAGGATTCAAGCCAAGCTGTAAAGCTGCATTTCTATGTACATTTTCAACGACTTCTTCATAAACAGGATCTTTTTTAAAGGATTGTGTTACTCTTGCCCTGCTTCTTCCTCCTCCTAAACTACCGCCGATACTTGTGATATACTTATTACTTACAGGAACAGTAAGACTTACTGAACCTCCTTGATATTTAGGGTCTACTTTGGTTGAAATTAAACCGTTAGAAGATGTTTTAGGTTTTTTAGTTAATCTAGAGTCTGTGAACGTTGCGTCAAAAGACCCTCCACGTACAGGAGATAGGTTTTTAAACTTTTCAAAAGAAGCAGATACAAAAGGATCGGGGCGATTTATCCTCTTGTTAAGGCTTGCTCTAGACCTTATTAACGCTGCGCGTGGGGTCAGCTTAGAGCGCGGCATATCGCGTGGTGGCGGGGGTAGCTCCCCTCCGTCAGCTAACTCTTTTTTTTTACAAGCCCTCCGTCTTGCATATCAAGAACACTTCTTTCTTCCTTTTTCTTTTGCTGCATCGGAGACGGGCTTTGTAGCGGACTACCCTGCGAGGGTGAGTGTATTGTTTCACCGCTAGGTTTTTGAACCATACCGCCCGTTTGCATCATAGGAGGCGCGGCTTGTGGTGGCATAGCAGCGGCCATTTGCTGTTCTTGTGGCATAGGGGCGGGCATTTGCTGTTCTTGTGGCATTTGCATTGGGGGCATCTCTTCTTGTGCCGCCATTTGTGCTGGTTCTGGTACAAAAGATTTTCCTTTATCCCCTCTACTTTTTTCTAACTGTGCGCGAAGCTCTAAGCCCTTTTCACGATAGGTTTCAAGACGCTGAATACCAATGTACTCTACAAGCTCTTTTGGAATACGATACTCAAAGTTAGAGATTTTGATAGGAATATCAGAGTCAGGATCAGCACCTTCAATCTGTATACCTTCTTGTTGAGCTTGCTTCATAGCTTTCTTAACTTCAATGTTAATGTTGTTAAGACCTACATAAAGCACTGATTCATACGGAAGGATAAAGTCGCCTTCTTTGGCTGTAGTGGGAATATCATCCTCTACGGATTCAACTCCACCTTCTACAGGAAGATCACCCATAGGCTCGTTTACTACACCAGCCTCTAAAGGCGGCGGTGATTCCATTTCAGGAATGTTAGGTTGAATAAGTGCCATTGTTTTTATCTTTCCTTGTTATTAAAGTTTTTTTGAGTAGTTTACCAAATGTCGCCACCTTCAGTCTGAGCGTGCGCGCCTTCATCACCTGCGGTGAAAGGACTAGTGGGATCGTCAAACCAGTTTCCATCGTCAAGACCAAATACACCAAAATTCTGCGCCGTTATAGTCGTATTCGGGGAGGTCACGTTCGGAGTGCCTACCCCCGGACCATAAGGTACTGGTTCTTTTTGCTGTTGGCGCGAAAAGAAGCGGTCAGCCTTCTCATCCCAAATCGTTTCCTTTTCAGCCTCTCTTATTCGGTGCGCGAGTTCGTTTATAGGAGTATTTTCTCGTCCAAATTGATTAAGCCCCCAATCATCTTTATGCGATCCAATTATTATGCTTGGCGGGGGTTCAGTCGCTATGTGCGAGCCTGTGTAGGTAAAATGATCTTCAATATTTTCTTCATATTGTTCTTGTTGTTTTCCTTGATTAACAACACTTGTGCCCAAAGCACCGTCTGTAAGATTGCTGAGAAACCCTGATCCAAAGTGTCCAAATCCAAAACCTGAATAGGGGCTTTTAGCTATGTCATATGCTGTCTCTAAACCTGCGGCAAAAGGTACTGCTATCGGCCCCATAGGACCTGCTAAAAACGCTCCTGCCATGTCAAACGCAAAGCTTTTTGCTGTATCTTCTGGGTTTTTTCCCGAAAGAACGTCTATAAGAGCGTCTACCGCAGCTTTGCCGGGAAAACCTAACCCCGCACCTGCTGCAAGTCCTTTTCCAGCACCTTTAATCGCCGCTTTAGCAAGGGCCTGTTTTGGTAATGTAACCTCTGTATTAAAAAAAGGTTCATTAAAACTAAATACATTAGGACCTACAAAACCACTATTGAAGTCCGGAAAGCCTATCGAATCAACAAAGCTGAGCGGATTTTGATTCTCTGCGGCATTAAAAGCCTCTGCGTCCCTGCCGCTTATTGTAAATGAGGAGCTTTCACCTTCAGAAAAAGCGCCGCCACTTTGATCAAAACCGCCACTCTGATCAAAACTGTCATCAGCGGCTCCGTCAACATCTGTAACTAGTTCAAAATCAGGAGTCTGTTCGATTATTTGTTCTAAAGGGTCTTGTTCAGACGTTACGTCTACAAGTATATTTTCTATTCTAGATTCTGTGCCTGTAGAAGCTTGCGGGGCTTGTTGTGGAGCTTGGAAGGCTTGTGGGGCTTGAAAGGTTCCCGCTCGAAGTGCCGAAATTGCGTCACCACCTACAAATCCTTCGCTGTCTCTTAAATCTCTGTTTGCTGAACTTAAAACCCTGTTCACAAAGCTTCTTGCTAAATCTTGATTGCCCGCAACAGACTGTAAATCCGCGTTTGCGTTTCGTAACTGATCAACTACTGAAACAGAAGAAGACTTGTCTATCTTAGCGGGTTGTTGTGGTATAAAAGACGTAAGATCGTCGCTACCTGCGCTGCCTAAAAGCACATCGTCGCTTTGTTTTGTAGAAAAATCTGAAGTCTCTAAAGCGTCAAATACAGAGCGTGATTCTTCTGGAGCTTTTTCGGCAACTTGTGAAGAACCACCACCGCCGCCACCCCACCAATTTTTAAAGTCAGGGTGTTCTGGATACGCAAATGCGTAGCGGGTGAAATCAATGCCGTCATCGTAAAGACCTGCTCCTTCAGCACGATCACCTGTAGCAGCGGCTGAAAAGTACTGAATACCCTCCTCGTCAGAAGAACCTTCAAAAGCTAAAACACCCTTTCTAGCAGAGGGTCCATGTACTGTCTTTCCCTCCATGTACCTTTGAAGATCAAGCCAAGTTTGATGAGCATGTTTTTGACCAGAGGTAAGTTCGTGAAAAGGCGTTTGAAATATGACGTCATGCGAATATTGCTTCTCATAGTCGCTAAGTGCGATTGCCATCTACATACTAGCCTTCTTTTTGCTTTGCATCACTTTTAACCGATACCTTCAGGTTCTGAAGTGTTTCCAGTAAAGCCAGCTTGCCCTGCAATCGGCGCATCTCCAATTCCGATTCCGCCACCACCAACTGCCGTTGCATCATTTGGCCCAACTGTTGTAGGTGTTCCTTGAGCGGCTCCCATGTTTCCGGGTTGTTCACCAGCGGGAGAAGCTTCTTGGCCTGTTGTGCGTTCATTTAGTCCTCTCAATACCTCTGCAAAAATAGCAGCATCATTTACATCATTTACAAGAAGGTCGGGGTCAATGTCTTGACTAATAGCAAGCTCTCGTACAAGATTAGGAATCTTAATAAACGGAGCTAACATAGGATTAGCAACTGTTTGTAAAAGAGCCGTTAAACGCTGACTGCGTACTTCTTTTTGTATAACTGCGCTAGTTCCGCGAGGTTTAATTTCAAGATCACCGTGTACTTCAGTCATGTGATCATTAAACTGCATATTCCACTGAAAGAACGCTTCGCCCATCGGCTTAAGAAGAAAGTCATCAATATTTTTAATAACTGTTTTAATACTTAGTCCTGCACTGGACATAAGCATACTTAGACCTGCCGCTGTACGTCCAGTACCCGTTACACCTGTCTGACCGTGTGTAATACTGGGAATACCTGTTTGCTCATCTGCAAGCTGGCGAGCCTTATCGTACATTTGTATATTTTCTCCAGCCGTATTGGGAAACTTAATACCGTTAATCGCTGTACCAGTTACACCCGACTGTCTGCGAAAGACCTTGCCCGGATATACATCGTAGGACTGACCGGGAACAAGCTGCGTTTCGTCAATATCAAATACAAGATTTCCCGCAAGAGCTAGGTTGTCGATAGCCATACGAACATGCCCATTCATAAGAAGCTGGCTATCTTCCATGTTCTCAGCTACACCTACACCAAAGATTTGGTAGGGGTTTAGCTCAAAAGGAAACGAGTAAAAGGGAAGTCTTGTAGGCAGAAAGGGGTTTGATACAAGACGTAGAATTTGATTTCCACAAATCCAAGCGTTTACTTGAATAGACGATCCCGCATCGTTTGGTATATCAAGACCGGCATCTTCAGCACTGTTTGTATCCATGATACCCCAGTACTCCAGCACCTCGTAACGGTTTCTTTCATTTTGCGTATCTTTTTCGTTATTGTAAAGCGTACTTTCAAAATAGCGTTCTTCATAGTTTGGTCCTTCTTCCAAAACTGATTCAATAGCCTTTTTGTCAAACAGCGGTCTGTTTAGTAGATCGTAAAGTTGCTCTCTGTTAAACCTGTGCCGCTGTATGGCATACTCGCAATCTTGAGTAGACGTAGCAGACGGGTCGGGATAGAAATCCCAACAGCTTACAGACTCTATTCGAGGAACAGACTTTTCGTAGGGAGAGTACGTCTTTTCTTTTGACTCTTCGTCAAACGCCCAGTTATGTACAGTCTTGTTGTAATTAAAGGGTCCCTTAATGATACCTGTACCCAGTAAAGTACATTCAAATAAAGCGTGTCTCATCACGGTTACAGCGTTTGTATCTAGAAGCTGATCTTGTATGCATTTTTCTAAAAAACGTGCAGACTCTCTGGCTGGAGCTACTTGTGGTTCTCCTGCACGGGATGGACCTTCTGATAGATTTGCTCCTTCGTACTGGTCGGCCATGCCGCCTAAAGGAACTGTCGCTTCTGTAGCACCCGGAAGAAGTTCTCGCCCATCGCCCGGAAAACCCAGCGGGTCTTGCTCTTCTTGAGGTTGCTCTTCTTGTTGTTGCGGGTTTTTAGACAGGTGAGCAAACTCCACAATACCTTCGGGTACGGGAGTGGACTCTACTGAAATGGGAAACTTGTTTTGTGAAAAAAGAATGTCTACGATTTGACCGTAAGCGGCAAGAACTTTTGTTTTTGTAATTTTAATAAAAACTTGACTTCGTTCATTCTCACGATACTGTGTTGAAGAATCGTAGATACCACGATAATTCTTATAAGCTTGTAGCCACCTTTGTTCGTCAGGGAGTCTTCCAGTTTCAGCTTCTTCAAAACGAGACTGAATGGTTCCAACAAGTTCATACTCGTCTTCCTGCTTCATTTAAATGCAACTTTCGTTAGATAATACAAAATTAGCTGTTAGGTGTGTAAGCTGCCATTTTACCCAGAACATTAGGGTCAACGTGCTTGCTTCCTGACTCTGACGGAAAAGATTCCGTTAAGGGGTAGTTGCGCTTAATTACCGTGTCAAACTCAAGCTTTTCACGATGAAGAGCCGATTCGTTTGCATCGGACATTTCACCTTGTTTTGCCATTTGTTTTTCGATGTAATTAGAACCGTACATTTGTTTGTTTCCTGTAGGCATGATATAGTTTCCTTTTATTGATTGTCAATGTTTATTGTTGATTAAACCTTAAAGCAGCGTCCATTTGAGCTTGTATTCGTGCGTCTCGCGCTTCTTCTGTATGTACTTCGCTTGTATCTACATCTTGTAAAGTTTTTGCAAGACGCATTCTTTCTAGTTCTGGAGTAGTGTAGTCTAACTCGGTAAGTTCAGCTTCTCTTGCTTTCATTTGAGAGGGAGCATCAAAAGCTCTTGCTGAAAAATCCTTTCTATGTTTATCTATTTCTGCAAGCGCCATTGTTCTTTCGGCTATACCTCTAGATTCCACGTGTTGCGGTCCTCGAAGACGATAATGTCTTTGAGATGCGGCGTCTTGCATTTTTTGAAACAGTTCCTTATCGCTGATATCAGAAGTGGGAGGTATACGCTCTGCTGGGTCATCCGCCCACCCTGCGGGACCGGACGCAAGCGCTGCCTCTGCCACATCTATGCCAAAGCTTGCCCCTCCTGTTAGTGCGCCTATACCAAGTTTTAGAGGAAGCTTTTTTTGTACTAGGTTTAAAGTACCTTCTTTAAGTTTTTTAAGAGTGTCAGATGCTCTTCGTGATTTTTCTCGCTCCGTTAAAGGTTCATTTCCAGATGTATCGGTAAATTCAAAAGGCGTTTTTTCTAAAGGAGCTTCAGTTTCTTCTACTACTTTAGAAGTCTTAACAGAAGGAGTTTTTTCAGGCTCTGTTACACTAGGCAAAGATGTTTCTACAGAAGAAGATTCTATTTTTCCTGACGCTACTTGGTCAAAGTACTGGTCTTCATCTACAACAGCGCCACCTACTTTTTCAACAGCTTCTTTATACGCAGAATAGCTGCTGTCAATTTCTTTTCTATAGTTTTCTAAAAGCTGTATTGAGTTTGGTTTATCTCCAAATCTTTCCAGTAAGTTTTCTTTTGCACTTTGAGAAAGCTCCGGATCATTGTCTAAAGTTGCTGCAAAAACTTGTCGGTCTATGAAAGACTGAGAAGATGTCTTCCCTGCTATTTGCGCCTCTAATGGAGTTTCTACAAAATTGTCAGAGAGTTCCACTTCACTAATATTAAATACGCTTTTTAACAATTCCCTTTTACTTGATGCTCCTGAACCTTTTTGAAACTCATCTTCAAATAAAGCAGAAACCTCAATATCAGTTTTACCTTCCGCTGGAATTACGCTTCCAATATAAGCACCTCTAGTTATTCCTGTTTCTTTAGTAACGTCATTATCAGAAGAATGACCCATCATGTGTTTAAGATTATCAAATGAACCCGGAACAGTAGCATTAATCATTGTAGCTGAAAGTTTACGTAAAAATTTAAAACTTTTTATAGCAGAAGTAAATTTACCTTCTTTTACCATCTCTTGAGTTTGTTGTGCTATACCGCCCTCAAGATTAATAGCTGCATTTACTTTACGGGAAAATTGTTCGTGAGTGACGTTGTTATCCCTGAATAAAAACTCTCTATCTGGATGGTTTTTTGCATGTTGATTAAGAAAATCTTGCATAAAAGGAGTCAACTGAATACTTGTATACCTTTTTTGACCCATTTTCTGACCTGCTTCTGGAACAATAATTCTATCTCCATCTAAATACGGATCAGTAGCATCCTTTAAAATGCTTCCCTTAGAATCTGTTTCAGGACTAAGTCTTAAACGAGAAACCTGTACTGTTCTATGTGGTATAAGAGTATTGTACATAATAGCTGCTTTTATATCGGGGTCTGTTATAACACTCATTCCCCTTTTAACAGCTTGTGCTACTGAAGGCGCAGCTCTACTATTTAAAAGTCTTGTACCTAAAGCTTGCCCTTTATCTCTAGTTTGGCTAAAAACTTCTGACCCACCCAGTAGTCTTTTACTAGTTTCGCCACCAAAAAACACGCTTTCACGTTCCTCTACTGTAAGTCCTTTTTGGTTTCTTATATAAAAAATACCTTGACGTAAAGCAGAGGAACCTCCTTTTGAACTACCCATATCTAAATCTTCAGATATTCCTTCTACTATATAACTATCAAAAGGAGAGTCTAAAATTTCTTCTATGCTTTTATTAGTTTTATTTTTGATTTTACCTATAAGAGAAGACCAATTAGATATCGCACTTTTAGGTTCAGGAGAGGTATGTATAGTGCCTCCGTCTACTGAAGGTATTTTATGCCTTTGCGGAAAAACTTGAGACAACCTTTCTGCATCAGGGTTTTGTACAAAAGATTTTTCTAGTATCTTTAAACCTTTTGTATCAAAAGAAATAAACATAGCATCTCTAAGCGTTAAAGTACCCTTTAACGTTTTTTGTTTTAATCCTTCTCTATAGCTAGAAAGATCAAAACCTTCCTGATCTAAACCAAGATACTCTATAATTTTAGTTTCATAAGCCATGTGTAGAGGTTTTTTTAATATCCAAATGTTGAGTTAACTGGTTGATAGCTTTCTTGCTGTTTAATCGAATGAAACATAGAACTTGTTGCATAGCCAGTTTGACGAGTCATGCACAAGTACCGTAGCGCATCGTACGCATGATCCTCTGCCTTTGTGTCTACATCTTCCGATTGAGTTTTGGAAAGAGGCAGCGTAGGCAGTGTGCGTACTAGATTTGTACAAGTACCAAAGATTCGTAAACCGGGTTGATCTTCATTCTTTATGGAAAGCCTTCGATGAAGCTCGATTTTTCCGGCTATGCGATTTCTGTCCGCTGGCGTAAACCTTGCGCCTCTGCGAATCATCGTCTCTGCTATGCTTGGTCCCGTGCCATGATTTGACCAGCAAGAACCATCTAAAACTGATTGTGCCATCGGAGGATCGTCATACTCTAAAGCCATAATGAGTTCTGCGATACTTTCTCCGGTGTGTCCCTTTTCGTAAAGTTCTCGATATATCCAAATGTTGTTATCCCAATCTACAGCGCCCCAAAGAACACAAGAAGGGCTACTGTAGCCGTAGTCCATTGCGCGTATGCGAGGCCAGTTAAACGGAATCTCAAAGGGCTCTACAACATGTACGTGTCTTTCAAACTCACTAAACGCTGCTCCCTCTGCTACGTCCCAATCACCCTCTAAAAGACGCCTACGCTCTACTTCCGGTAGACTAAGAAGCATTGCTTCGTATTCACCAGACTCCGCTAGGTAAGGATTGTCTGTAAGTCTTGCTGGTATGAATCTACGCTGGAACAGCGGCTTTTGTGTCTTTGGGTTTGTAAGTACTCTTCCCGTGTCGTGATCAACGGCCCAGAACGGCGTATTGGGAACCGTAGGGTCGATAAACATCTTTTTAATCCACCAACCACCCGAACCGCCCGGATTTGCAGACGCTCGCATGTACGTTTCCAGCGTGGGATCGGTGGTTCTGAGACGACTACGAAGGTAAGTCCAAACATAGGGGGTGGGGTAATGTCCCAGTTCATCGACGCCTATCCATGTAAAAGCTTGTCCTTGATATCGTGTAACGTCGTGGTCTTTGTCTACGTAGCTGAAAAGTGCCGTAGCTCCGCTTGGAAACATCCATGTTGATTTTGATTCTCTAAATACTGCTCCGTTAAAGGCGCGAGGGTAAAGTTTGCGGGATTGCTCTATAAGTTCTGTTAGTTCTGCAAGTGTACGCCTTAGAAGAAGCGCCTTATGGTTTGGGTTGTCCGCATAGCGTAAAAGGTCAACAAGCATAGCATAGGACTTTCCACCACCTGCCGCGCCTCCGTAAAGAACTTCTTTTTCGGGAGAAGCGAGAAAATCTGTTTGCGGTCCTTCGTTGGGCTTGAAGATAAGCTCTGTATCTTCGTGGAGTTGTTGTCTAACTTGGGCAGGTAGTGTATCAATAGTCCTATCATCTAAAACTCCACCTTTGCCAGCGATTTGATCCGATTTCTTTAATGCTTTCGATTGATTGTCTAGCTTCTCTAGCCTTTTCTCTGCGTTTTCTATATTTTTTTTCTGTGCGGCAATCTTTCGGCGTTCGCCTACTTTCTTTTTTTGTACTCTTGAGTACTGGTAGCGCCCTTTTTCTCCCGGCTGGAGTGTAGGTCGGCCTCGACTCTTTTTTTGTGTAGATTTTGTCGGCATAATGTACTAAACCCATACATCTACAAAGGAACGCAAGGGTACAACTGTTGTTTTTTGTTGTTTTTCGTAAGTTTTTACAAACGAAAGCCTTTTATAATACAAAATAACTCTGTTTGTGTCGGGTTTTAGGTTTTGAATCAGCATTTTCACCATTTTCACCGTTTTCGGTTTTTTTCTTAGAGCTTATATTTAGCTTTTCGGGAGCCGCGTGAATAAGGTTTTTTCTTTGGTGCGGCTGGTTTCCTTTTTTTGCGTTTAACCACACCGCCTGTATTGTAGCCAGACAGTTCTTCTCGTAGACGTTTTATAGTAGGAGCAAGATATGTTTTACCGTCTTTGTATTGGTTTTCTATTTGAGACAAGTAGTCAGAAAGAATGTCCCTGTCTCTGTACAAGCCTTCTTTTCTTTTTTGTTCTGATAAAATGTCGCGAGCATCTCTTTTATATATTCTTTCTTCGTTAGGTCTAAGAGGTC
>Ga0080013_1006639_pt1 | contig 10188 bp, 16 predicted proteins | sample ETNvirenome_6_85_FD_69236 | JGI IMG/M metagenome (GOLD analysis project Ga0080013, IMG submission 69236) | Marine viral communities from the Pacific Ocean - ETNP_6_85 (SPADES assembly) (version 2) | ecosystem: Environmental > Aquatic > Marine > Oceanic | place: Pacific Ocean | collected 2013-06-19
TCGGATGTTGTTCCGTGTTCGTTAATCTTGTCTTGGATTTCACGTTGCCTCTCGTGCTGTGCAGACTGTCTATGTTGTTTATAGCCATCGACACGGCAAACGATGCATCAAGTCTCTAAAGGCATGACGGAGCATCCCTTAAACCCCTTAACTCATGGAGAAAAACATGAAACAAGGAAATTGTAGTACCCTAGATAACTTATCGTCTGTGGTAAGAGATCAAGCAGCAACTAAGCTAGACGTTGTTATGTCTACCAAGAAGGTTGCGATTCACCCCAAACCAATCCAACTTAGCGAACAGTTCTCTGGTTTTCGCAAGATGGAACTTCTCTTGGAGGATGGTCGTACCATCGAGGCCAAGGTTGATAGGGTGGCGCAGGATCAGATTGCTTCCTTCTGTGGCAAGGGCTTTGTATCCTACGCTCGTCACCTAGCCGACAATGGAAAGTTTGATTTGTTGGCAGACAACTTTAACTCGTGGCTACATACCCCTGATACCGCTAGAGAGAATCGTATGTTCCGGTTGATTAAAACTCCCTACTCAGTGTGTGATTACACTCTGCGTTCTATGAAATCAGATATGTACCTGAGACTGGACAATGAGTTTGTACTCGATACTCTGCGACCAGTACTTGATGATTTCCCTGAGTTGGAGGTTCAATCTCTCAATGCGGGTGATCATTCGCTTCACGCTAAGTTTACCTCTCCACAATTGCGCGGTGAGGTTGAAATTGGTGATATCGTAGAAGCGGGTGTGCGCTTATGGAACAACGAGATTGGTTTAGCCTTTCTCTGGATACAAGCGTACCTTGGTAGGTTAGCCTGTACTAACGGCGCAGTGATGGCAGACTTGATAGAAGGTATCAAGAGAATGCATCGAGGCCCACAGTTAGGGGTCGGTATACTTCCACAGTACTACGATGATCCGGCAACCTATACTCCTCTGGATATTGAGTCTCTACAGTCAGATATGCGTAGTTCTATCCGAAGGTGTCTCGATCAAGTATCCTTTGACAAAATGGTCGCCAAGCTACAGGACACAGCTAGTAAGGAGACTATGCTAACTAGATTCTCATCACCACTGATTGAGAAACCTGAGTTCCCAGCCCTTACTCTAGTCGAGAAAGACTTTGGTTCCCTGACCAAGACTGTCAAGTCAAGCATCCATCAACACTTTGTTAGCGATGGTAACCACACCCAATGGGGATTCGCTAACGCGATAACCCGTACCGCTAATGACCAACAAAGCTATGCGACTGCAACAAGGCTTGAGGAGATCGGCGGTAACGTGCTTGCTTTCACTCCTCGTCAGTGGAGCAGGTATCAGAATGCTGACTATAAAATAGCAGCATGAGTCATGTCGTCCGACTCAACCAAAGTACCCAAGCTGTTCAAAAAGGTTAGGTGGCGATCCTATAGCGTGAACCTAGATGTTGGAGGTGGTTATCACGAGGACGCTACCCTGTACTTGGCTGAACGTAAAGTCCACAATGTAGTTTATGACCCCGACCATAAGAGTGCGGTTCATAATGCCAAAGCAATTTCATTTGTCATAGGCATTGGCGGATCGCATTCTGTGACGTTATCAAATGTTCTTAACGTCATCCCTTCATGGCGGGATAGAGATGCCGTCCTATATTACTGCAAGTTCCTAGCCCGTAAGAGCGCACCCATCTACGTTGGGGTGTACGAGGGTGACAGGTCTGGTATAGGTGAGATGACTTACAAAGGTTGGCAAGCCAATTTGGAAATTGGTGAATACGAGAAAGCAATTGCCAATAGATTCGAGATCATCGACATCAAGGACGGTGTAATTACCGCAATCAAATCTCCTTAACCTTCCTCCACATTAGCCCCCCGCCTTGGGGGGCATTTTTTTTTGTGCCTAAATTCCCCTCGAATGTAACTCGTAGTACTACGAGTCTCCCCTATCTTTCATACATCCTTTCCTGCCAGTCTTCATCCTCTTGGTCAACGGGGATACGCTGATCCTCTGGATCGTCCCTGCCTTCTTCTAAATCAAACTCACGCATCTTCTTTCGGATCGCAAGTCCTTCATCTTCTCCGTAATAACTTTTCCTTGGTCTGCCCATACTCCTAGCCTCTAAAGCCATTATACCATATTGGGGGGGTAATCTGTAGCCCCCCTCATCGAATGATGACAGTATTTAAAAAGGAGCCACCACAACAAACCAGTTCAAAGCCTTCGGTCTAGTTCCTTGCTTATCTCAAACTCGAACACATCAAAAATACCAAGGATGTGCTGACGGAACCTGTACTTCCACTGCCTTTCCCATGTAACCCTATGAACTCCCATGAACTTTGCTCTGTAAGTCTCTGTTCTCTTTAGAATTCCCGACCCCTCACAACTAAAGCAGTCCATGCTTTTGAATCCTGTGTGGATGGTCCCTCTTCCATTACATCGTCTGCATCTATCAGACCCCACGTTCTCCTGTAATGCTAACTCAGCTAATCTATAGGCAAAGAAGCCACGAACATCCATAGGTATGTCAGTTGGTCGAGACCATCTTGGCCTGTGTTTCCACCCTTGAGCCTTCCCCATCTTCACGATCTCACGATAAACATAGTTAGATATCTCTGGATAATGTGAGTTCTCCCCCGCATATTTAAGTCTAGCGTATCTAGCTATCAGGCGATCCATCCCAGCTAATGCAAAGCACATATCCTCCCAAGACCGGCGAGGGTTGTGAAAGATTCTAGATGACTGGGTAGTGAGTGATTTAAAATTCTCCTTCGAGTTCTTCCTCAAAGTAAATCTCCATGAATATTTCTTTTGTTGGTATTTTAGGCAAGACCAATTCTACTTCACCAGTCTCTACATAGTTTTGAAACTGTTCACATGCTGTTTCATGGTCACGGCATGTGTCATGGTTCTCACATTCATCACACGGACTGCCCATCTCGTCCATCATCTTTTTCCAGACTAGGTTTGCCATGAGCCGGGCAACTTAACGAAAATCTTATGCATAAATAGTATAGCACTACCATCTTTCACCATGCTCGTAGGAAACCTATACACACTCCAACCATCTAGAGCAGCTAGGTTGTACTTCTCACAGTCCTTGGCAAATCCTGCCCCAGTCACATGGCGACCTTGGTTCCAAGTTCCCCCTTCTATCTCTACAGCTATCATGTGCTTAGGCCACGCAAAGTCGAACCTAAACCGCCTGTCTTTTAGAAAGACGTATTCTTCTTTCCAAAGCCCAAGGCCCAAGGTACTGTACTTCTTCTCCTCAGTACCAAAGGTCGCATCCGTGAGTTGTTGAGCGAATATTAGTTCTCCCTTGCTACGGGATGTAGCCACTCTCTAACTCCTTGCTTGAAGGCTCTATGAGTTGAGGGACTGGCGCTCTTCTGCCCTGCTTAAACGAAAAGGGTTTTCCACTAAACCACAATGGTAGCGTGGGATGCTCAGGATCATAACGATTCTTTAAGCACTCCAAGTACCCGTCCGGCTTCCTCTGATACTCTTCATTATCAGGGTTCTCATTCAATATTTTCTGCTTCTTTAGGTCTTTAAATATAGTAAAGGCATAGTCAGCTAAATCTGAAATCTCACCACAGCCTTTTATATCCATCTTATCCGGTCTCTTATACTCATTCTCGCCTTTCCTCATATGGGCGACCAAGTGAATATGCAAGCCAGTCACCCTCGCTGCCTCTTTCAGCATACGAATAAAGTTCTTTTGACCAAGGTTTAGGTTGGCCTGATCCGTCTGAAGGTCTACCATCATGAGGGAGTCTAACACAAGATGGGTAAAGTTGTTTGCAGATGCCCATCTAGCCAAGGCTATTAGTTCATTTGCTCTAACGTGTTCCTCTTTCCCGTAGATATAAACCTTTCCTTCTAGGTAATCCATGACGTAGCTGGCTGCTTTGGCTGTAGGCTCACCTACTCCAAGAGCCTGTTTCACCATTCGCTCAATCTGAACGTGAACAGCCATCTCAGGTGACCAGAAGAGAACTTTCTCTTCCTTGTCCGTATACTTTCCATCTGCCCACCATAGGCAGAACTGTTGAATCAGAGCAGACTTGCCATGCCCGTTGATTCCAGCCCACACGGAGAGAGTGCCGGGAATTATTCTGAGGTCAGTCTCCGTAAGGCATGGGATGCGACAGCCAGATTTATTATTTCTATTCTCTATCCACTCTAGAGTTTCTGTCCTAAAGTTATTAGGAGAGAACACATGGCCTGAAACATCCACAGGTTCCATAAAATCTTCAAGATCAGGGGTGATGAGTTGCATCAGTCTTCCTCAAATTTAGCTAATGGATCATTAGTGTACTCTATCCATCTTTCCTGTTCAAGGAATTTCTGCGCCCCCGGAACCCACTTCCCTGAATCACTGGTCCAGTCATCCATTTCCTTGTGGTCTTCCACACAGCGGATGATCTTGAGGGCATCTTTCTCCAAGCCGTTGAGTGTCCAGTACTGGTGCAGGGTTCTTTTAACCCCTAAGCGGTGACGAGGATAGGTGAAACAGAACCTCTGATACCCCGGCTCCATGCCATTACTTTTGTTTTCTTTTAAGGATTCTTTTAGTTCCACTACAGTGGTGGACTCTGACTCCACTACAGTGGTGGACTCCACCTCAGTGGTGGGGGTAGAAATCAAGCGGTAGATATTGGTATCCCTGTACCGTTGTTCCCTTTCTAGCGTACCAAAGTTCACCATCTCAGATATCATCTTGCTACAGTACTTGGGCGTATGCCCACTTCTCTCAGCTATTTCATTAAGGCTGGGGAAGTACGGCTGAGGACAACTCAGGATAGCACCCATCACTCTCAGATGCCCAGACTTGTGCCTGTGGTCCTGAAGAATGTAAACAGGCAACGGACCCCAGAAGTTACCCTTACTCATAACAGTCTCCACATGACAAAGTAGTATGTCTTCTTTGCGTTGTGGTAACGGGTATCAAAAATCTTTTTGGACTGAAGGCGTTTAAGTACATCTCTTAGCCCCCTTACAGTCAAAGAGGATAACTCGGCGATCTCTTTCATTCTCAAGTCCACCACTCCATTATCACCTATCTTAAAGACCATCGCCACTGCCACCAGCTTTTCTGTGGGAGACAGCGTTTCGGCCCGGAGCAGGATATTGAGGAGATGCTCCTTTTTCTCTGGAAATGTCAGCATTATCAATCACTTATATTAGGGTTGTTTATCTGAACCCTGTATGATAAGCTAGCCCTTATGGCAAGTCAAGAGAAATATATGGACTGGATTCACCGACAGCCTTGTTGGGGCTGTGGGAAGTATGGTGTCGAGGCTCACCATGTCCGTGTAGGAACAGGAATGGGAAAGAAACCCATCGACCTTCATGTAATACCTGTCTGTAGGGGTTGCCATATGAAGTGTCATGCCTCAGAATATACCACGGAAGACCAATTGATATGGCTATACCAGACACAGAATCGGGCAACAGCAGAATCGCTTATAAAGTGGTGACGCTCATCACGTTGTGGGTTGACACAGGCCCAGAGCATGATCAGATAGCTAACCTGTCTAAGCAAATTCTAGAACATGAAATTACAGAACTTCTGGATGGAGCGGGTTTCCGCATAGGGGACACAGGATATGAATTCACCACAGCGGTTAACTCAATTGAGTTTGTTCAGCGCACTGACCTTCACTAACCTGTAGATCTACAAGTCATGAAAAGACGTTGGATACTCCGAAGCACTCGCATTAGAGATTTGGCAGTCTCTATTCTCAGTGAACTGCCTCTCTCAGACGATGACCGTGAGCAGGGTGACGATACCATTCTCGAACTTGTGCTACGTCCTTTCAAAGATAACCGTTCATTGGAACAAAATGATATGTTCCACGCATGGTGTGGCACGATAGCCGACAAGACAGGACATTCAAAAGCGGAGATCAAGGACATCCTTGTGGAGACTGTATTCGGAACTGAAGAATACTTGAACTTGCAAGGGAAGAAACGAAGTAGGTTACGACAAACATCTAGCTTGAACAAAAGCGAAATGTCAGAGTTGATAGAAAGATCAGTACAAATAGGCATCGAACTTGGGGCAGACGTCCCAGAGGTGAAATATGAGTAATGGACATTCAGCAGAAGCGATTGAAGCTACCCAGATGGATGAGGAAAGCTATCAGCAACAGCAACTTGAGGAACGAGATATGCAGGAAGAAGAGCAACTCAAAGACCAATCATCGGTTGACCGCATCGAACGGATTCGCGCCAAACGAATGGAAGATTTGTCAGACGAGTCCCAACCCCTCTCCAAAAAACAATTTATGACAAAGCTGGTCACTGACAACGGACTGATTCCTAAAGAGGACATCTTCAGTAAGCCTAATCAGTGGGCCATCATCAAGCTAACTGGAATTGAAAAGATTCAACAGAGGCTAAACATCCGTGTAGTCTTTGACAGCGTTGTTATAGAAAAAGACTTTGCCGTTATTAAAGCCACAGCAACTGGGCGCTATGACTCAGTTCAAAGCTACGGCAGCGCAACCAAAGGCCGACACCCTGATGGCAACGTGGCTCATGCTTATCTCGTAGAGATGGCTGAGAAGAGAGCCAAGGCTAGAGCCGTTCTTAAACTGTGCGGAGCATACAAATATGGTGTTTACGCCGAAGACGAATCAGAAGAGTTCAAGCAAGAAAAATGAACGATTCTGACTTTCCTGTGGCTGTAAGAGAGTGGCCCCTTAAAGAGGGGGATATAACTGGTGAGTTATGTCAGAGGTGCGGGATATGCTGCGAGATAGAACTCAAGCCCAACTGGAAAAACCCCAGACAATTTGAATGGCTCCGTGCTATTGTTGATAAGCATGAGGCTATAACGCATACCGGAAAAGGGATACGAATTCGTTGCTCTCACCTAAGACAGGCAAAATATGCCACTAACCCACATTGGGAATGCAGCATCTATGAAGATAGACCACAGTTATGCAGAGACTTTAACTGTGTAAGCTGGGCAAAGTATAGTGACGATTTAACTCAATACAACAGAGTGCTAGAAAAGTTGGGAATGGTTCCAACCTCTAATTTCTCTGAAGAACTACGAGGACCAGACCTATGAGTCATTGGTATGACAGAGAAGGTAACCCGCGCTACGAGGTGCAGGGAAAGCTGGGTCCAAAGCCTACCACTCTGCGTGAGGCTAGGAAGGAAGGATGGGTTCCATCAGTGTCAACTGTATGGGGTGACATCGTTGCCAAGCCTATGCTCAACAAGTGGATGCAGAACGAACTGATGAGCGCACTGTGGACTGAGGTTCACTCCGCTGAAAACATTGGTGGAGAACAGACCTATTCTGTATACGAGGAACAGGCTAGAACACGGTTCAGTAAAAAGCAGCAACAGGTAATGAATCGAGGTACAGTTATCCATGACCACCTTGAACTCTACTTCAAAGGAATTAAAGTTTCCCCAGAGTATGAGGAGATATGTCACAACGTACACCAGAAGTTGAACGAAGTGTGCGACAGTGGTGACTGGGTAGCGGAACACTCCTTTGCTCATCACTCAGGCTATGGCGGTAAAATTGATTTACACAATGACGAATGGGTGATAGACTTCAAGACTAAGGAATTCCCAGACAAGCCTAATGTAAAGAGAATGGTCTACGATGACTACGGTGCGCAACTAGCAGCCTACAATTACGGCATGGGAAACACACGCAGGATAATGAACTTATTCATAGACGTTGGTGAAGGCCATCGTGTGCTTGAATGGGAGCATGAGGACACATCTCGCTACTCAGATATGTTCAACCACGCTCTCTCGCTTTGGAAGTTAGTAAAGAAATATGACCCATCGTGGTCTGACAAAAGGGTAATGTGATATGAATGTAAACAAAGTAATTCTGGTTGGTCGTGCAGGGAAAGACCCGGAAGCGCGGGAAACAGGTAAGGGAGAGGCAGTTGCAAACATCTCTCTCGCTACCAACAGTGGGTACGGTGACAATGAAAAGACGGACTGGCATCGTGTGACGTTCTTTGGTAAGCTTGCCAACACTGTGATTGAGTATGTAAGGAAAGGTCAGGAACTTTACGTTGAAGGGAGAATATCCTACAGCAAGTACACTGGCAAAGACGGTATTGAGAAGTACAGCACCAATATCATTGCTTACTCGATGCAGATGGGCAAGAAGGAAGGTAGTTCAGCAGTTTCTTCAACAAGCGAGGATGACGACTCGCTACCATTCTAGAGAGGACGGGGGTGGCAACACCCCCAGTCTCTACTGGCAAGAGGATATAGACCAGACGTTCCGTGTCTATCACCTAGCCAGAAAAATATATCCCAAGAGGTGGGATGTAACTTCAAAGGGAGATTCATGGGACAGGTGGTTTTTCAAACACACTGGGATGACTCTTGATGACTTTGTAGAATGGGCAAACGAACACAAGCTGAGAGACAAATGGAAACAAAGCGTAAAAAAGTCAAGCTACAAAACAAGGTTACTGAAGAAATTAAAATCATTGAGATTATCCAGAGGGATAGTGTCCAAGGGTTCTGGTGCATAGAAGAAGACACCGCAGTATGGGAATGGTATCCACATGACCAATGGAAGGAAATTAAATGATAACTGAATACCAGAAGGTGATTCACAAGAGTCGGTACGCTCGTTACCTAGACTCTGAGGGGCGCAGAGAATCGTGGGAAGAAACAGTCAATCGTTACTGCGACTACATGGCGTGGGTGCTGGCTGGCTATACCATAGGCTTTCCTAAAGAAGTTAAGCAAGCCATCCTTGATATGGAAGTGATGCCCTCTATGAGAGCCTTCATGACTGCCGATCCTGATCCCGGTACTGGCGCTCTGACCAGAGACCACATGGCAGGATACAACTGTGCCTATCTCGCAGTAGATCATATTAGAGCATTTGACGAATCCATTTACGTTCTTCTCTGTGGAACTGGTGTAGGGTTCAGCGTGGAGAGACAGTTCATTAGCCGTCTTCCAGAGGTAGCTGAAGAGTTTCACCAGTCAGACACCACTATCGTTGTTTCTGACAGCAAGATAGGATGGGCAAAAGCGTTGAGAGAATTGGTGAGTCTGCTCTATCAGGGGATGATACCCAAGGTAGACTACAGTAGAATTCGTGAGGCTGGCGCTCGTCTTAAAATTTTCGGGGGAAGAGCAAGTGGGCCTGATCCTCTTGAAAGATTGTTCGGTCACTACATCCACACCTTCCAGAATGCTAAGGGCAGAAAACTAAACAGCATTGAGTGCCATGACCTTATGTGCTGGAACGGAGAGAGTGTGGTAGTTGGTGGAGTAAGGAGAGCAGCAGAGATAAGTCTGAGCAACCTGACCGACGAAAGGATGAGACACGCAAAGACAGGCCAGTGGTGGATAGAGAATCCACAACGTGCCTTGGCTAACAACAGCGTGTGCTATACAGAAAAGCCTGACATGGGTATCTTCATGCGTGAGTGGCTGTCTCTCTACGAATCACACAGTGGAGAGCGAGGCATCTTTAACAGAGAGGCTGCTAAGAAACTCATGCCTGAAAGAAGGGACAAGGACCATGAATTCGGTTGCAATCCCTGTTCTGAAATTTGCTTGAGGAGTGCAGAAACGTGCAACCTCTCAGAAGTAGTGTTGCGCCCCACTGATACTGTCGATGATGTCTCCCGCAAGATAGGATTAGCTACCATCCTTGGAACTATCCAGTCTGCTCTCACCGACTTCAGATACGTCAGGCCGATCTGGAGAAAGAACGCAGAGGAAGAGAGGTTACTAGGTGTTAGCTTTACTGGGGTGTTTGATTGTCCCACCGTCTTGAATGCTACACCCGATCAGCTTGACGCATGGAGAGGGTCTGCTGTTTATATGAACACGGTCTGGGCCAAGAAGATGGACATTAATCCATCCGCTGCCATTACCTGCATTAAGCCTTCAGGAACCGTGAGTCAGCTAACTGGGGTTGCAGGGTCAGGCTTACATCCCTCTTACGCAAAGTACTACATCAGGCGTATCAGACAGGACAAGAAAGACCCCCTGAATCAGGCTCTAATAGGCGCAGGGATCGAATACGAGGACGACCCATACAACAAAGAGGCTATTGTCTTTTCCTTCCCTATGAAGGCTCCTGCTAAGTCCCGTACCAGACATGAGTTCACGGCTATCCAGCATCTTGAGATATGGAAGAAGTTCGCCATCCACTGGTGTGAGCATAAGCCCAGCGTCAC
>Ga0080013_1006640_pt1 | contig 10188 bp, 15 predicted proteins | sample ETNvirenome_6_85_FD_69236 | JGI IMG/M metagenome (GOLD analysis project Ga0080013, IMG submission 69236) | Marine viral communities from the Pacific Ocean - ETNP_6_85 (SPADES assembly) (version 2) | ecosystem: Environmental > Aquatic > Marine > Oceanic | place: Pacific Ocean | collected 2013-06-19
ATGGAACGCATGGCCAGCAAGTATTTGGAGCCATGAATCGATGAATCGCAAGACGCGCCGCAAACTAGAAAATCAAATGGGGAAGGATGCGTCCGAAAATCTTGCCGAAAAAATTTTCCAGTTTAACAAGCTACCAGAGTCGTGCAGCGCTTGTGATAAAGGCTTTGACAAACGAAACAAAGATATGGTACAATCATGGAACGTTGTGGTACGACAAGAGGTAGTAAGAATATTTTGTCCCCAATGCATAAAGAAAACTCAGGAGGTTTTAAATGAGCGTAAAAAGACTAAGCCACGCAGCTCTCACAAAAATACTTAAAGGTGAGGTCCACAAAGATGCAACGTGCATCGTGAAGTTTTATTCAAATGGGTGTCCTTATTGCAAGGCTCTTAGCGGGTATTACGAAGATATCGCCCGAGACGAAACATATTCCGACTTACATTTTTTTGCTTTTAACGTAGACGACTATCCCCCCATTGAAAAGCTGTTAAATTTTAACGGGGTTCCCACCATTTCACTAATTAAAGCTAGCACGGCAAACCGAAAGCCCAAGATTCGGAGCATGACCGATCCAGATAAGCCCAACAAAAAAACATGGTACTACAGCAGAGACATTAAACAGTTCATCGAGGAGGAAAATAAATGAACACCAACACACTATTAAATGCAACAATTGCTAAGTTGCGCTCAGATTCTTTAGAGGCATATGCCGCGATAGAGGTGCTTTTAGCATCGCCAGAAAGTCACGCGCACCCCGAAACTCTAGTGCAGTCGATCGCCCATCAAGCAAAAGTTTTGGCAGAGAGTGAGGGGGCATTGCTCACCTTCCAGCAATATTTTGTTCCGAAGCCCAAGCCGGGCCCCGTTGGTCCACCCAGCCCCCCTATAGTGGTGGACGGGGATAGGTCACCCACCATGCGTAGGGCCATGGAGGCCGAGGACATTAAAAATAGAGCCAAAAAAGCTAAGGAAAGACTGGAAGCACAAGCTGTTGAAGGCGAAGAATGAATCTCAACAAAGAGTCTCTGTCTTATGACGACGTGTTGCTGGTCCCCCGCTACTCTGATATCCGCTCACGATCCGAGATAGATATATCAGCAGACTTAGGGAAAGGAGTCCTCTTGGGGCTCCCTATCATTTCAGCCCCAATGGATACTATCTCAGAGACGCCGATGGCCATCGAAATGTCTAAACATAGAGCGACGGCCATTATTCATCGCTACGTGAGTCTTGAGAAACAAGCACGAATGATTCGGATGGCTCATGATTTAGCTAAAGATCCTATCACTGTGGGTGCCGCCATCGGCATTACGGAGGATTATATCGAAAGGGCCCACGCGGCTGTGGAAGCCGCCGCCTCTTTTCTGTGTGTAGACGTAGCCCACGGCCATCATATTTTAATGAAGGAGGCGTTAGCTGCGCTGCGCGCCCAATTTGGAGACGAGTTACATATCATGGCCGGCAATGTGGCCACCCTCGAAGGGGTGAATGACCTTGCGGATTGGGGCGCTGACTCTGTGCGGTGCAATATTGGAGGAGGATCCATTTGCTCCACGCGCATTCAAACGGGCCATGGCATGCCAGGTTTTCAGACTATTTTAGATTGTGCTAAAGCCGACCGCGATGTGAAAATAATTGCAGACGGAGGTATCCGAAATTCTGGCGATATTGTCAAAGCCTTAGCCGCCGGCGCAGACGCCGTTATGTGTGGATCGCTTTTGGCCGGTACTGACGAAACCCCCGGAAAGGTTCTGGAAGAGAAGGATGGTACCCGCTGGAAAGTATACCGAGGAATGGCTTCCAAGGAGGCCCAAATTAGTTGGCGCGGCCGCTATGCCTCCCATGAAGGGGTGTCTGCCACGGTCCCTTACCGCGGAGGTGTCAAATATGTTTTAGAAGATTTGGAGCGAGGTATTCGTTCAGGTCTTTCTTATTCTGGCGCTCGCACCATCTCCCAATTACAAGCATGTGCGTCCTTTGCACATCAGACTCCTTCTGGGCTCACTGAAAGCCGCACCCATATTGTGGGGAGGAAGTGGTGATGAGCGGGAACATTCAATATGGAAACCTAAACAAGCGAATCGTATTCACTGATAACGACCACCGACATGCTAAGTTGCTGGTGAGGCTACGCTATGATGGCCTTACACAGTCAGACTTTTTCCGTCAAGTGATCACAGGGTATATCGAAGGAGACGAAAGAATTCAAGAGTTTATCGACGACGTTAAGAAACAGTCTCTTAAAAAGAAGGCTCAGTCCAAACGCTTGCGCGCACAAGGCCAACAACAGGTGCAAGATTTAGCGCTAGGCGATGAAAATCTAATTGAGGATTTATTCGATTTGATTGCTGAAGAGCACCCGGATCTATAATAATGGATGGGCTGCGCGCTTGCTCGCGATTGTGTCGTAAAAATAGTACCGTCTGCCAGAAAAGCGAGTGCCGCTTTTGGATCGAATACCGCCCGGAATTTAATTGTTGTTTAATATCCATTCATGAAAACGGATCAATGACATTGAGAGAGATTGGAGAACGATTGGGAATCTCGTTTGCACGTGTGAAACAGATAGAAACCCAGGCCCTTAAAAAAATGAAAAGGAATTCTTTGCTTACGTCGTGATTTTTTGGGAATTAGTAAATATGGCCACTATTTATATGTGAAAACCATTTTAAGGAGAAATTTAAATGGCGCGCAAAACACTACTTAACGAGAGCGAAATCCGTCAATTCATGAAGTTGGCAAAGCTTACCCCCATTAACTCTGCACGACTATCGGAGATGGGTTACCCACCCGGGGCACGGGACGAGGAAGATGAATTGGAAGCCGAACTTGGCGCCACCGAGGGCGAGTTGGGAGCCGAAGATGAGCTAGCAGACGCCGAGGGCGACGAACTAGATATGGACATGGCCGATGACGAGTTAGGTGCGGAAGTGGAAGGCGAGGGAGACATGGTGTCTGTCGACGACTTTATGGATGCGCTTGAAACTGCCTTAGAAGACACTCTTGGCGAGCCCACCACTATAGACATGGATACGGGCGAGGAAGAAGAGGAAGAAATAGTGGGCGGCGAAGAAGAACTAGAGATGGGCCCCGAAGGCGGCGAAGAATTAGAGATGGGCGCCGAAGAGGAAGAGCTTGTAGCTGAAGTGGCACGCCGAGTAGCGGCGCGCCTAATGCAAGAGAAGAAAAGCGGAGACATCGCCTCTCAGCTAGCAGAAAGAATTTTTAGCAGATTAACGAAGTAGCTTGACAAGCGGCCTCAAAACAGTTATAATAACCACTAGGGCTTTTGTCTCTGGTGGTTTTTTTGTGAGGTAATATGGATTGGGTGCTTTACATATTAATTTTTGTGTTTGGGTATGTGACATGCCGACTGGTCTATTTTTTCCGTGTTAATCGTTTGAGCCTGTCGCTGCTGAAATTGTCACATATTATATATTTATCTACCCTCATAAAAGCGATGGAGCACCTGTCTTACGCACGCGAAATAATGTTAGAACATATGTTAAAGAGCGAAAAGGGACCCACTTACATTAGCTCGTTCGAATACAGGTTTGAAGAGGATGTCCGGCATCTAAAAGAGCGCTCCATCCGTGAATTGGTGCAACAACACCCTGAGATATTTCGCCAAGTAATCGACTTTGAAGATTGGCCCACAGCCATGAGATTTTTGATGGAGAACCGGGCCCACACCCTTACATTTTGGAACAAAAGCAATGATAGACAAGATTAAAGAAAAGATAAATACCTTTATCACAGAACTAGAAAAAGACCCACCGCCCGAAGAAAATAAAATTATCGTCATGGATCCGAGCGCTCTCAAAGGGGAGCCCGACATGCGAGTGCTGGGGCTTTTTGCAGATGTGGCCGAGGATAAGGTGGCGGAACTAGTTCATGCTTTTTTATATTTAAATGAACTTAATAAGGAGGCTCAGAGCCCCGAGGAAGTTAAGCCTATTGAGTTTTATCTCTCCACCTATGGGGGGTCGGCTGATGATATGTTCGCCCTTTATGACATTATGCGCCTGGTACAAGACCATAGCGAAATTCACACGATTGGGATGGGCAAGGTGATGTCGGCCGGTGTCCTGCTGCTGGCAGCGGGCACGAAAGGAAAACGCAAGATAGGAAAAAACTGTCGGGTCATGATTCATTCAGCCATGGCCGGGAACCACGGCTCTCTCCCAAATCTCGTAAATGAAATGGAAGCGCTACAACAACTACAAGAAAGTTACATTAACGCACTGGTGGGCGAAACAAAAATGACGCAAGAAGAGATTAAAAATATGTTAGAACGCAAAGTTAATGTCTATTTATCTGCAGAAGAAGCTGTAGAATTAGGTATAGCTGACATAATTATGTGAGGTTTTTGAATGTCTGACTTAAGAAACATATTAAAAGAAGAATACATAAAGAAAGAGAGGGCAGTCACCCCGAGTACTCTTGTGGGGATGATCGAAGAAGTTATTGGCTCCCTTCATGGCCTAAATACGAAAAGCAGCTTTCTTGTTGAGGCCCCTCCTGGGTATGCGCCGGCGTCTGCGGAAGAAACTGACGACTCCAAGGACGATAACGTTACTGTAATTCGCAGGCCGACTATTAAAATTACCGAACTGTGGGGTAAAACTGAAAACGGGGATCGCGACATTATGGAAGGCCTCATGAACAATATCAAAGGTAACACGGTTAAAGAGAAGATCGAAAAAGTAAATGAATTTTTGACGGACGCTGCCCCACCACCGGGCGAAGGCGACATTTCTAGAATCATGTCATATCTTATCTTTTTAGATACTTTCGCTAGCATCGTGAACGATTACGGGGCCTCGGTATCTGGATTTCTCTTTGAAGCATTCCTCGCGGCTTTAATGGGCGGAACATCGGTTCAGATTGATGATCCTGAGCAGGTAGGCGCATCGCCAGGCTCCCTTCCCATCGAAGATGTTCAGCTTATGATTAATCAGAGCGAAGATGCTGATGCTGAAATTGTACCCTATAGTCTAAAGCTTCTCCGTCGCGACGGCACCGTTAAAGGTTCGTTCAAAAACTTGGTTGATTATTTTCTCGATCCGGCCGAAGGCCGCAAGACGGACTCTATCGTTTATCTTATTGTAACCAAAGATGCGGAAAAGCTTCAAGGAGGCAAGTTAGGAAGCTGGAATGGTACGTTAAAGTTTTTTGAATTCACCATAACCAGGGATAACTTTCTCGAATTGATCGGGGCCCCTAGGACGGTTCCCGTTTATGATTATGTACCTCAGACTTTGGCCAGAAGCTTTAAACAATCTATTAAGAACCAGCCGAAAGCTGTCCGCGGGATGCCCCATTTCAAAATGCCCGACGGCAACGACATAGAAGTAGGCGCCCAGATCCCCAAGGGTACAGAGGTGCTTCGCCTGGTTCAGACAGGCACCGAAGATGTGATTAAGGGTTCAGCCGCAAAGCTCTACTCGCCCGAGGAATATAAGACCGTGACGGGCAAATTTGCAGACGTACCAGATGTCGATAGGCAAGTATTTGCAGCGCTTCAGGATACCAAGGGATATCAAACCGAACAGCAGTGGGCGATTGGCCATGGGGTATATGATCAAGGCTTCATAGGACAAATTAAATTAGAGCCCGAACTATTGAAAGCAAAGGCAGAAGAGTATACACAAAGTCTCAACACCAGCATTGTTAAAATCTTCAATGCTCTGGGAGATCTATCAGATAACATTAATAGGTATTTCATCGGCGCCGGAAAAGATTTCAACAGAAAGGTAGTCGGACAGCAAGCCAAGGAAGATGCCGAAATTCTAAAAACAGAAGTAAACGCAACTATCACTTGACATACTCTTAATAAGAGAGTATAATATATATACAGAACTACGAGGTACTCATGAGTCGCGCATATGACGACAATCAAACGCTACAACAAAAGATAATGAATGGAGCGAACAAGCTGGCAGATAATGTGGCCTCAACGCTGGGGCCCAGAGGCCGCAATGTTCTACTTCAAGAGAAAGGTAAAACTCCCTTTATTACAAAGGACGGCGTAACAGTGGCTCACTTTGTTGCGTGTGACGATCCCTTCGAAGATGCCGCTGCCCAAATCATCAAACAAGCAGCCGTAGAAACCAACAATAGCGCCGGCGATGGCACCACCACAGCGACAGTTCTCGCCCGCTCGATTTTAAGAGAAGCCCAGCGCTACATTGCGTCTGGCATTTCACCTATTGAACTTCAACGAGGAATCAACTTGGCACTCAAAGAAGTGCTCCACAATTTGGATGGCATGTCTACGCCAGTTACTTCGCTGGATGATGTGCGCCATATCGCAACTATCTCGGCCAACAACGATGTCACAATTGGAAATTTAATTGGGATGGCTGTAGACAGAGTTGGCCAGGATGGCTCCATTACGATAGAAGAGTCTCGTTCTCTCGATACGTCGTTAGACGTGGTGGAGGGCTTTAAGTTTGGGGCTGGCTATTGTGCAGGAGCTTTCATAACGGATGAACGGCGCGCCCTGCTATACTATGAGGACCCTCTTTTCTTGGTGACCGACTATAAGATTTCTAATGTAGAGCAGATCTTGCCTATCTTGGAAATGGTGGCCCGAGAGTCACGTCCTTTAATTGTGGTGGCCGAAGATATTGAAGGGCAAGCATTAGCTGCGATGATCATGAATGCCATCCGCGGCACCCTGAAGATTGCCGCCATTAAGGCGCCATCATACGGGGAAGAACGCCGCCAGACACTTGATGATTTGGCACTTTCTACTGGGGCCGATTTTATAAGCCGACAAAGTGGACTATTACTAAAAGATGTACAATTAAAACATTTGGGATCAGCGAAGTCGGTAGAAAGTATGCAGAACCAAACAACCATCATTGGGGGAGATTGCGATTTCGAAAAAATAGAAGAAAGAATCAATCTTTTGAAAGCTCAAATCGAACAAACCGATGATCTGGCTGACTGTGCCAAAACACAAGATCGGATTACGCGCCTAGGATCAGGAGTGGCCGTTATCCGGGTGGGAGGATCGACCGAGGTAGAGATGACGGAAAAGAAGCACCGTATCGAGGACGCCTTAGAGGCGGTGAAGTCCGCCCAAGAAGAAGGGGTGATCGCCGGCGGCGGTACCGCCCTTTTGCGCGCTGCGTCCACTATAATGATCATGACCAAAGGTGGATCCACAGATATTGGATTGGGTGCCGTGGTGTTGAAAATAGCATGCGAAGAGCCTATTCGCCAAATGGCGTATAACGCAGGGGAGTCTGCCGATCTTTTGGTTGAAAAAGTTTTAAACGCCTCTTCAGGCGAGGGGTGGGACTTCCGGCAAGGACAAATAGTCAATCTTATTGAAGCCGGAATTATTGATCCAGTAAAAGTGACCAAGACCGCTCTTATGAACGCCGCCAGTTGTGCGGGGACCCTCATCACCACAAATTTTGGAATTATACAAACGGAGATTTAATATGCAACATGGAGATTTGATTTACATCCCTCAAGATGTTTTGTTATTTGATGAAAAGAACATTTTCATCGACAAGACTAAGAAACCAACTGTGGGAGTATTTCTCAAGGAGACGCCCATCGGAGCACCTTTCCAAGCCGGAACTTACGTGGTCTATGCGCGCGGCAGAGAAGCCACTGTACAACGCCGCTGCGTGTATCCCATTGGAGACTGCAATGCTTATTAGGCTAACAGAGGTGTGCAATAATGGAGCGGTTACCACTAATCAAAATTATGCACTTCGAGAAATATTTGTAAATCCCGAGCATGTCGTTATGATTCGGGAAGATCCCAACTTACGCAAACTTAATGAGCAAGGGCAACTCATAGGAGATTTGGATGCTCACCATCGGTTTTCCAAGTTGATCATCAACAAAGGCCACACTGGCACAGAGATTAGAGTCGTGGGCGCCCCCGAGATGATTGAGAATATCTTGAACAAAAGCAACACCAAAGAATTACTAAGAGGTTAAAATGAAACAAAGAGTTAACATACAATATTCGGTGGCACTCGACGAGATGCCGGCCGAAATTTCACGACGATTGCGCGCCGCTGATGTGGCAATGCAGAAGCTAGCGTCGGAAGACACAAAAACATTAAGCCAAATAAAAGAGGCTAATATCTTTTCTCTTCCAACTTTAGAGGCAATTGAAAATACACGGAGCGATTTAGGAGCCTTAGACCATATCTTAAACGATGCGGCTCAGATTATTAATGGGTTTATCCAATTGCAGGTTGCCCCGACTGAGGCGCCGTCGCCTCTCATAGAGGAGAACGAGGAAGACAGTTCCACAGCCCCCTTCCCCCCCAAGTGGAATGAACTTACAAAGCAGCTTGAGAATTTTAAGAACAAGAGTACGGATGAAATCTCGGAGTAACTGGTATGATATCCCCTATCAGCGACCCCAACACATTTAGGTGTGCCCCCTATGTGATCGATCTTATCCCTCGAGGAAAGATAGTCAGTAGTTTTTTATTTTTTGGGGGCACTCTTGAATTTAATTTAGCGCAAAGTGGTCGTTTTGTAATGGCTCACACCAACAAATATGTCGTATATGAATTTTGGAAATGCGTGCAAGAAAGTGGTTCTGACATTATTGGGGGAGTAAAGTTTTTGCGCGAACAATTTCGAAATTCGCCGCGGCTACTTTATTATGTACAAAAAAAATGGCCTACTTATGACAACGCAATTTTGCGGTCAGCTTTGTTTTTCTTATTGAATTCTTATTCGAAAGATAACTTGATTTCCTCCGGAGCATTGGATGAAGAGAATTTCAGCGTACGCCGCCTCCAGAGATTGGCTCAGGTACCCCGCTTAGAAAATTTTCACTTAGAGTTGTATGGAAGTGAGGACATTTTAGAGGGAACAGGAGAAAAAACAAAAGACGCCGACTATGTCTTATTCCCGATTGGAAAGTTTAGTTATAATTTCTTCGAAGAGGGAAAAAGCGTAGGATACGAAACCAGTCGAGTTGATCATGAGAAAATGCGTCAATTTTTAAAAGAGAGTGGTAAAAGAACGCTCCTCCTTTATAAGTTTCACAAAGCGCTGCCGAGCTTTTACAAGGGACTTTCTCTTAAATACTTTGATAGCCGCGGCAGACCCACACTCAACAGCGATGAAGCAAAAGAGGTAATCGTTGCAAACTTTAGAATTAATTAAAGCATGTGCTATTATGGCATGTGCTCAAACCATGGTGTGGTTTCAGTGCTATTCTCACTACGTTTGGTCATGGTGGGAGAATAAGCCCGTCCATGCGGCCCTCATTTATGGAATACCAGCAAGTATTTGTTTTTGGTATGGCACGAAAATGGCCGTTGACACTACCAGTGAGGCGTGGGTAGCACGGATGTTGGGGTTTGGGATGTCTTATCTGACTTTCCCTTTCTTAACGTGGCACTTCCTTAACGAGTCGATGTTCACCACCAAAACCATGATTTGCGTTGTGCTCTCTTTTATGATTGTAGCTATCCAACTCTTTTGGAAATAGGCAACTATTTATAAGGGCGAGGTAAAATAATGGATATTGCGACAGGTAATTGGTTTGAGTATCTTCGAGAAGAAGTTTTAACAGAGGGGCTGCGAGACATAGGGCTCCCCGAACGGATCGTCGACTTTATTGAGAACGCGATGCCGAACGCACCCGAGAAGTCAAAGACATACGCAGGCAACCGGTGGAAGGAGAACAGGCTAAACCCAGGCTACGTCTCGCGCCCACAAGGTCACTGGGTGAAGTGGATGGAGGACAACTTTGAGGACGAGATACAGGTAAACATCGACCCAGCGCCGATCGGCATGGACCGCGGCGAGATCGTCGCACGCACAATCACCCCCTATCGCGTCGAGGACCCCGACACCATCGGCAGCAAGCCACAGAAGCGCCAAGTATACGACGAAGAAACCATCGAGCAAAACAAGAAGATCGCTTTCGTTGTACAGAATGTAAAGGCTGCCATAGCCAAGCCCAATGGCACTTGGCGCAAGACATTCATGAAAGCACTCAAGTCACTAAGCAAATCGGGTGTTCCTTCTGAAAAGGTCGAGAAAGTAAAAGAACACCTCCAAGGGTTTATGATGAGCGAGTTCCGTCGCTTCTGGAACCGGTATGATCTGTTGTTTTCTTGGTTAAACGCGGAGCCCACCAACTACGAAATGATTAAGGGCGAAGATAACATTGACACCGCCCATAG
>Ga0080013_1006641_pt1 | contig 10185 bp, 6 predicted proteins | sample ETNvirenome_6_85_FD_69236 | JGI IMG/M metagenome (GOLD analysis project Ga0080013, IMG submission 69236) | Marine viral communities from the Pacific Ocean - ETNP_6_85 (SPADES assembly) (version 2) | ecosystem: Environmental > Aquatic > Marine > Oceanic | place: Pacific Ocean | collected 2013-06-19
ATTATTAGAATGTATGGCCGCTGGTTTATATTGTATTGTTGATGATTTAGGAGCCTTATATGAGACAGGTGCAGAATTTCCAATGTATATTCCTGTAGATAAAAACTATAAAGACTTAGCTTCTAAGTTTGGATTTGCCATTGAAGCTGCAGCAAAAACATTACACGAAACACAAATAGCTAATCATTTAGATTGTCAATCAGCTTATGCTAATTCTTATTACAGTTGGAATAAAGTGGGTAGACAATGGGAGACTTTTTTGAAAGGAGCTTTAAGTGCAGTATCCAAATGAGCCTATATGGATTAACGGTGAAGACAAAGAACCAGGGCAATCTTCTAATATAACTAATATAAACTTAGGACGTTCCCCCCATAAGATAATGATATGTACTCCAGTTCATAGCGATGTATCTATGCATTATTGTCAAGCAGTATTAAAGATGCAGCAAGAATGTATGAGAAGAAACATTTTAATTAGTTTTACTATAATGAAATCTTCATTAGTAACTCAAGGCCGAAATCTCTGCGTAGCTGAATTCTTAAATCATGAAGATAACTATACTCATTTATTATTTATAGACTCAGATATTGATTTTAATTTTAGTACTATAGAGAAAATGTTGGAAGCAGATAAAGATATTATATCGTGTCCTTATCCAATGAAACAATTTAGTTGGGATAAAGCATGGGAAAGACTTCATCAAAAAGATGGAGCTATTACAGATGGTAATGATTTGGCTAAAGCAGGATATACTTTCCCTGTTAAGCTAGATAGAAGTAAGAATATAACAGTAGAGAAAGGTATTATGGAGGCTACTCATGCTCCTACAGGATGTATGTTAATTAAAAGAAAAGTGATTACTGATCTTATAAAAGCTCACCCTGAACTAGAGATATTTCAGCCTACTAATATGAATGGAAAAGAAGTAAAAAAAGAAAACTTTTATAATCTATTTGATACATTACATGAGCCAGATACTAAACGTTATTTTGGTGAAGACTTTGGTTTTTGTGAAAGATGGCGTAAATTAGGTGGTAAAGTATATCTCTATATTACAGATTACATCACGCATATAGGGGAGTATCAATATTCCGGAAGATTTTTTGATGACTTGAAGCAGGGCGAAGCCCCTTCGAAACCTGTTGACGACTCTAAAAAAATCAAATAAACTGCTATATTCAGGATTTCTATGCCTGCTATTTTAAACTAAATTTAGACAAAATTATGGCAATATCAAGACAACAATACGGACTAGGAAGCTTAGTAAAATCAATAGGTAAGGGAGTTAAGAAGTTTGTTAAATCTCCTTTAGGTAAGGCGGCTATTTTAGGTATAGGAGCTTTTGGTTTACCTGGCGGAGCGTTTGGTATGAAAGGTCTTTTACCTCAAGGCCTAAGATCTTTAAGTGGTATTAGCGGGGCTTTATTTGGAACCAAAGGAGTTCCCGGAGTCCCTGGGCAAATAGGAAAATATGCTACAGACGGACTTTTAAGTAAATTTACAAAAATGGGAACAGGAGCCAAGATAGGAATTGGTTCAGGTTTACTTACATGGTTAATGAGTGAAAAAGGACTAACTGAAGATCAAGCTACAAAACTTACTCAAGATCCCGAATCTCTTAGAGGTTATTTAAAATTATATCATTCTCAACTTAATCCAGATAAATCTGATGAAGAGGTGAATGAATGGGTTGAGGTAAATATGAAAGCTGATGGTGGCAGAGTTGGTTTGAGCAGAGGAATGGCTCAAGGAGGAAGAATAGGTTTTGAAGAAGGCGGTTGGGATGACAGAGTGTCCTCAGCTGCAGAAGACTTTGGTTCCACTGATACAGCGGCAGATTTTGCTGATCTTGGAAGTGGCGGTGGCGGTCAAAACCATGATTGGTCAAACGATATAGGTACTGTAGGTACTGGAATTAGAACTGGTGCAGGAACTGGAATAACTAGTAATTATATGAATCCTACGTTTAGAAAAGCAACTATTGATTTCTTAAAACGACAGAAACTTGCGAGTCAGCCTAAAAGTTGGATGGGAAATTTACAGAATTTATATGGAGAAGAAAATATACAACAAGCTGGAGTAGTAGATGATAATATATCTATGTTAGAACAAATGAAACAATTATCTCCTAAGGAATGGACTCCAGAAAAAGAAGCAGAACTTCAAAGACAAAAAGATTTAAAAGGTGGGCTTGCGGATACATTATTAAGCGGTGATGCTGTCCCTAAAGTTGAAAAAAAGAAGACTGCTAAAGAAATAGCTGATGAAATAGGTGGCTCGTACACAACTATGTTTGGAGCACCAACAGACGAAGGCACCAGATTGGTGGAAGAACTTCAAGGATATAAATATGGTGATCCGACAACGTATCAGGACGCAATATCAATGGAAGAAGCCATAAATAAAATGGAAAAAAGATATGAAGGTGAAGGTATGGAAGACGTTTTTGAAGGTCTTTATGGCATTGACAAAGCAAAAGAAATTAGAGAAAAAATTGAAGAAGGATGGAAATCAGCTCAACTTCAAGATCAAAAACCATTCATGGTTGCCGAAGGCGGAAGAATTGGGTATCGAGATGCTGGAGGAGTTAAAATGGCCTCAGCTTCAAATCCTATGGATGATAAAAATCAAATATCTTTGCAACTTTTTGGAAAACCATTACATGACTTAAGTGAAGATGAAATTATTGAATTAGATTTATGGTTAGAAGATAAAGCTCAAAAATGGCAAGGAGCTCAAGGCGGAAGAATTGGGTATGAAAGTGGAACAGAAAATCCGTTAGTTAAATTTTTAGAAGATATACCTTTAACAAAAGGGCCTTATAAAATTAAACGTGATAAAGATGGAAACATTATAAAATATCCTAAACCAAAAGGAGAACCTTATTATTACTATGATAAAGAAGGTAAGCCCAAAAAACCTATTCCTCCTTTGTTATTAAGAAAAAATGAAGCTCAAGGCGGAAGAATCGGATTATATGGTGGAGACAAGGCTCAAGCAGCAGGCATCATGGGCCAACTTCCAGTTAGACAAAATAAAGCTGGTGTTAGTGAATTAGATTTAAGAGATACTGGTGGATTTATTCCCCCAGTTGGAGTAAAAGAAAAAGCAGATGACGTCCCTGCAATGTTATCTAATAATGAATTTGTATGGACAGCAGACGCTGTAAGAGCAGCTGGAGGCGGAAGCGTTGATAAAGGTGCTCAAATATTATATGATCAAATGAAAAAATTAGAGAATAGAATAGTATAATGGCAGATGTATCACAAACAAGAATATTACCACCAGAGTTTATAGAAGCAGCCGGTAAAAATTATTTAAGTGACTTATCAACAGCAACTGGTGCTTATAAAACAGCAGATTTAAGTAAAGTATTTGGTCCTCAATTTGTAGCAGGAGTAGATCCTTTACAACAACAAGCAGAAGGGCTCGCTACAGCAGGTGTTGGTTCTTATCAACCTTATTTAAGTACGGCTGCTGCTCATCAGGCCACAGCTGCTGGTTATGCAGCTCCCGGAGCATATACTCAATTTCAATCTCCATATCAGCAAGATGTTATTAAAGCTACTATGGATGACTATGATATCCAGGCGGCAAAGGGTTTACCTGCATTAAGAGCTAAAGCCATGGGTGCAGGTGCATTTGGTGGTGGAAGAGAAGGGGTTCAACTAGCTGAGTATCAAGCAACAAGTGACAAGAACCGAGCATCATTACTAGCTCAACTAAATCAACAAGGATTTAATCAGGCACAAGACTTAAGACAACAAGCTTTACAAAATCAAATGAATTTAGGTCAAGGTCAACTGGGCTTAGCCGGTTCGGAAAAAGGTTTCTTAGGCCAAGATGTTGGAGCTCTTTCAACTTTAGGTGCATTGAACCAACAACAACAACAACAAACTTTAGGTGCTCAACAACAATTAGCTCAACAAAAATTAAATCAACCTATGACTGCAGCTCAAAATTATGGAACTGGAATAACACAATTAATAGCCGGTTATCCAGGTCAAACCGCACAAATAAGTCAACCAAGTGCTAATCCACTTATGACTGCAATAGGTGCAGGTGGAACATTAGCAGGTATATATAGAGCACTTAATCAACCAGGTGTATTGACTGGACAATAAAATAATCATGTCTAGAACTTTAAGAAGACCTATGTTTAGAAAAGGCGGCAATGTCGGTACAGGTATTATGTCCGGTGTTGTAGATAGAACACAAGCTGCTGATGGTTATTTACCAGGCTCTACTGCAGCAATGAAAGGAGCAATGGGACATACAGCAGAAGGTATAGATCTTGCTAATCCATTCCCACAAATTAGGGAACACAAACCTATGGTCCATGAAAATATAAACATAGAAGAAATGGTTGGTACACCAAAAACTTCAGCTGACTATATAGAAGAATTAAAAGCAGGGGCTGGTGCCTATGGAGGAATGGATCCTTTAACAAGTTTCTTATTAACAGCTGGACCATCCGTTGCAGGAGCTACAGGTTTTGCTGATGCAGTAAGTAAACTACAGCCGGCTACTCAACAATTAATAAAACAAGCAGATGCTAAAGCTAAATACAATAGAGATTTAAGATTAGCTGGAGTTAAATTAGGTATAAGTGCAGAAGATAGAGCAGAACAAAAAACTTTTGATTTAAAGAAATTAGATTTAAGTCAAGAAAATCAAGTTAAATTTTTAAATGATGAGAGAGCTTATCAACAATTAAAGGCTCAAGATAAAAGAGATTACGATGAAGTGATAGCAGATAGAACTAGAGCATTTGCTAAATTAGATGAAGAAGAGAGAAAGGCCTTTGAAGAAAAATTAATTAGAGAAGGCAGAGCTTTTGAATTAGAGAAAATTATGAAAAAATTCGAGCAGCAAAAGGAATTAATAAAGATAAAAACAAAGGCTGATAACCAATACACAGGAAAAGATTTTATGGAGGACTATGAAAATAGTACACACGCAAACAACAGAGCACGTTATGAAAACGAAGTCAGAGAGGAGATGAATCAAACATTTGGACATGAAAATAATGGAGGAGTTGTACTTTCAGAGGAAGGAACTGGAAACAGTTGGCAAAAAGATAAAAGTAAGAATAAGAATATTGGAAAAGTTTTCTTTAACCTAAATGATGGCAAGTATTATAAATTTGGCTATGACCTTGATTCAGACGGCAATAAAGTAACAGGTTGGACAACAATAGATAATTTAAAAGATTATGAAAAACCTGCCACGATAAAAGGGGATGGGGCTAAAAAGAACCTGTTGAAACAGACGGTGCTTACACGAGAAGATGCACAAAAGGAAGCGAAGGGGAGAGGCTATATTTTAATTGGGGAAGCGCCTAACCCTAGAAGAAGTCAACAATGGATCGCGGAACAAAAAAAGCTACTAGGTGATAAAGCAAAAACTCTTTACGAAATTCAATCCATCATAAGAATGGAAAAATGGAAAAAAGAACAAGAAGGAAAAAATAAAAGAGGTGGCTCAACCAAAGGCATCCAATAAAATAGGAGTATAAATGGCTCAAGAATTTATTCCACTTAACTCCGCCGAGTATGGTAATGATACCGCTTGGTATACATCAGCAGTGGCTGGAATAGCATCAGGTATATTAAAAGTACCTGAAGGAATTTTTTCATTAGCAGCAGAACTTATTGATCTAGGAGCTGATACAGATACAGCAGCCGGTGTTGAACAATTTTTTGATAAATTAAATCCCTTTGAAGAAATTGCTGAGGAAAGAGCAATTGGTAAATTAACAGAAGCTTTAGTACAGATAGGAGTTCCTGGAACTATTGGTTTTAAGTTAGCAAATAAAGCAGCTAGAAATATGACAGCTAGAGCCTTAGGAGCTAGAAAAGCAGGAATGTATCCTACTTTAAAATCTAAAGGTATTCAAATGTCATTAAGGAAAGCTCAAGAATTAAATAGAAAAGCAAAGTATCCAAGATTCGCTGCTGCCATAATGGGAGGAGCGGCAGGAGAAGCAATGGTAGCTGATGTAGAAAAAATTGGAACCTTTGGTGATATGCTTCATTCTGGACCCACTCAATTGGATACAGATGAACGAACAGGGGGAAGAGAAGAAGCCGCTAGAAGTCTAATGAATAGAGTTAAATTTGGTTCTGAATCTTTATTAATAACTCCATTTATTTATGGGGCTGGTAAAAGTGCAAAACTTTTAGCTAATAAAAGTAAAGACTTAGCTTATAGTAATTCTCAAGTAGCTAGATGGATTGATAAATATATTAGAGCTCCTTTTAGTCCGAGAGGTGGATTAGCAGATGAATTATTTCAATCAGAAAATTTAAAAGAAGCTTTAAAAGGAAGAGATGTAAATAGAGCAAAAGAAATCGTTGATAATATTACAAGAGAAATAGATGGAATATTTCCTGAAACTCAAATTATGTTTGATAAATCTCTTCGAAAAGAAAAAGATACATTTATGAGAGAATTAAATTCTATTTTATTTGGAGGAAAGGATCTTAGAACAAAAGTTGATCCTAAAAAATTTGATGAACTTTTAAATACAATGAAAAAAAGTAATGTAAGTCAAGAAACCAGACAAACTATTGTAACCGGTTTGGATCATGCAAGAAAAGAATTTGATGAACTAATTACTATCTTAGACGACCATGCTGCTGGCGCCAAATTAAGTAAAGGTGCACGAGAATTACAGGGTTTATTAAAAGAAAGAATTACTGGTTGGATAGGTGGGACATACAGAATCTTTGAAGATCAAGGAAAAGGTATATTTAAATTGTTTAAAAGATATAGACCAACTGAAGAAGTTGAAAATAATGCCGTAAGATTTTTTAGAGAAATGATAGCTAAAGAAGCAGGTAATACAAGATTTAATATCAATAGTAATCAATATAAAAATGAGGCAACCAAACAAGTTCAAAGTTTAATTAATGCTGTTTCTAGAAATAAAAAACCTAAATCTTTAGGTTTTAATGAATACATTAATAAAACTATGGAAGGTAGACCTGGAGCAACCACCGTTAAAAATATTATTGAAAATACGAATGCTCCTCCGGGGGCGATTAGAGAATTACTAGGCGAGATTCAAGATCCAAGATATTCAATTTTTAATGCCATTACTAATTTATCTTCTGTTGCTAGAACTGCAGGATACTTAGCTGAGGTAAGTGCAAAAAATGAGCAGATTCAATCGGCTGGGGGCAGAGGATTTTTTTGGGGAAGTCAACAAGCAGGTGAAAGCGCACTAAATTCTGCAAGAACAGGGGTAGAATTAGTTCCTTTGGACCCTATTATAAAAGAATTACCTGGTGCTGGTAAAATTGTTAATCCTTTAGCAAAAAAATGGACAACTAGAGAAATAGCTGAAGCTCTTAAAAATGTTAATAACTTAGATAGAGGTCTTCAAGGTTTTGTTAGAGGGGAAGGAAAAGAAGGAGCAGAACAGGTTATGAGTTGGATGTATAGAAATTTATTACTTGCTCCAAAAGCACTTTCACAATTAGCCAAAACAGTTTTATCAGTGCCCACTCATATTCGTAATTTCATAAGTGCATTTGGTTTTGCTGGTGCAAATGGAAATTTATTCGAACCAAAATTTTATTCATCAGCATTTCGTAAAGGTTTAAGTGTATCTGGTCTAGGTAAAATGGATCCCTCTAAAATTACACCTGAATTTAAAGAATTCTATAGAGAATTATTAGAATTAGGAGTTGTTAATCAACAAGTTCAAATGGGAGATTTAAAAAATCTTTTAAGAGATATTAGATTTGGTGAACAAGCAGCTAATGTAGATACAGTTTTAAATCCCATGATGTCAAAATTAAAAAAAATTCCTCAATGGTTTCAAGGTAAATATATAGCAGAAGACGATACATTTAAAATTGCCAGCTATATGGTCGAAATGCATAAATTAAGAAGAGGCTATAAAGCAGCAGGGATGCAAATTCCCAGGGATTCTTTACGTTTGGTTCCTCAAGAAAAACTATTAGCAAAATTTAATAATCTTAGAAAAACAGGTTTTAAAGGAAGCTATGATGAGTTTTTGGATGATGAGGCATTAAAAAGAATGTCTTCAGATATAGTTAAAAACACTGTTCCTAATTATGCATTTGTAGGATCCTTTGTAAGAGCAGCAAGAATGTGGCCTATAGGTAACTTCATGTCTTTCCCATCTGAAATGATTAGAACTACAACCAACATAGCACAGCTTGGTATAAAACAAATGAAACATTCTAAACCCACAAGAGGAACTAACATAGGTCCTCTTGTATTTGATATAGAGAAAAATGCTTTTGTTAAAAATGATAATCCTTTTTACGGGGATGGAATAAAAAGATTAATAGGTTTAACTACATTTGTAACAGGTGCTCCAATTGCGTTCACAGAAGGAGCTAAAGCTTTATATAATGTAACACAAGATGAAGTAGATGCTTTAAGAAGATTCGTACCTGACTGGTCTAAGAACTCTACATTAATTCCTTTAAGAGATGATGATGGAGAATTAAGGTATATAGATTTCAGTCACAGTAATGCATATGATGTTATTGCAAGACCAATGAGAACTTTATTAAATAATATTCAAGAGGGAAGTGCCAATGATGAACAATTATTAGCTAGTTTTGTTGACGGGGTAAATGAGGCTACAGGTGAAATAATGAATCCATTTATTACTGAATCTATTTGGACAGAGGCAATAACTGATTTAACTGTAAGAGGGGGAAGAACCAAAGACGGCAGATTATTATATACAGATGAAACATCTGCTGGTGATAAAGCTGCTATTAGAATGATGCATGTAGCTAATGCAATGGCACCTTCATATAAACAATTTTTAAGATTGTACCAATCTAGTACAGGTACACCCACTAAAACTGGAGAGACTTTAGATGTAGGTCCAGAGGTAGCTGGCTTTATGGGATTAAGACCAATTAAAGTTAATCCTGAAAGAGCAATGGATTTTAAAATTTATAATTATCAAAGTGGAATTAGAAATGCCAGAAGAGAATTTACCGGTGGAGCATTTGGTTTATTAAAAGGTGGCAAAGTAAGTGTTAATGATATTGTAAAAAGATTTGTAAAATCAAATGAGTCTAGATTTAAGGTTCAACAAGAAATGCATAATGATCTTAATGCAGCTGAAACTTTAGGATTAGAGAGAAATACTTTAAGAAAAAAATTTAAGGAAAGACAACTTACAAATAAAACTTTCCGTGATTTATCTGAAGGTGAATTTGAACCTTATTTTCCATCCGGGGATATAGCGGATAAATTTAGAGAAATTGCAAGAGACTTAGGAGAAGATAATCCATTTATGGAAGCAAGACCTATCCTAAGGGAAATCCTACAAGAACTAAGACAAATGAGTTTAAATGAGCCTTTTTACTTAGATCTATCCCAATATTTAATACAAGATAGTTTTATAACTCCATTATTACCTCAACAAGTAACATCAGCTATGCCTAATAACCAAACTATTACCCAAGGACAAAATATTCTTAATCAAGGAATGAATACTGATAATTTAACAGCCAGTGGATTAACTCCAGTTGAAAATGCATTATTATCTGAGGAAGAAAAACAAATAAAGCTCAGATCACGAGGAATGGTTTCATAATGAATAACTTGGGCGGCATGATGGATTTAATTCATCGGGACTTTATAGTGGGGGCTATAAAATAATGGTTAAAAAAACTAAAAAAGTAAAAAATAAAATAAATGCCGATGCGCATTTGCGTATTTCCTATCATGAAAAAATTTGCTCCGAGCGCATGAAAACATTATTTAAAAGAATAGATGAAATGAGTAAAGATGTAAAATCCCTTAAAGAAGACATGGCACGAGGCAAGGGAGCAGCTGCAATAATAATTTTTTTAGGTGGTTTAATTGGCTCAGTTTTCTACTTTTTTACAAAATAATTTACTTGAAAAATCAGAAAGAATATATATATTATCAGTGTAGGCGCCTTTAAGGGCCTATTTTATTAACTGTCTAAACAAGGAGGTTAAATGACACTAAATAAATTACCATCAATCTTTAAACAATTAAGACCTGTTTCAGTGGGTTTCGACAATATTTTCGATCATTTTGAAAGAATGTTCGACGATAATGATGAATTCTTTCGTACACCAACGTCTACATTTCCTTTTTACAACATTGTAAAAACTGGAGAGACAACTTACAACATTGAAGTTGCATTAGCT
>Ga0080013_1006642_pt1 | contig 10185 bp, 9 predicted proteins | sample ETNvirenome_6_85_FD_69236 | JGI IMG/M metagenome (GOLD analysis project Ga0080013, IMG submission 69236) | Marine viral communities from the Pacific Ocean - ETNP_6_85 (SPADES assembly) (version 2) | ecosystem: Environmental > Aquatic > Marine > Oceanic | place: Pacific Ocean | collected 2013-06-19
TAACTCAGTAGGTTAGAGTGCCACTCTTATAAGGTGGATGGCCCTGGTTCAAGTCCAGGCGGGCGTACTTTTAAAAAGGAAGGAAAAAACATAGTTGAACTATAACGAAAAAGAAGACTTTTCCCAGTTTGGAAAGGCATTCCAGGAAAATATGTGTCAGCTAATTCTTTATGATAGGGAGTTTGCCGACCAAATGAAGGAAGTGTTAAATATTAATTTCCTAGAATTAGCATATCTCCAGGTATTTGTAAAGAAAATATTCGACTACAAAGACAAGTATGAAATGCAACCATCGCCTTCCATCTTGACTACGATCCTGCGCACGGACGTGTTAGAAGAAAACGAAGTTGTTCAGAAGCAAGTGAGAGACTTCTTTGCGCGCCTTTTAAAAACAGAGGTTCAGGATGCAAAATACATTAAAGACATTGCACTTGATTTTTGTAAGAAGCAAGTCTTAAAGGAAGCAATTCTGAAATCCGTCCCCTTGCTTAAGCAATCTTCTTTTGAGGATGTACAAAAATTAATCAATGATGCCATGAAGCTAGGGGCTGACAATGACTTTGGGTACCACTATATTAAAGATTTTGAAGCAAGGTTTCAAATTGTAGCGCGCGGCCCGATTACTACTGGCTGGCAGGTGATTGATGACCTATGCAAGGGGGGCCTCGGAATTGGAGAGCTTGGTGTTGTAATCGCACCGACAGGGGCAGGTAAATCAATGGCTCTCGTGCACCTAGGGGCTCAGGCCGTCAAAGAGGGGAAAACTGTTGTACACTACACTCTAGAGTTGGCGGACGTTGCAGTTGCCGGCCGCTATGATAGCTGCATAACTGGTATACCCCTTCGAGAGATTTTCAACCGTAAGGATGAAATTTATGAGGACATTAAAGTTTTAGAAGGTCAGCTTATTGTAAAAGAATATCCCACTAAATCTGCTGGTGTCGAGACACTTCGCAATCATTTAGAGAGGTTACGCCAGCGCGATATTTTTCCCAATATGATCATCGTAGACTACGGAGATTTATTACGTGCGAAATCAAAAAAAGATGAGAAAAGACATCAGCTGGAGTCTATTTATGAAGAGCTAAGAGGTTTGGCCCAAGAATTTAAATGTCCAATCTGGACCGCTTCTCAAACAAACCGCGGCGGCTTAAATGCAGAAGTAATTACGATGGAGGCAATATCGGAGGCATTTAACAAATGTTTTGTAGCCGATTTTATATTCTCTATCTCTAGAACAATTCAGCACAAGAACACAAACGGAGGAAGGATGTTTGTCGCTAAGAACAGAAATGGACCTGATGGATTGGTTTACCCAATTTTCATGGACACCGCTAATGTTAAGATAGACGTGCTTCCTCAAATCGAAAGCTATGATGAGATTAAACAGAACGAGATAAAAAAACAAGAAGAGTCACTTAAAGAAAAATATAAAAATTACAGGAAGAAAAGGAACCACTAAATGACCGAAGTAGCAACTCAAATACTATCTAACATTACAGTCTATATGAAATACGCACGATATCTTCCTCACAAAGAAAGACGCGAAACATGGGATGAGCTAGTCACACGCAACAAGAACATGCACATTAAAACCTATCCTCAATTAAAAGAAGAAATTGAAAACGTTTATCAATTTGTCTATGACAAGAAAGTGCTACCCTCCATGCGCTCAATGCAGTTTGGAGGAAAGCCAATCGAAGTAGCACCAAACCGAATATTCAACTGTGCCTATTTACCCATTGACGACTGGAGGGCCTTTAGTGAGGTGATGTTCTTGCTGCTGGGAGGGACTGGCGTTGGATACAGTGTCCAACGCCACCACGTTGAAGCCCTCCCAGAAATCCAAAGGCCCAATGAAAAACGCAGCCGTAGATTTTTAATTGCGGACTCAATTGAGGGGTGGGCTGATGCCGTTAAAGCCTTAATAGGGAGCTATTTTAAAGGAGGGTCAAAGATCCGCTTTGACTATAGTGATATTAGAGCAAAAGGTGAACGCCTCCTTACATCTGGAGGCAAGGCCCCTGGCCCGCAGCCCTTGCGTGAGTGTCTCGTGAAAGTTGAAGGCATTCTAAATCATAAAGAAAATGGCGATAAGCTCGAACCGATTGAGGTGCACGATATGGTGTGCCACATAGCCGACGCGGTATTGGCTGGTGGTATCCGACGCGCGGCCCTTATCTCCTTATTTAGCGCTGAAGACGACGAGATGATTGCTGCTAAGACGGGAAGTTGGTGGGAGAAAAACCCCCAAAGAGGCCGCGCCAATAATTCAGTAGTACTTATGCGCCACCGCATCACGAAAGAATATTTTGAAGATTTATGGGAGAGGGTACGAGCGAGCGGTGCCGGCGAACCTGGCTTTTATTTTACCAACGACAAAGATTGGGGCACCAACCCTTGCTGTGAGATCGCGCTGCGCCCCTACCAGTTTTGTAATTTGACAGAGATCAATGCCAGCAACCTCTCTTCTCAGGAAGATTATGAAGAGAGGGCAAGAGCAGCCACTTTTATTGGCACACTCCAGGCCAGCTACACGGACTTTCACTACCTCCGAGATGTCTGGCGCAGAAACACAGAAAGAGATGCTCTCATTGGTGTAAGCATGACGGGCATCGCGTCCGGGAAGGTTTTAAAGCTCGACATGAAGCGAGCTGCCAAAGTTGTAAAAGAAGAAAACAAACGAGTGGCCGATTTAATCGGCATTCGGCAAGCCGCAAGAATGACGTGCGTAAAACCAGCGGGAACTACATCTTTAACGTTCGGAACCTCTAGCGGGATCCATGCCTGGCACAACAAATATTATATTCGACGCATCCGGGTGGGAAAAAATGAAGCAATACATACTTATTTAAAAATACACCACCCAGACTTGGTGGAGGATGAGTTCTTTAGACCACACGATACGGCTGTAATCAGCGTACCACAAATGGCGCCCTATGGGGCCATCACCCGCCATGAATCAGCTTTTGACCTGCTGACGCGAATTAAAGAGGTGAGTGAGAAATGGGTCACATCGGGACACAGGCGAGGCCAGAACACCCACAACGTTTCTGCCACCATCAGTATCAAAGAGAAAGACTGGGGTACGGTGGGGGAGTGGATGTGGGAAAACCGGTCTTGTTATAATGGGCTAAGTGTGCTCCCCTACGACGGCGGCACCTATAAACAAGCCCCTTTTGAAGATTGCGCGCGCAGCGAATACGAACGATTGAAGGAGACACTACAAAAAGTGGATCTAACAAAAGTAATTGAAGTAGAAGATAATACAAATTTAACCGGCGAATTAGCATGCGCCGGTGGTTCATGTGAAATTACATAGGAGGAATTATGAGCACAAAAAGCAATATGTTAAGAGAAGTAGAGGATACCGAAAAAATGACAGAAGAACAACAAAAGGAGCATTACGTGGTTAACTATCTCAAATCTTTAATCGCTATCGAACATGCGATTGAGCCCTATAAAGAGCAGAAGAAAGATTTGCGCAAAGAATATATGGAAAATGGCTGGTTAACACGAGGTGAAATCTGGGCCACTGTAAAGGCATATCGTCTTTATGAAAGAGATGCCGACATTGATGATTTGAATGATATGTTTGAGATCGTAGAAAAGCAGTTTGGGAGTAAAAATGTTTAGGCCTCTTAGCCGACATGTTTTAGTTGATAAAGTCGAGGAGGAGGCGCCAAGCGAAGAAAAATCTCTTGTCTTGCTGCCTGACGATTATAAACTAAAAAGTCAATTTGGATTGTATAGAATTCTTTGCTGCGCAGAAGATTGCGAAAAAATGAACCCATCCTACATTGACCAGGAGGTGGTAGTTGAAGAAAGTATGGTACAAGAAATAACTATTCGCAATCATAGGTACTATTTAGTATTAGAAAATTATATTTACGGAGTGTTGCGAGGGTAGAAATGTGGAAATAAAAAATATAAGCAAAGAAAAAGTTTTTAATTTAGTTAAAGAAGCTATAAAGGATAGTTCTCTGTTACAAGAAACATCTTATAATAGGATCAGAGAACACATTGAGGAGGGTAGTCCTTTTGTTATTGTCTCTTCCAACCGACACGAAAGAAGCGGTAAGGAGAACAGGAGAGCATACCAACAGATGAAGCAAGACTTTAAAGCTTCTGGTTTCCCATTCGCAGAGATAAAGGGTGGATACAAGGAGACAACAGAAATCTCTACAGATCCCGAAACTGGTGAAGAGCGCGAGGTTGAACTAGAAGAACCAAAGCATGTAATTGAAAACAGCCTGCTTGTGACGGCCCACGAACGGCCCGACGTCGACGCCGGAGAAAATACAGCGGAGAGACTCTTTGAGGTTGCAACCAATATTGCAGCTGCATACGATCAAGAAGCTTTTATCTTTGGTGAGACTGCCACTACGTCTTCGGGTAAGCAGTTGAAGGTCATTCACGCTTATGACAAGGGAGGCAACCAGGTCAACGAAGCGTGGGCCGGCCCATGGTCCAACGTGGAGACCGTTTCTAATGACTCGGACTTCTGGTCAAGAGTGAAAGGAAAATATTTTCAATTGAAAGAGAGAAAAAAAACCTCACAGCCGAAATCTTGGATTGAGGCTATGATGAAAAGTAAGAAAGGATTTACTTGGTAAAGGAAAATGTTATGAGTTTTATATACACTCTCCGCGAAGGAGATGAGGGACAAGAAGTAAGAAGGCTGCAAGCCAATCTTAATATCACCGTCGACGGCGATTTTGGCCCCCAAACAAGAAAAGCAGTTATAGAATATCAAGCTGACAACGAATTAGTTGTCGATGGATTGGCTGGCCCCAAAACCCTGAGAAGCTTGGGAATCGAGGTTATTGCAGGAATAGATGTTAGCTCCCACAACGGCACTGTCGATTGGGAACAAGTTGCGTCCGCAGGAGTTAAGTTTGCTTGGGTAAAAGCTACCGAAGGACAAAACCATATTAATCGGAATTGGGTTAAAAGATATAATGGCGCCGAAGAAAATAATATCATTGTGGGCGCTTATCACTTTGCACGTCCCGATTTTAATAAATATGACACCCCCGAAGAAGATGCTGAAGCTGAATTTAAACATTTTCGTGACACCCTAGAACAAGTCGGCGGCCTTAAACCTGGAAATTTGGTTCCCGCAGTTGATCTTGAGGCAGGAATGAAGACAGACGACCAATATAATGCAGATTGGTATTTAAAGTGGCTAGCACTAGCCGAAGAAGAGTGGGACGTCAAGGCCATTGTCTACTCAGCGCGCTGGGCCTGGAATCTTTATATCCGAAGCGCGAAGGAAGAAGACCGAAAGAAGTTTACCGAATACCCAGTCTGGTGGGCCAACTATATTCGCAAGGAGCGATTAGTGGGCCCACAAAAACAACTCAAAGGCTGGCAAGAGTGGGATGTGTGGCAGTACAGTGGATCTGGCGCGTGTCCCGGCATTAAAGGAAGAGTTGATTTAAACTGGATGGCCGGAGGCCAACTAGAAAACTTGATAATATCATAAGGAAGGAATTAAAAAATGTTAGGATTATTGGTGAGTGCACTCGTAGCGACGGGGCCTACGATTAGTTACGACGATTTGCTGGACATGGCGATTAATGAATGCCCCAACGCTTACTGGCAAACTGTTAATGAAGAAATTTTAGAAAACTTAGTAGAAATTGAGGAGGATTATTTTGAAAAGCACCACATCCCCGAGGATTTGCGGGGAATGCTTTTGGCCGCGGCCTGCATTGAGAGTGGCTACAACCCGCTTGCCCGTGGTGATTGGAAGCAGACCACCAAGAAAAAACGAGTGGCCCGGGCACGCGGTATCGTGCAGTTATGGCCTTGGTGGTCTGTTAAATATAAAATAGATCGCGAAGACCCAGAACAAGCGTCGAAAGCATGGATGGCCCACATCGTAAAGCAGCGCCACAAAATTGAGAGGCTCCGCTGGTGCCCACGTTCATTTTCAGATGAGCGCTTGTGGGTGGTAGCCTGGGTACAAACCGCTCGCGGTCGTGCCTTTAAGTCAAATAAATATCGCTGCCATCAGAAGCCCAGCCACTACCGACTTTTGAAGAAGTGGCACAAGACAATCAAGAGACACCAGCACAGCAACGCATGTGAGTGTTAATTAGCATCCCCAAATATGAATACGGGGAGGTTGCGGTGGGAGGTACCCTCAACGCGCTGCTGTATTCATATTATAAAAACACCCCTCTCATAATAAATAAACTATCACCCCCTCACCGCTTTGAGACTTTTGCCGGCCAATCCGCTCTTGGGTTGTGGAACAAGTTGTTTTTTCTTTTATCTTTATCGGGGCTCAACCTAGCAGGCCACAAAGCGCGCAACACGCGCATAAAAGAAAATGAGATAACCGTCGCCACTAAAAACGCCAGAGTAGTAAAGGCCACATTTGAAAAACTAATAGTCTTTGACGATGAAGAGGTAGGTGGACTCCCTCTCCCTGAAAAAGAAAATGAAAATTTTATTGTATTGGACTGGATGATTGGCCGTTCGTGCGACAAGCACCATCACGATCTCCTGGAGACCGACGACAATTTAGTAAGAGAGCTTCATTTTTATCCTTCAGACCGCGTGGACGGCCATCACCCCTACACCAAAGACATGGTAGCTATATCATATTTAAACGAGGGCCAACTAAGCGACTTTGAATACTCCGATACATACGCAAGGTTTAAGGCTATGCAAATGCTCAAAGACTTAGGGGTAAAAGGTAAAAAAGGTGGCATCCGCCACTATGCTTTGAAGTTGGAAGTGGAAAAGCGAGAGATAAGAAAAGCAAAAATGAGTTCTTACAAAGATTTAAAAAATATTGAATTTAAATATAATGTGCCCGCAGTTTTTAAAAAAGATTCTTACCTTACTAAGATAAACGATTTGTTCCAAGGTGCTGTGTGATTGAAAAGGGCCCTCAAATTAGAAACAGTTTTCACGTGGCAGGGATCGTCCCGGTTGCAGGCCAGTCGCTGGACTTCGGTTTCCCCTGGCACGACTGCCTTCAGCCGATTGGTAAAAATTATTTAGCGGTAGAGCGCGCCGTCTGGGAGTGCGTTTGCGCGGGGTGCGAGACGGTTTGGATTGTGTGCCACGATGACATGCAGCCGCTCATTCGTCATCGACTGGGAGACTACGCCCAAGACCCTATGCGCTTTGCCCTTCCGCGGAAGACTTTCCCGGCTGAGCACGAACGAATCATTCCAATTTATTACGTCCCCATCCACCCACGCGATAGGGACAAGCGCGACTGTTTAGGGTGGAGCGTACTGTATGGCGCGCTCACCGCATACTGGCTGAGCAAAACGATTAGCAAGTGGGTGGTACCCGATAAATATTACGCGGCCTTTCCGTACGGAGTCTACGATCCGTCGCTCCTCATCCCATACCGAACTAGCATTTCAAGTAAAAAACCATTTTATGTTTCACATCAAGATAAAAGTATAAAAAATAATGAATATTTAGGTTTTACCTTTGACGCCGAAGATTTTAAGAAAGCTCGTAGAATCATTAGAAAAGAGGGCACCGGACAGTTCCCAGACTACGACGCGAAGGAAAGAATTCCAGTAGAAGAAAGGTGGTCCGCGCGCTTTTTTGAACTTGACAAGATATTTATGTATGTTATAATGGAGGGAGCAAAAACACTTCCTCTCCCTTGGTACCACGACATCAGCACTTGGGACAGTTTAAAAAATTATTTAGGAAGTGAAAATAAGCTTGACAGACCTCCTAATAATATGTTAGGATATCATGAGTGGAATTTGATTGGAGAAGATAATGAAGAGTAACATACCTTTCGTCGGGCTACACGCCCACAGCGGAATAGGAAGCCCTTTCGATGGTTTGGGCTACCCGAAAGAACACATGGAATTTGCATATGCAAACGGATCAGATGCCCTCGCACTCACTGACCACGGTAACATGAATGGCCTGGCATATCAAGTGCTCCACGCCAAAGAAATGCAGAAAGAGGGGAAGAAGTTTAAGCCTATCTTTGGAGTGGAAGCCTACTTCCTCCCGAGCCTTTCGTCCTGGCGCGAAGAATATGAAAAGGCCCAGGCAGACAAAAAAGCAAACAAAGCTCTGGATGCCTCCCGATCAGCGACCACCATTGAAGACGAGGGCGCATCTAAAAAGGCAGCGAAGAGCATCTTAAACCGGAGGCGACATTTAATCCTCTTAGCTCAGAACCAAACTGGTCTCAACAATATCTTTAAGATGGTTTCCAGGTCTTATTCAAAAGACAACTTCTATCGATTCCCACGCGTAGATTATAAAATGCTCAGAAAACACAATGAAGGAGTCATCGCCGCCAGCGCTTGCTTAGGCGGCGTATATGCGGGAGATTATTGGGAAAACCGCGAGGAGGGCCGAGACGCAGTCATCTCTGCTATGGAAGAGACGACCAACAAAATGATGTCAATATTTGGAGACCGTTGGTATGGGGAGTTACAGTGGAATAATATTTCGCACCAGCACGAGTTGAATAAATATATTATCCAGATGTCAGGCAAGCATGGCTTCAGTTTGATTTCGACCGCAGACAGCCACTACCCCTCTGCGGAAGCGTGGAAAGACCGCGAGCTTTATAAGCGATTGGGGTGGCTAGGAAAGCTCCCCCCTTACATGAAATCAGAAATTCCGAGCAATGTCGACGAGATAGGATATGAGCTTTATCCCAAGAACGGCAATGAAATGTGGGAATCCTACAAAAAGTACTCCGCAGAATGTGGCGTAGAGTACGACGATGAAATCGTCATGGCCTCTCTGATCGAGACTCATAAAATCGCTCACACCCGTGTAGAATCGTTCTTACCAGACAATACGGTGCGACTCCCCGATTTTGTTGTTCCGGCCGGCCACACTGCCTCTCAGGCGCTTTCAACGCTATGCTTTGACGGCCTAAGAGAATTAGCTTTACACACGAATGAAGAATACACAGACAGATTACAAGAAGAGCTACAAGTTATTGATGATAGAGGGTTTAGCAAGTACTTCCTGACAATGAACGCAGTAGTGAACAAGGCAAATTCAATTCAACTTACCGGACCGGGCCGCGGCTCTGCGGCAGGCTCCCTGGTTGCCTATGCTCTAGGAATTACACAAGTAGATCCAATTAAATATAATCTTTTGTTCTCCAGGTTTTTAAGGAAAGATACAAAAGATTATCCAGACATTGATTATGACGTTTCGGATCCGATGGAGCTGAAAGAATTATTAATTGAAGAATGGGGCCGCAGCACCGTGGTTCCAATTTCTAACTTTAATACTTTGCAGCTCCGTTCGCTGATTAAAGATGTTTCAAAGTTTTACGGGGTGCCCTTTACAGAAGTCAACCCCGTTACATCAAGAATGATGAAAGAAGCAACGCCCATTGCTAAGAAGAGCCGCGGAATAAAGTCGGGTGTGTACGTACCCACCTTTGAAGAGGTGATGGAGTACTCAGATTCACTCAAGAAGTTCCTAGCGAAACATCCTCAGATTGCCAATCATATTAACGTCTTATATGGACAGACGCGCTCCGTGTCTAGGCATGCAGGAGGGGTGGTGATTGGAGAAGACCTCGATAAGTACATGCCCTTGATCAACAGCGGTGGCGTTACGCAGACGCCCTGGTCCGAGGGTCAAAACGTTCGGCACTTAGAGCCAATGGGCTTCATCAAATTTGATATCCTTGGGCTCTCAACTTTAAAGATGATTGAGTGTGCCATTGGTCACATCCTTAAAAGACATCACGGCATCGAGAGTCCTACGTTTAAAGAGATTCAAGATTATTATAACGAGAACCTCCATCCTGACAAAATCAACCTGACCGACAATCAAGTCTACAAGAATATCTTCCACAAAGGAAAATGGGCCGGCATCTTTCAGTTCACAGAAACAGGGGCTCAGAAGTTTTGCAAGAAAGCGCAGCCAAAGAACATAATTAATATCGCTGCGATCACTTCGATTTATCGCCCCGGCCCCTTGGGGGCAGACGTAGACAAGTTGTATGTAGAAGCCAAAGAAAACCCAGGCAAAATCAGATATGAAAACGACATAGTAAAAGAAGTTACTAAAGAAACTTATGGCTTCTTAATCTTCCAGGAACAGATTGCGCTCCTAGCACACAGGCTAGGGAAGGACATTAGCTTGGACGAAGGGAACAAACTCCGTAAGCTTCTCACCAAAAAGGGAACGGGGGAAGTAGCCCAG
>Ga0080013_1006643_pt1 | contig 10184 bp, 3 predicted proteins | sample ETNvirenome_6_85_FD_69236 | JGI IMG/M metagenome (GOLD analysis project Ga0080013, IMG submission 69236) | Marine viral communities from the Pacific Ocean - ETNP_6_85 (SPADES assembly) (version 2) | ecosystem: Environmental > Aquatic > Marine > Oceanic | place: Pacific Ocean | collected 2013-06-19
CCAGGCCCCCCCCCTTCCCCCAGCCGCTCCCGCTACACCAGACGCTCCGGATGGTCCGGTTGCCCCAGATGGCCCAGTCGCTCCGGCTGCTCCGGCTGCTCCGGCTGCTCCGGCGGTTCCGCTCGGCCCCAAAGCTAAATAGCGTAGACTAATTTCGTTTCCACTCGCAACGCCTGTCGTAAACGAAACCCCTGTGTTTCCAGCTAGGGAGTAATCGATATTCGGCGTTTGAATAAGACCCTCTACAGAAACTAACAAATCCTGTGTGTTCGACACCGAATCGGTAAGTAAGTAATTGGTAGTCGTTCCGTCCCCGGTATAAAGTTGATTGAACGCAACCCCTTGACCAATAGCGCCCAGCTTCTGGACGTTGACATAAAGTCTATCAATAGGACGAGCTGTGTCATCCACTCCCATCTTCTTGACAGAAAGCTCCGAATTAGAAATCTTCTTGATCCCATAATCAACATCCGTATCGTCCCAGCCGCCGATTTGACTAATGTATTTGGTTTCAGTAATATTAACGCTAGCGCTTGTATAAAACACTGCGGTAGGTGGCGTAAAATTAGCGGTATAACGAGCTAATCCTTTTGTAATACGAATATCATCTAGGTATGCGTTGGTATTCGTTCCGTATATTCTCTTTCCGATAAGAACTGAAGTACTATTATTTCTGAGAGATCCTATCGTGGTGCCAGAATCGGTAGCGGTACCATTTACGTACATGTAGACTTTGTCATTGTAGCGGACATAGGCTAAATGATGCCAAGTATTTAAGGCTATTTCAGAACTATAAGCAGTCCATTTCATACCGCTGTCATAACTACCCCCTTCGATTTTCATTCCCGAGCCCAACTGAACCCCCTCTATAACTGCCTGCGCATAAGCGCTCGAACTAGCGTTGTCGTTGACTGCTATTATGTATGAGTCGGATTGTTGAGCAAGGGGATAATACCAAAGTTCGACAGTGAAATCGGCGTTCCCAAAATCAAAATCAGCAGCGTAAGCGACCTCTCCATAATCATTGGATCCATCAAGGAAAAGACTGGAGCCGCCCCACTTACTTTGCGTTGTAGAAATTTTAGCCCCATTCGAAAGAGTTACGGTATGAGCGCTTGAGCTGCTATCGGTAGTGGTGGTAGCGTTATTTGTTCCATTAACTGGCAGCAGAAGTTTCACACTACTCCAATTTGCATCACCAGTTACTGCTTGAGAATCAGTTTCTTCAACTATTGAAACGTTCCACTTATTATCGGCGAGATCGAGTCCCGCGACAGAACCGCTGGCGTTCTGAACGATTCCCGTTGTCGCACCCGCAAGAGTTAATTCCGTAAATAATTCTTGATCTGATGTTGCAAACCCAGACTGAATAGAGTTCGTCATCTCAATCGCAGTTCCGGCTGAATTTACCGTAAGATATTTACCAGCGGTAAACGAACTTGGAGTGTCAGCGAGCCCTGTGAACGTCGAGCTTCCTCCGCCACCGCCACCTTCGAAAACGGAACCGCTTTGGTATATTGTACCGGAAACTTCGATGTCTCCAACAACGTGAAGTTTTCTATTGGCAAGATCGTTACTTGTTCCTACATTTAATCCTTGCGAAAAACTTTCTTGGATTGTTCTTGTAGCAAAATCCCCGGTCATACTAGTGGTAACATGACTTCCCGTTTCGCTATCCAAAGCTACGACCCCACTTAAAGTGTCAATTTTAGCGTCTAACGTCGAACCAGTAGAGACGAGATTGGCAGTTAGTGTGGAAATATCCGAATCGTTCGAAGTAATTTGCGTCTGTAACGTTTGGCCCGTTGTTACAAGGTTACTTGCATTAGTAGAAATACTCGAGGTATTCGTTGAAATATTCGAAGTGTTCGTGGAAATATTGTCTGCGTTCGAGGAGATGTCTTCATCTAGTGTCTGACCAGTTGTTGCGAGATTAGCGGCTAATCCGGTATCCGAAGCAGAAAACACACTACCGCTTTGTAAAATTGTTCCCGAAACCTGCAAATCTCCAATAATAGTAAAATCGCCACTATCTATCAGAGTTGGTAATATTTTTTTAATATTTGCCACTTGTTATTCCTTTATTACACTATTAACTCCCTAAGAAACTTAGGTAAACTCCTTCTCCTGTTGAATCTATTCTTGTTTGTCCGGATACTATTGCTATTTGATACCCTGAAGCTGAAATCGTTCCAGTCAAATCCCTTACCGGAGCCACTGGCCAACCTCCGTCGTTTTGATACCCTCCGGCTGTGAACATATAGTTTGCGTCATCAAAATTTTCGCTAAAATTAACATTATATACCCCAGCAGATATCCTATTGACGCTACTTACGTTTAAGCTGTCAGTTATCGTCGCGCTCCCCCCTGTTGCTCCTATAAAATTAACCCAAGCCTGAGCTATGCCCTTATTGTCGAAATCGGACTCTAAGTTAACATTAAGTTTTACCCTATCTACTGTTGGGGCGTCGGTGATTGTTGGCCCACTCGATATATAAACTTTTATTTTCCAATATTTGTTATATTGAGTTATTGCAGTCGTCAAATCGAAAGATACTGCATTATCAATATCATACGTTCCGCCGTCTTGGTAGTAGTCGGATGCGCCCGGAAAAACGTTAGTCGAGGCAAAGTCGCTGGTATTTGAACCTATAAGTTGATACTTGGGTTTAATACTATCTGAATCATCTGTCCAGTAAGCCGTAAAAGAAGTCGGGGAAATTCTCTTGGTTCCGTCACCTAAAGCTTGGGATATCCAGTTCTGCTCTGTTCCTATGTATATATCCGGGGAATAATCCACCTTTAATTGATCTATGATCGGAGTAGCGCTTCCGTTCCCGCTTAAAGATATCTTGTAATAAAAATTAGAACCTGACCAGTTAAGAGAAGACAGACTTGTTGTCTGGCTTGTCCCTATGGGAATAGTATTGCTTAGGCCGGAGCCACCCGTTGAATCTTGCCAATAATACCCAGTGCCGGTTCCCTGAGCAAATTGAACAGTTGCAGTAGAACTTCCCGGCAAAGTGTTCATAGTTGTCAGTAAAGATTGAATCGAATCAACTTGTCCAACCGAACTTAATACGTTTATTGACTGAATTGTTGCGGTAGAATCATAAGTTCCAGCTAAATTTATATTATCTATACCTGAACCAGAAAATAAAGATCCAGCTGTTAACGTAATGTATTTAAAGAAGAATCTACCTATACCTGCATTATATCCAAAGTTAGAATTATACCCTCCACGAATATCTATGTTGGTGCTGTTTAAAGTAGTCGTGTTGGTAGTAACATAAAACGATCCGCCACCGCCGCCACGACTACCGTAATTACCTGAATGACCTCCCGCCACGCCGTTGGTACCCTTAGCTTCGAAATCTGCAGTTGAATAAGTAGTTAGAGTGGCAGCATGTATATAAGCTAACCCACCACCGCTACCACCATCTTGCCCCCGATTGCCACCACCACCACCCATAAATATTTTCGAATCGTCAGTATTTGAAGATATTAAACCTAAGCTAACATACGACAATCCACCTTGACAACTGCCAGCCGTACCGTCTGCGTAGTTACCACCACCGCCGGGAGTGTTACCTCCTGTATCCGCGTCTCTACCACCACCTCCAGAATAGTTTCGGGTACTATTCCAATAACTGGGCGAATACGAAGCTCTAAACGAACCACCTTGATTAGGACCACCCTCACCCCCTATGTACCCTTTATAACTTACGCTCAACAATCCGGCGAGACTTAAAGTTCCCCCAACCCTGAAGATCATTCTACCACCAGTCCCCCCCGTTTCTTCAAAGGTCAGACAGGTCATTGTTGATCCGTTTTCGATTGTTAAATTTTGATAATTAGGAACTCTCTGAACAATAACCTTCATGGCGCTTGAACTAGTGCCAATATTAGCATCCCCTTCGGCAGCAGACCCGTAATATTTTTTCTTAGCGGAAGTAAAGGTTATATCTGCTCCCGCTACAGAATCAACCGTAAGGAATTCATAATTACCCCAGTTATCGATATCAGCCCCATCGTAACCTTGAGAACAGTAAACTATCACTTCGTCCCCGGCGACAATGCCACTTACAGTTGCGCTGCAAGTCGCCACAGTCGAAGTTAAATTGGTTAAGGTAAAATCTACCGCGTCAGGCTCGCTTCTTCCGGATATTAACGAATCTTGGTCTATAGTATAAGTGCTGGAGCCGCTGACTGTAACATCCCCATCGTTACCATTGCCGCTATTTAATAACTGTTTAATTACCAAGCTTCCATCTACGTTATATCCACTACTGTTATTAGTATCTATTTTGTTAGCATTACTAAACTCTTCTATAAACATTCCAGTAGCTAAATCCAGCTCTAAGCTTCCCCCCGTAACCGGATTCAGCATTCCATCTGAAAAAGTAGCAGACGAATTACTAAAACTAGCACTAGAATTAAAATCATAAACAGCAACGTTGGTAGAATTAGCTATAGTTGTGTACGTCGAAGACGCCTCGTCATCTGTTAATAGTCTAGAAAAAGTAGATCCATTATCTTTACTTAAAGATACGTTAGCGCCGCTTTCCTTTAAAACCTGTTGACCTAGGTATATAGATGTTCCGGTGAGATAAAGGTCCCGCCACCTTTTACCGGTACTCCCCAAGTCGTAAGTGTTGGTTGTGTCTGGTAAAACATGTTGATCGATCGCAGATAAATCTACCGCACCAGTCCCATCTACACCCGGCGCACCAGAGGGGCCTTCTATACCCGCAAGATGCCTCACCTCCACCTCTAAGCCACTGGACGGAGCCTCTGGAAAAGTTAAGCCAGAACCACTAATTGTATAATTAGTCACAGGAGATTGAAGAAGGCCGTTAATGCTTACAATAGTATTTCTCGGGTAATCTATACTGCTAGACAAGTCGAAATCAGTAGTCGCTCCATCCCCTGTGAATAAATCAGATGCTAAAGTTCCCTGAACCCCCGTTCCCGGACCTACGGGACCTTGTACTCCAGAAGGCCCAACTAACCCCCCTAAATGCCTTACGTCTATTTCTATCCCGCTAGAAGGAGCTTCGGGAAAAGTTATTCCACTGTTACCGCTTGTTAAATCGTAATTGGTTCCGGGAGCTTGAGACAGCCCATTAACAGCTACCGCAATGCTAAAAGCGTTAATCGGGGCGCGGCTCATCATGAATCCGGTTTTTATACCATCTCCTGTGAATAAATCATTCCCTAAGATGCCGCTGACGGAAGTGGTTGCCCCTGTGATAATAATTGTATCTCCGCCGCTGCTTCCCGTTACTCCAGAAAACATTAAAGAATTACCATCAGCGGAAACAACCACCGACTGCAATGGAGAACCTAGACCGGAAGGAGTATCTGTTAAACCTGTGAACGCAGCGGCTCCGCCACCACCAAAAGAACCAGTCTGGCCAGTTGTCACGAAAGCCTCTATTCCAGTAAAGGATAAAGCGCCCCCTGAGGTCCCTATTAATATTTCGCCGCTCTCTACAGTACTAGGAGTATCTGCAAGCTCCGTAAACCCTGTCAGAGAGCCCGATAAAACGTTTGCTAAAGTTATACCTGAAAAAGCAAGAACCCCCCCGGACATTACCGGCACTTGACCCTCAGCACCTAAGTAAGAGACCGTGTCTGTTAAGCCCGTAAAAGCCGTAACGTCACTTGTCCCTCCTCCTCCCGCTCCCGAAACTCCGGAAAAAATTAAAGAGTTGCCGTCCGCACTAACTACAACTGACTGCCCAGCGGCTCCCAACGCACCAGTTGTGTCGGTGAGATCCGTAAAAGCGGAAGCTCCCCCGAACGCACCAGTCTGACTAGTAGTAATAAAGTTTCCAGTTTGGCTAGTAGTTACGTATTCGACTAATCCCGAAAAAGTTAAACTGCTACCCGACACGACGACAACTTGACCCTCTGACCCCAAAGACCCTACTGTATCATTTAGCTCAACAAAAGAGGTAGCGGCCCCAATGCCGCCAGCGCTTATGCCAGAAAAGATTAAAGTGGTACCATCGGACGATACGGATAATACTTGCCCTGCAGAACCGAGCGAGCCCGGGGTATCTATCAACTCTGTAAACCTATTTAAAGCCGCTTCAGAGTTGACAATGTCATGTAAAGAGGTCTGCTTGTTTGTGCCGCTTGGAGAATAATATGTATCGCTAACGTCTACTACTAGAAAGACGTCATCTAATGCCAGATCCCCAGACGGTAAAATGGGGAACGAAGTTATCCTTGTGCCAGCCATACTTGACGAAATATATTACACTTTTTAACTATCATACAGTAAAAGCAACTCCGGGTTGAGTGAAATTTTCAGGATGCAAAACATCGACCTCAGATATTGCAGAAGAGGGATCACCGGGAACTGAGTAAACGGGCTCCATGTATATTGCTGCGTACCTGCTGTTTTCTTGGGCTATATACTGACAGGGTGCCCCGTCAGCAGTATGAATTGTTGAATCTACGGTTAAAAGATCGGGTAAATACCAAAAAGGATTATCTTTTTTATTTGATTTTGAACTAATTTGAATCGGATCTAATGTCCGGTCGGCAGTTTCTGGAAATTCGCACGGGTCAAAAATCCCGCTTCTTACTCCATAGTTGAAATATTCCCATTTAAACGAATCTTGATCAGGTTCATAATAAAATAAATTACCATCGGCCACACCTTCGTATGTGAGAACCCCGTACGTAGCGCTTCCTGTTGACTGTTTCGAGTAATCTGGTTCTATTGACTGATATCTTATCTTAGGAAAATCAACCCCAGTAGGAAAGGACGATTCAGTTTTCCCCTCTTTAGGAACAGGGTCACTATTATAATTTATTAAATTTAAGGAGTCATCTTTTGTAAAACTTCCACGATTAAAATCTATATCATAATATTTTATAGTGGAAATGCTTTTATTATTTTTAAATTTACCAATATCTTTTCTGTCGTAGTTTATTAAATTTATTTTATTCGAAAAACGAGAAACACCTTCGTAACCATCTTCTCGAAAATAATTAATATTTGGTTTTGTGGTATTTTTAAATTTAGAAAAATGAAGATTATATTGTAAATTTATATTTCTAGTCAAAAAGTTTTCCCAGAGAGCTTTGCGATAATATTCCGTTTTAAGCTCTTTGCTAGACTTCGCTCTTCTGCTAATTGAGGCAGAAAATAAATTTGCCTCGGCGCTTCTTTCGTTTTTGAACCTGTGGCTTCCGTTCCTAACATTATACAATATGACTTCTCTATCGGATTTTACTCTTCTAGTAATTGAAGCGCGGAACAAATTTAGTATTGAGTCGACATCCGTAGAGGAATATAGCCCTCTGGTGGCTGGAAATAGCTTTAGTCCAATATTCGCGTAAGACTGCAGTCTTCTGGTAATCGAGGCAGCGAAATTATTTATTTCTATATTATTTATATTTTTAAGTCTACCTTTGAGCTTTGCGCCAGTAACATGGCTTAACATGATCTCTCTATCCAAGATAACTTCTTTATGGAATTTTGAGTAAAAAGACGAGGTACCGCTTATATCTCGAACAGAAAGGATATCCTTCGGGTTTCCATCAATAAAATATTCTATTTCAGAAATGTTTTCTCGGTTAAGTCTACCTTTGAGCTTTGCGCCGGTAACATGGCTTATTTTTATCTCTCGATTTACTAAAGCTTTACGATCTTTAGAGTTGCTAAAATAACTAATCTCAGTCTCGCTTTTGAAGACTGGAGCTTTTGATACTATAGAAAAATAATTTATGTTCGCATCGAAGGAACTCTTAACATCACGATTTTCTCCGAAAAAATAGTTTAAATTTAAATTTGGTATATTTTTAACTTTAATATAACTTAAAGAATATTGAAGATCTGAATCTACAGTGTTTTTAATTTTAATATAACTTAAAGGGTATTGTAGATTTTGGCCTACGGTGTTTTTCCCTTTGATATAGCGTAAGCCATATTGAAGGTCTGAAGCCGCAGTAGATTCTGTAGACTTGGGGGGAACGCTTGCTTTGTAATCAACTACTCCAACGAAAGACCTAGCTATTCCAGAATTTGGCGGAGCAATAAATATTCCGGTTGGATCAAAAGTTGGTAAAGTCCCCTTCCAACCCCAGCCTCCGGTATTATAGATGGGGGGAGCTGTATAAAAGGTGGACATATTAGTACTCCCTTAAATGAACTTGTAAATAATGATAACTGGTTCCGTCTAAATCCGTAGTGACCGTGCCCGCTCCGGATACGGTAACATCTTTGGGGTCTGAGGTTCTAGTAACCTTTAAAGCTTTATCGAGTGTCGTATGAACCTTATAGTCTTTACTCGTGTCGAACGGTCCACCTATGTTATAAACCGGAAACCCTATGACATGAGAACCCCCGCGGTTATAACTATAAGGAGAAGAAGAATAAGAGGTGCCAGTGCCATAATGTAACTCGGACATCGAGAGACTATAGTCTCCGTTGTATATTGCTTCGGTTTTGACTCCGGTTATATCTATATACTCGCCGTTGTTTAAATTATTATAAGATCTGTTTGTTAGCGTTGGCGTACCTCCCGATATAGACATGAGAGCCGAAATATCTCCGTCGTTACTGGTAACTTGGGACAGTAAGTTAGACCCAGTAGATTCTATATTGCCGCTTAAAGCGTTATCCGCATCGGTATAAGCCAGAGCTAAGTTGCCGCTTAAGTCAACTATTTCCCCGCTTAACAGAAGGTCATTTCTGTAAGTATAATAAAATGCGGTTCTTAAAGGGTCTCCATTTCCGTCATTTGCGGTAATCCCTGTGTTTATGACTTCTAGATTGAAACTCATTTAAATTCATTATAGTTGTCCAGTGTTCCTAGTCCAAGTATACTTAAATGAAACCTTTAAAATATGATCGTTATCTTTTTCTCTAGGGGTTTCAAGTCTATAAACGTAGCCATTGTCTCTGGCTGCGCCGCTCATAGAAACCGGATTAATTGACCAGTCAGTAGTAGCTCCAACCCCTACAGTGCTCCATGCAGGATGCACGCCTTGACCGTTTTCTATTGTATTGCCAACTGCGTTATCGTAGAAGCAAAACTTAGTAAGAGTCCTTGAGTCCCCGCTTTGAGCGACGTCGTATTCTGCTTTTCTTAAAGGAAGCTCATAAAAATCTTCTCCAGCCGACCTATCAAAAGCTACGCCTGTGCCTCCGAAAGGTTGAACAGTCCCTGTGTTCGTAGATAAGAAACAGGAAGCTCCTCTCATATCCCAAGGCCCCCAAAAAACGCTCGACGAAGCGTCGTCAAAACCTCTAGTGGTTACTTGTTCGTCAAAAGTCAAATAAGACCCAGCGTTAGAATTTTGGTTGGGGGCATAGAAGTGAGTAACATTAAAGTACTGAGCTCTTTCGCTCATGTCTGATTTATATTGTGCGTCAAGCTCTGTCTCGTAAAGGTTATAGTGTGGGGAATACGCTGAGGAGGTGGCAGAACTACTAGCATTTCCAGCGGTACCGTATTCAGATGAGCTATGTCGGTACGGATCAAAAGTGGTCCAGTTTATCATGCTGTTATCTATCCCGTATCGAGCGACAGGACGCATTACAAAAGTCAATGGACCGTGAGTAAAAAAAGGAGTTTTAAAAGTGCTAGAATAATATTCCGCATTGTTGGAAAAGTGATACATTTGACCTACGCCATATTGGCTTGTGTTCGAGTCTTCGTTAGTCCCGGGCAAACCGTAAACCGTATCAAAATCCTGAAGCTGTTGAAAACGCAAGTAATCCCCCCAAGGCCAGTATCCCGAAGCTCCGGAAACAAGATTAGAGGTAGTGGCAGTGCTTGTTGTCCCACCTCCCGGAATTCCGCTCATATTCTTGTGAATATTAGTACCTAAAAATCCAGAACCCGTTATCGCCTCGTGGTTTATAAATCTGTTGAAATCTTGATGATCAACCAAAGTCAAAAGTGGACCCGGTCTATCAGAAAGCTTTTCTGTCCCTGTTGGCTGTTTGTACCCTACGCAGATCCCAGATGAGACTGCCGGATATTTAAGCCTATAAGATAGGTCCCCGCTCCAACCATCCACCGCGTTGCCAGATTCCCCGCTGTAAACGTATGCTGTGTTAAATTCGTTAGGCACCCCTTCCCCATTTTGCCATCTATTAACATAACCAAACCCCGGACCAAAGTCCACAGCTCCAACAGCAAACGGCTCATTACAAG
>Ga0080013_1006644_pt1 | contig 10182 bp, 9 predicted proteins | sample ETNvirenome_6_85_FD_69236 | JGI IMG/M metagenome (GOLD analysis project Ga0080013, IMG submission 69236) | Marine viral communities from the Pacific Ocean - ETNP_6_85 (SPADES assembly) (version 2) | ecosystem: Environmental > Aquatic > Marine > Oceanic | place: Pacific Ocean | collected 2013-06-19
GCCGCTGATAGTTCTACGCCTAGATTTATTCTTTCTTCTTCTGGAGAAGTGTGGATTAACGCCGATGGCCCGGGAACGAGCGGTACCCCTTATAGCGCTTCGTTGTTTGTTCACGCTTCCGGAGCTTTAGGCGGTGCAGCCGGTGGATCCGACCTTGATACTGCTGCTATTTTTCGAGCCGGAAGAGAAGCAGCCGCCAGCGCCGGAGATTGCAAATATTTGAGATTTCAACACGGCGCCGGAGGAGATGGAGGAGGCATCCAGAATGGCTCGACTGCCGCAAGTCCTGAATTTTTTGCCGGTTCAGATCTAAGAATTAAAAAAGATGTGCAGCCAACAAAAATAAAGGGCTTGGAAACAATTAGTGGTTTGGATTTAATCGAGTTTAAGTGGGATCCAAAATTTCTCAAGAAACAAACACTAAACAAGATAGGTTTCAGCGCACAAAATTGCGAACAAGTTTATCCAGATATGGTTAATGAAGTTCCGCACAAAGATTTTGACTTTGATATCAAAAATGTAGCAAAAGGTGAGCTCATCCCTGTTCTCGTGAAAGCAGTTCAAGAAGTTCTAGAATTAGTCCAAGAACTTTCGACTGAAGTTGAGGATTTAAAAAAGAAGCTGAGTGATGGATAGAAATACTTAAAAATGAACTTATAAAAGAAGTCATATGACGGCAATGCCACGGGTTTTTTTTGGATCCTTCATTGGTTGGGGGTTTTCTTTTATTTAGATACTATTTACTATAACCATTGGAGGAATAATGGGAAATAAAAGAAGGATCCTTCGGAGTCCAAAGTTTAAGCATCTAAAGAAAATCAGGTTCGGTTCTAATATATCGTCAGAACAACAGAGCAATTCTGAAGAACAGGAAAAGATCGAAGAACAAGAGCCAATTGTAGAAACTCCTGTTTTGAAAATGGTCGAGGAGCCGCCACCGGTGGAGGAAATAAAGCCGAAGATGACCGCTAAGAAGCCGACTTCCAGAAAGTCGAGAGCCACGAAAGCTTCTACGAGAAAGCCAAGAGCCAGAAAAACGACTGTGAAAAGAGCATCTACTAAGGCTAAAGTAGAATAGTTATGTGTCCGTTTACGGGCCGCTCAACTAATTACTTACGACGTAGGAGATTTAATGAATGGCTATACCCACCCTGACACCCGCAAGCCAAATGAGCAAGTCTGTATTGACAGCCACAGGCAGTCAAAACGACGTTGCCAGCGCGGTGCCGTTTGGCATGTATACGGGTTCGGTTCACTTCCTACAGGGTGCCGCCTCGCAGGTTGCGTACACCTATAAGAAATTAGGTGGGGATGTCCTTGACCTTGAAATTCAGGCGGACAATGTTTATGCCAACTACGAAGAGGCGTGTTTAGAATATTCCTATCAGGTTAACATTCACCAGGCGAAGAATGTTCTCTTAGAGTACTTGGGCCTCCCGACAGGTTCCTTCAACCACCTCGGGGTTATTGACTCCGATTCGGAACTTTTGAGCGGCTCTAACGTGGCTCTCAGATATCCAAGAATAGAATTTCGATATCAGAGGCGGGTTGGTGAAGGCCTTGGCCAAGAAATTTCTGTTGGCGGCCTTGCCAATGAATACTCCGCTTCTATTGCAGTCGTAGGCGGCCAACAAGACTATGATCTACAGAAGCTCATTTATTCTGCTTCGGTTGGTACCGACGCCGCTACAGGAAACCAGCCTGACTTTCTAAACTTGCTGACAAGGCAAGATTCGGAACTCGGACATAACAGGATCAATGTAAAGCGTGTTTTCTATAAAACCCCCGCGGCCGTGTGGAGGTTTTATGGTTACTATGGTGGTTTGAATGTTGTAGGAAATTTGAATCATTACGGGCAATATACAGATGATTCTACTTTTGAAGTAATCCCAACATGGCACAATAAGCTTCAGGCAATGGCATATGAAGACCACTTGTGGACGAGATTATCTCACCATTCATATGAGCTTATTAATAATAAATTAAGGTTGTACCCCATCCCTGCGGCCGGCTCCGGAAGCCCAGACTATTTTTGGGTTACTTTCACTATCGACCGCGATGTCTGGGACGAGAGAGAGGACCAAGATGTGTATACGGGGGCCAAGGGTATCAACAACATGAATACCCTTCCGTTTGAGAATCTTCCTTATGCCAGCATAAACTCCATTGGAAAGCAATGGATTCGCCGTTTTGCGCTAGCTCTATCGAAAGAAACGCTTGGACATATCCGAGGTAAGTTTGGCTCTATTCCGATTCCCGGCGAATCTGTCACTCTAAACGCCAGCGAACTTTTGTCACAGGCTAAATCTGAGCAGGATACTTTAAAGACTGAATTAAAGACAATTTTAGACGAGATGTCTTACCGAGCACTGGCTGAAAAAGACGCCGGCCTAATGGATTCAGTTACAAAAGTGTATCAAGAGGTGCCTTTACTGATTTATCAAGGATAATAAACTATGCCTGAGTGGGAACAACCAAATAATCCGCCTCCTCCTTTATTTTTCAATGAAAAAGAGAGGAATTTGGTAAAGCAAGTCAATGACGAGCTTATCGAGCGAGTCATAGGGCAGCAGATTCTTTATTATCCAATTGATGTCGAAAGAACTAATTTTCATTCTCTTTACGGCGAAGCCATACAGAAGAATTTCCTACCCCCTGTGAGAGTATATGCTCTTGTAGATTGGGGTGGTATCCAGACTGAGTATGGTACTGACATTGGTTTGGACAAAACGTCCAAAATAACAGTTCATTTCCACAAACGTCGCCTGACAGAGGATCAAGATCTATTTGTTCGCGAGGGGGATTTCGTTTCATACGGTGATATATACTATGAGATAGTATCTTTATCAGAGCCGAAACAGCTTTTTGGTCAGATAGACCACAAGATGGAAATAACTGCCACCTGTATCAAGTCCAGAGAGGGATTGTTCGATGCCGCTTAAAACAAAAGAAATTTCGATCATGCCCTCAACTATAGAGACTATTGATAAGGCCTTCTTTAGGTGGATGGACGAAGAATTGAACATTTTTTCTACCACAAACAAAGGATGGAAAAAAGTACCTGTTATCTGGGTTTCGGCCGAACGAGCATATCAGATTAAAAATAATAAAGACCTCAGAGACTCTCAGGGTATTTTGAAACTACCGTTGATTACTCTTGAGAGAACCTCAATAGCAAAGGACCCGGCTTCTAAAGGTGTTGCGTGGGCTCATATACCTAATATCAACGACGCCAAAGGCGGAGCGATTACGGTAGGTCGAACTATAAATCAAGAGAAGACTTCAAACTTTCTAAATGCCGACGCGGCAAGAAAACATGGTGCCATCGGCGCCCCGACTGCCGGCCACGGACAACAAAATTTCAAGAGACCCAGTGACAAGATTGTTTATAATACAATTTCAATGCAAATGCCAACTTACATAAATGTTATGTATTCCGTAGGAGTCAAAACCGAATACCAACAGCAAGTTAATGAAATTATAACTCCGTTTATAACCAAAACAGGTCAAATTGATAACTTTTTTATATTCGATGAGGGTCACAAATTTGAAGGGTTTATCCAGGGTAATTTTGGTCAAGGATCAAACGTTGCTTCTCTTGGGGAAGATGAAAGAACATATAATACGAAGATCGATATAAAGATTCTTGGTTATTTAATTGGGGCAGGACCTAACGAGGAACGGCCCAAAATTGTCCTTCGCGAGAACGCGGTCGAGTTTAAGTTTCCCAGAGAGAGGGCTATGACTGAAGACGAACTTGAGACATATGGCTTTCCTCGCCCCCACTCGACACTTCTAAAGAAGGGCCGTTTTCGAGAGTAATTTGTCCTTTACGACTTTAATTTACTATTTACTATGAAACGAGTTGTTACGGATATAGGCAACAATTTTAGGAGAGACTATCGATGTCAGCTAGAAGATTTAAATTTATTTCCCCCGGCATATTTCTCAACGAAATAGACAATTCACAAATTCCCCGACGCCCCGTTGCAGATGGGCCAATTATTATTGGCCGGTCCCGTAAGGGCCCTGCAATGCGTCCTTATAAAGTGAATTCATTTGAAGAGTTTGTTAGAGTATTCGGTGCCCCCGTGGCAGGTGGCGAAAACGAAGATGCATGGCGAGAAGGAAACCTCGCCGGCCCTACTTATGCAGCTTATGCAGCAAGGGCATGGCTCGCGGCTGATGTTGCGCCAATTACTTTCTTTAGACTTCTAGGAGAACAGAATCCTTATTATACCGCTTCCTCGGGCGAGGCCGGCTGGAAGAACACCGGAACGCCACACGCTACACTTGCCAGCAACGGAGGCGCCTATGGTGTTTGGGTGTGTAATAATACAGCCTCGGTCAGTGATGCTAGTGAAACTACCGACGTTCACGCGGGAGTGACCGGCTCGTTGGCTGCTATCTTTTATGTTCAGGAGGGTTGTGCTGTTGTTTTATCAGGCAACGTCCGCGGAAGCGATACGGCTGCAACCGGCACCTGCGCTCTGTTCCACTCAGATAATACCGCCGGCGCCACCCCTTCGCAATTCACCGCTCAGATTTTGAATTCTGCTGGTGGTGTTGCATACAAATCTTTATTCAACTTTGATAGGGCCAGCCCTTATTTCATTCGCAATCGTTTTAATACTAATCCGATGATGGTTAACTCTGCTTTTGTGGATACCACGGGTTTGTCGCAAGGAGAGAATACATATTGGCTTGGTGAAACATACGAGACATACCTGAACGGTGTGGTTACCGGTTCATCTCCCGGTGAGCAATTGGCTTTCATTGCGGCCGTCGAGTCTGGCTCAGTTAGTTGGGATCAGAGGCAGGGTTCATATGTCAACTCAAGAACCCCTTGGTTCTTCTCACAGGACACATCCACAGATTATGCGAATTTTGCTTGTACGAATATGCCCAAGCTATTCCGCTTCCACGGCCTCGACCACGGCGAGTGGACTCAGAACAACATTAAAATTTCTATAGTAAGCATCATGCCTTCGAAAACCGTTGCGGATCCATATGGAAAATTCGATGTGCTCATCCGTGCAGCCCGCGACACTGACAACAGACCAGAGATTTTGGAAAGATATTCAAATGTGAATCTAAACCCTGATTCTGGAGATTATATAGCAAGACGAATCGGAGACGTGTATACGCAGTGGGATACCACAAATCATGTCAACAGACAATATGGCAACCACACAAATCGTTCTGAATATGTTCGCATTGAAATGAACCCTGATGTCGACTCCGCGATTCTTGATCCGGAGCTTATTCCGTTCGGTGTCTTTGGGCCGATAAGACCGAAGGGGTTCACAATTTTTTCAGGATCCAACCAATTCCACAACGAGGGGCAGGCCGACTACGCGACATCGCCCGCGGCAACAGCAGTAGTAACTATTGCAGCACATGTAGACGTCGATGGAACAATTGCAATAACTGATACCGCCGGCACAACAGTAACATATACTGCAAAGACAGCTGAGTCTTTAGCTGATAATGAGTTTGATGGAGACAGCGGCGGGGATTCCGCAGTAGCTGCATCTCTAGTGAGTTGTATAAATAATGCAGCCGGCCACAATGGAACAATTGTTGCAGCTGCCACGACAATCGCCTCCGGCCAAGCAGTAACTTTAACACAAAGTACCGCAGGTACGGATGGAAATACCACAATCACTTTAACTTCTTTAGGTGCTAACATATCAAAAACAGATTTCACTGGTGGTACCGACAACAACGCTGAAGATCATTTTTATATCACTTCTACAGGCCTCTCACAGCGCTATCACACTGACGCGGCCGGAGTCGCGGAGAGTTCCGACAAAATAACTGTTTCGATCGGATCCACGGGAGAGACATCAAGTCATCCTTTCACTGGTTCATTCTCTTTCCCTGCAACACGAACGAGAATGTCTGCCTCCGAAGGCGGATTTTCTGACAGTGCTTATTCGAAAGTTTATTATGGTCTTAGTACCGACATTGGTTATAATACTAGAGTCGCTACAGGCGGCGGCGGTGATAAAACATATTATCTTGCTAAATTCGATCCTGGATATGGCGATTATTTGAAGGGCATGCCATTTGTTGCCGGCGCCACGGAAGATTCTCGATTCGATACTCTATCCGGACCTCCTACTCACTGGGAATATTCCTGGCAGTTCTCCTTGGACGACATCAAGATCGGAGATGAAGACAAGCCAGACAACATGTCTTTTTGGTCAGCGGGATCCCGAGCACTCGGCCAGTCCGTAACAGCCCTAAGTGGCACTTATAAAGAGCTTGTTGATCCATCAGGATCAGCCGGCCAGGCAGCCGGCCCAGTCAGCAAGTTCACAGCCGCATTCTATGGTGGCCACGATGGATTTGATATTACTAAGGCCGAGCCTTTCAGTAATGTAGCTCTTTCTGGTAACACAGTGCAAACCAGTTATGCATACCACACCCTCGAACGTGCCATTGAAACTGTCGCGGATCCTGAGTACGCACCGGCAAATATCTTAGTTATGCCTGGTATTACTAACAAGGGAATCACAAGCAAGCTCATCGAGACCGCGGAGAACAGAGCCGATGTTCTTGCCATTGTCGACATCGAAGATGTTTACAAGCCCAGAACCGAGAGCACGCAATCTTTCAAGGATAGATTGGGAAGCGTGACCGCGGCCGCCAATTCCCTCAAGGATCGAGAACTAAACTCAAGTTACGGTTGCACCTACTATCCGTGGGTTCAAATTCAAGACCCCATGAGCCGTCAGCGCGTCTGGGTTCCACCTTCCGTTGTGGCTCTTGGCACGTTCGCTAGTTCGCAAGGGAAGTCGGCCGTTTGGTTCGCTCCCGCCGGCTTCAACAGAGGAGGTCTTAGCGACCCCGCCACAGCCGGCATGCGCGTACTAAGGGTAACAGAGAGGGTTGTTTCTAAGGACCGAGACAAGCTATACGCTGTAAACATTAACCCGATTGCTCAATTCCCGAATGAAGGAATTGTAGTCTTCGGCCAAAAGACACTTCAGGTGACGCAATCTGCTCTGGATCGAATCAATGTTCGTAGAATGATGATTTATGTCAAGAAGGAAATTTCAAAGATTGCAGCCGGCATTCTGTTTGACCAGAATGTTCGAGTCACTTGGGATCGGTTTAACTCCCGTGCAAATGCATTCTTATCCTCGGTGCAGTCTTCTCTTGGAGTCTCAGAGTACAGAGTGATTCTTGATGAGACCACAACCACTCCTGACTTGATTGACAGGAATATTTTGTATGCAAAGATCTTCTTGAAGCCCGCTAGAGCGATTGAATTCATTGCAATTGATTTCATTATTACAAGAACTGGGGCTTCTTTTGAAGATTAGAAGTAATTTATGTTTTACTTCACTACTTATTATTGAAAGGCACAAGCCTATAAGGAGACTTACAAATGTCACATGGCGGCCCTAATTTTTGGACAGACGGCCTTGTCGATCACCCCGACCGGAATGATCCGAAGAGAGCATATAGATTTGTTGTGAAGCTGCTTAGTTATGAGGCCGCAGCGACATGGTACGCCAAGAGCGTTACCAAGCCGAGCATCACGATCACAGACACTTCACACACTTACCTAAATCATAAGTTTTACTATCCAGGTCGTGTGGAGTGGGGAGAGATAAGCGTCACGCTAGTCGACCCAGTTTCTCCTGACGCCGCCGCCGAAACCTTTGCAATCATTGAGTCGGCCGGATATCATATTCCTACAAATTCGAACTCACCCAGTTCGTCCGACGCCGGAGGTCTTACCACAATGTCGAAAGCAAGAGCAGTGGCGGCACTCGGAGGAGTTAAAATCGAACAAATTGACTCTGATGGCCTGCCGTTAGAAACCTGGGATCTTGTAAACCCCTTCATCAAATCGGTTAACTTGGGCGACTTGAGTTACGAAAATGACGCTTTGACTACAATTACTCTGGGCCTTAGATATGATTATGCGACATGTGTGACAAAGAACAAGGCCCAGCAGACCGGTGATGAAAAGTTCAAGCGTCCCTCTGGCAATGATGCGAACAAGTTCTTCTTCAGAGCGAACTCGGCGCCGAAAGGCAGCTAATTATAATGTTATTACGAGAGGTGTATATTGGCAAGAAATAATTTTGACCGTTTGGGGATTGATGAGAGCAAAAAACAAGCAAGTGCTCCCCCCCAACTGTCAAAGGATGATTCGAGCGATTTCAAGTTTACGACCCCAACTGAATTCGTCGAACTCCCAACCAAGGGTAAATATTACCCAGAAGGCCATCCTTTATATGGCAAAGAATCGGTAGAAATTCGTTTTATGACGGCGAAAGAAGAAGACATATTGTCTTCTCTAACCCTCATAAAGAATAACATGGTGATAGAACGTCTATTACAGAGCGTTATGGTTGACAAAGGAGTGAATTTAGATCTCTTATTCACCGGCGACAAAAATGCTCTGATCGTCGCGACCCGTATTACTGGATATGGTCCAGAATACAAGACGCAGGTGATATGTCCAATGTGTTATACAAATCAAACTTATGATTTTGATTTGAGCGAACTAACTTTATACGAAGGGGGTGATTATAATAATTTTGACATTGAAGAATCGGGTGAAGGTACGTTTTTCATTGATCTTCCGATGTCCAAAGTTCGAACAGAAGTTCGTCTTATGTTAGGCAAAGACGAAAAGTATCTAGCCGAACTTGCCGCTACCAAAAAGAAACAGAACTTGTTGGAAAGTCCTTTGACTGACCAATTCAAACGAATCATTGTTTCAGTTAACGGCGATCATAATAAGAGGTCTGTAAATCAGTTCGTTGACTGTATGCCCGCTAGAGACTCAAGATACTTGAGGGCGGCATATGCCAGGGTTGTTCCCGATGTAGATATGAAGTATGAGTTTGGTTGTTCAAATTGTGGGCACCAGACGCGGTTGGAGGTGCCGCTCAATGCCGGGTTTCTATGGCCTGGACGATGATTACATGCTCGATGTCTATGAACAGTTCTTTTTTCTAAAATATCATGGAGGATGGAGCTTCTCAGAGGCATATAATCTACCAATAAAAATTCGACATTGGTTTGTCCATCGGCTTGCAAAACAGCTCAACGACGAGAAAGAGGCGATGGAAAAACAGATGAAGGAAATTGAAAATCAATCGCGATAAGGCTGAAAGTTTGATGCTTTCGGCCTTCTTTTATTATAAATTACTATTTACTAATTGAAAGCATAACGGAGGCCTTGAAGCAATGAGTATATTGGGAAAAGATAATTTTCAGAACATCCAGATCGATCTTGAAGGTCTAAAGAATAAACAGTTGAATGAACTCAACGTTTATGATTATGATGCTGCCTTTGGCGCCAAGATAAAACTCATTCTGAACAACATGTTTGGTGGATCCATGCTCCCTCCAAACTGGGTTACCGTCACGGGTCAACCAACCGATGTTGCATCGTTCGCCAACGCAGTCGGGAATGAAAAGAATTATCTCGACACCGTTTCAGTGTATGGTTTGGACGATCCAAGAACCTATCGAGACAAAGCAAAGCTCGATGGGGCTGTATCTTCTTTTGAGAGAACAACAGGCCTGAAGTGGCCTTTTAAGTAGGGGATTGATGAATGGCTGACAGAAGACCGGAACACGAAATTGCCGCTTCGATCGTGCGGAGGGAAGCAGAATTAGATGTTCTTCAACGGCTGGCTGCCGTTGAGGCCGATCGGCTCGAAAAGGCTCGTCTTCTAACTGAAATCGAACAAAATAAAGCTCGAATACTTCAGGAAGAGTTACTTATTGAAGAAAACTTCGGTAATCGGCAGGCCGAAGAGTTAGTGACTTTGCGAAGGATAGTCTCTTCTTCCGAAGAGTTAGTTTCCAACGCCCAAAAACGCCTAAACACAGAAAGAGAATTAGCCAACGTTTATGCCGAAGCCGCCTCAACCCTAAAAGGCCTGGCCGGCATAAACAACTCAATGCAGCAAAGGTTTATTCAAAACCTTTTGAAATCCAGAGACGGCGCCACCGGCCTTCAAAACGCTTTACAGCAAGTCTCCGCGGAACTTCGGGAAAATGTTACCAAGGAAGAATTCTTTGCCGCTCAAATAAGCAAGGCTATCAATCTAGGAATGAGGCTTGGTGATACTCTTATCCGAGCCACAAAAGATTTAGTCTTGGCTCAAGACAATGCGTATGCAGCCTTTGCTAAGATGACGG
>Ga0080013_1006645_pt1 | contig 10181 bp, 12 predicted proteins | sample ETNvirenome_6_85_FD_69236 | JGI IMG/M metagenome (GOLD analysis project Ga0080013, IMG submission 69236) | Marine viral communities from the Pacific Ocean - ETNP_6_85 (SPADES assembly) (version 2) | ecosystem: Environmental > Aquatic > Marine > Oceanic | place: Pacific Ocean | collected 2013-06-19
TGAATGCATTAAATCTTATTTCAATATAAATAGGTAATTTAGGATTTCCTAAATGGATATTATTGCTCATAAAATTTAATATAATATTCCATATTTCCACTAGATGCCCAGCACAAATAAATTCCGCACTCCAATAACATGCTGGCTCCACCTTTCCTTGTATAAGCGCCTTTAGCAGTTCTTTTTTAGCATCACTTTTTTTGAACTTGGAAAATGTGATCCCTTTAAACTCATTTGATTTTCTTATATCATTAATCTCAGAATCATTCATTAATTTACTTTAACACAAAAAAAATACTATTAATACATATAAGAATGCTTACACTTAAAAAAATGATAAAAACGTATAACAAAACGAATATATGGGGACAAACTTTATGTTGGCTATTTATCCTTCTACTACTCTGTATTCTTATACATAAATACAGACCTATTAAGGAGGGATTTATACAAAGAGAGAAATTTGTTCTTAAAAGAAATGGTGATTTATATGATGATTTTTATACGACTATTTATGATGATCTTGTATATAGTTCAATCAAAAATGATTTTGAGGTAGGAGAGATTATTCGAAATACTAAGCCTACAAAAGAAAGTATTTTATTGGACATTGGTTCAGGGACGGGGCACCATCTTAATTTGTTTAATAAAGAAGGTATTAGTACAATAGGATTGGAAACATCATCTTCTATGATTAAAAAGGCGAAGAAAAAATATCCTGATTTAACATTTAAGGAGGGTGATGCTTTAAATTCCATGTTATTCTCTCAAAATTCATTTACGCACATAACAGCTTTATATTTTACTCTGTATTATATTAAAAATAAGCGTCTTTTTTTCCAAAATTGTTTTGATTGGTTAATGCCTGGTGGATATTTGGTAATTCATCTTGTCAATAGAGATCGTTTTGATCCTATTTTACCTTCAGCGGATCCTTTACTGATTATCTCACCACAAAAATATGCTAAAAAAAGAATTACCAATTCTTTAGTTAAATTCAAGGATTTTCAATATAAAGCAAATTTTGATCTTAAAAAAAATAAAAATAAAGCTGTTTTTACAGAAACATTTAAAGACGATTCGACCGCCCATATTCGCCAAAATATCCATACCTTCCATATGCCTACCCAAAAACATATTCTCGCATTGGCGAAAGAAGTAGGTTTTATTCTTCTAGGTAAAATTGATATGATAATGGCACAATATGAATATCAATATTTATATGTTCTTCAAAAACCAGAATAAGTAATAATAAGAGAAATAAATTCTTTTCTTTGATTTAATATGAAATACATCATATTAAGTATTATTCTCCTTTATCTTCTATTTATTATGTATTGTAAGGTTCGCTTTCGTTTTTGGTCAATTCAACCTGTATTTCACATACATAATCTATATTATTGGATATTTCCCTGTGGTATTATTGACTCTAAATTACCACCAATTACAAAATTTTATGATCCATTAGTTGAATTTTGTACTTTTAAAGCTCTTTCCAAAGCAAATAGAGAGAATTTATATTGTTTGAATCGTAATAATTATCTAACAGATACCCATATTAAGTATCTCCCTACAAGAAATAGTATTTTTTCCTATTTTAAAAAACATAATAATCCATGTTTTATTGCTCTTCTTTTTAAAGATAACCCTTTATTTAATGTTAAAAAAAAAACACTTATTCCTCATCGCCGTTGTATTGGATCCATAACTAGTCGTCCTTTATCTGTTTCTCTCCATAAAAATAAAATAGATGTGAATTATGTTGATTATCTATGTGTAGATAAGAAAAATAGAAAGCAGGGGATTGCACCCAAACTGATATATAGTTATTATGTTCATTCTCGACAGAAATATAAAACATTGGTTTGCTTATTTAAACGAGAAGGTGTAGGAACATTTATTACACCTATGACCGTTTATCTTACATATGGTTTTCATTTTCGAAATAAATCATTGAAAGCCAATCATTTCTCTCCTATTCTAATTAATGCATCTACCTTTTCTTTATTTTATCATTATAGCCAAACATTTGACTTCCCTTGTTTCGTTCATCCTGATTTCTCTCATTTACAATATCTTGTTGAACAAAAATTAATATATATATTCTTATTGGTGGAAAACGATGAGCCCTGGGCATGTTATATTTTTCGTAACCCGCATACTAAATATGAAAATACAGGGATGAGTGTTGATTGTATTGCATCTTATTGTTCATACCCCGAGAGAAAAGACGAATTTTCACGTCAATTCTATTTTTGTCTTCCACAAATTGATACTCCCTTTGATTATTTGCTTATTGAGAATATTTCACATAACCATTATATTATCAAAAACCTTTTAAAAGAACATAGCCCATTCTTGAAAAGTAAAACATCCTATTACTTATATAATTTTGCTTACAGACCTTTTCTCTCCAAAGATGTATTTATTCTCTCTTAGCATCATAATATGATATACAGTATTATCAATACTTCCCAGAAGAATAAAATTTCGTATTAATTAACTCTTAAATTGATTATAAATTATATTATTAATAAAATATTAATAATATATAAATGAATACGGATGATATTACTTTAGACGTTTTAAATGTTAATATATCAATATTTTTCCAAAAATTAGATAAATTAATGAATCTTCCAATGAACTCCTCATTTAAGAGTGAAACTTTACTGGATGCGTTTAAGAAGTCCATACAAAAGATTAAAACTAACAATCTAAATAGTAATCGAGAAAAAAAGCGAGCAATATTTAAAAGTTTCTTATTGGAGTTACTAAGTCAGGAAGATTTTGCAGGGTCCTTTGGAAGGGTGGTGAGTAAAGTAATGACACAATTAGGTAAACCTTATTTTAAACAGCTGGAACGACTACAACGACTGCGAGAAGAGGAGAATTTGCGTCGCCTTGGTGTGGGTCCAAAATGGGCACGAGAGGGGGAGGGAGGTAAAGTGTGGGATATACCTGGCGACTCATCATACTTTGGTGGTGGAAAGTCAAAAAAAAGAAACAAAAGAAAAGGTCAACGGGGTGGGTTTTCATGGGTATTTGCTGGGGGGGTGTGTTGGGCTGTTTTAGGTTACGGAGTTAAGTACCTGGGGACGACCATGATAGAAAATGAGGTCGCAGTCACCGTTAAACATATGAATGCATTCTTAGAAAGAACAGGTGTAAGTATAAGCAAAATAACATATTATTTGCATTTAGAGGCGCAGCAGGAGGCGGAGGCGGAATACGAGCGCCCGATCTACGTTCCGGGAGTGGGGTTTACAAGCCAGCGAGAGCTTGCCGAAAAAAATGAATTTTCTTCTCAGCAGTTGATTGAGGGGGCGCACGAGAGCGTGTCCGACGCGCGGCGAGGGCATGACGAGGAGGAGGAGGAGGAGGTGCGGGAGGCTGCTGCTGGGGGCGGCGGGGGTGTGGACGCCGAGGACCCGGGTAATTGGCGTTATCGTGTCCCTTCTCAACGGGAGAGGGAGCAGTATGGCCTTGTAAGTTACCAAGAAGAAGCGCCGTCGGGTGGTGGGGGTGGCACCGTGTTGGAAGACGTCTTCTCGTTGCCCCCGCCACACGAACCCTTTCCCCTTGGACCCGATGTTCCTGAAACTTGGTCAATGATGGACTGCGTGGATGTTCTTCGCAGGGACCCCGACCGAGTAGCAAAAGCGGTATCGCAGGTATTGAAAACTCGCGTACTCTCAATAGGCGACGAGGGAATCGAATACTCTTATCCACACCCTTCTCCAGATGGATGGTTTGGCTATTTAGCCGAGTTCATACATCTAAAAGAGCGGCCCGCTGCGGTCATGGAGGAGGCGGGACGGGTGGCGATGGAGACAATAGCACATGGTGAACGGCAATACGCGTTCACAAGAGCCCAATTTAAAGGGATGTGGGATGCGGTGGTCTTTCAAATTGGCGCAGTGGGCACGGGGGTGGGTGTGGTGTGGTATGGAGATAAGATGATAATGTCAGGTGTAGTGGCGATTATGGGTCCATATATAATTGCCTACGCTGGACCATTGAACGCAGCAATGACGGTCGGGGTGCTACAGCTCGCGGCGGGCCGCAGTCTACCAGAGGCGATTATATCTGGTCTGTTAGTAGGGAATGCACCCGCCATTGCCGACGCTGCGGACGGCGCGGCAGCCGCTGCGGGCGGCGTGGCCGCTGCGGCTGCCGCCGCCGGGGCTCAGTTGGCTCTGGTGGGACACGGGGGTGGTAGAAAATTACCAACACGTAATTTTACACGGGGGTATAAAAAATGCCGCCGAAAGACGAAACGCCGTAGAAGAAAGAAAAGAAAAACGCGCAAGAAAAGACGAAGAAGTACTCGGCGACGATAAGATAATTATATTTTAATTGAAATTATATAATTATTTCTACACTCTTAGATAATTTTTCCTTACAGACCTTTTCTCTCCAAAGATGTATTTATTCTCTCTTAGCATCGTCAATAATATGATATACAGTATTATCAACACTTCCCAGAAGAATAAAATTTCGTATTAATGATATCTTTAATGGACGATACATTTTTATGGCTCGCCCTAACGCACGTCTACCTATCTCTTTTATGTTATTATTTTGTAAATTTATTTCCAATAATGTAGTATTGTAAAAAAGCATTTGACTAATTAATATAGCTCCATCATCCCCTATATTATTGCCTTTAAGATTTAATATGGTTAAATGTTTATTTTTAATAAGAGAATGTATTAGGTTTTTTATTTGGGATTGTGTAATATGTTGGTCAGATAGATCTAGTTCTTTTAAGAAGGGGTAATTTGATTGTAAGCGGGATAATATAGTTGTAAAATCTGTTTTCATATATGTATAATTTATTTGCTTACATTTAAGCAAATAAATTATATTTTATCTTGTATATTTTCCGGCTCGGGCAAAAGAATCAACCACAAATATGACAAATATGCCTAAAAAGAGATATAATACTAGTTCTTCAGCAACATTGGATGTTTTATCTTCTTGTTGTTCTTCTAATAAATGAATCATGTAATTTAATTTTTCTAGTAATTCATTGGGTGCTGGGGGTTTCTGGTCAACTTGGGTATAATAAGGGACATACTGTTGATAGTATTCTGTATTGGGAGGGGGAGGGTCTTTTAGCTGTGTAAAGCTCTCAATGGCATTATCATCTTCATTTTTTTTTTGAATAGGTTCTGGTTTTTGGGGATGTGCTGGATATTGCGGAGTTTTTGTATAATCACCTAAATCGTCATCTGTATCCATAGCAGCTAAAAAGTTTTTTACCTTTTTTGCTGTAATTTTTTTTTTGAATGTTTTATTTTTTCTGACCGATTTAGGTTCATTATCATCATATGGTGAATATTGTAAAGGCTGAACCATTCTTAATAAAAAATAAGATTTTTTTTTAATTAAGAAATCGGAAAATATATGTTATAGTATTATATAATGAAACTTTCAATGGAAATTATATTAGTTGCTCTTTTAGTCGTTCTTATGTACTATCAGCCCCCTGAGTTAGTTTCTTTCGCCCAGACAATTTTAGGAAAAATTGTATTTGTGGGGTTAATTAGTTATATAGCTGTAACTTATGGTAGAAATTCTGGGTTGATGTCGGCTGTTATTCTTATATTATTATTACATAATCACCGTGAAGGATTAGAGGGAAAGAAGGAAGCTGCACCTAAAAAGGAGACACCCCCCAAAAAGGAGACACCCCCCAAAAAGGAAGCACCTCCAAAAAAGGAGGCACCTCCAAAAAAGGAGGCACCACCCAAAAAGGAAGCACCACCCAAAAAGGAAGCAGCCCCCAAAAAATCAACTCCTCCTAAAGGACTGAGGGGGCGGCGAAATTTGGGGAGTGAACCACCAACTATTCGATCCCTTCATTCACGAGTATCCAAAGGAATACATACAGCTATTAGACCCAGTAAACTAAATACATCAAATATTCAGACGAGTAATGTAGTTGACCGAGATAGAGAGATGAAATTAAATGGACACCTAAATTCTCAAGCCGCGCGTGGACAATATGGTGGTGAAGCATTGGGGATGGTTAAACGGCCTATATAATCTTTTCTTAATATAATGATAAATAAATTACTTTTTCTTGTTCTTTTGCTAATACTTGTTATGAATTTATATAATATTCGAGAACCCTTTATTTCTACAATTCGACGATTTAAAAACCGTCATAAACGAAATATACGTCATGGAATTCGTGATGGATTTTCTAGTTTAGTATCTTCCTTTTCATAAAATATTTTATACAGATATATTAAGTCAATGTTTCAGGAAGGAATAAATTATATAAGGCACTTAAATTCAAATAAATTTTTTATTGGAATGATGATGTTAATACTCAATATAGGTTCAAAATATATTAAAATAGAACTTACGGCTTCCCAAAGTAAGTATTTAAAAACTTCTTTAGGACGGCAGATACTTATATTTGCCATAACATTTATGGGAACCCGTGATATTTTTAAAGCACTTGTTTTAACGGGAATTTTTAACATTTTATCAGGACATTTATTTCATGAGGAAAGTCCATATTGTATTATTCCCCAAAAGTGGCGCCATTTTGAAGAAGTTTTAGATAAGAATAAGGATAATCGTATATCAAAAGAGGAAGTTAATACTGCTATTAAAGTTTTAGAAAAAGCACGTAAACAAAATCAAAAGAAAAATTATATGCGATATTGGTAAAATATTTTTAAATTTGAAAATATTTTACGATTCTTTAACAAGTGTTTCTAGATGTGCTATACGTTCTTCAAGTGTTTGTAGTTCTAATTTCTTTTTTTCTTCAGGCGTAATGTTGTAATACCAGTGATATATCCACAAAACGCTATTATAGCTTAGTCTTCCTAAAGTCCAAAGAAGATCAATGGCTTCTCCTATTAAAATACCTATAACCATACTTATTTAGATTATTTAAAATTCTAAATTGACTGTATTACGAGCTGAGCGTGGTTTTCGTTTGGATCGCATGGGAAGATCAAGTGATTTCTTAATATCTTTAATATCATCTACACTAATGGTGCTTTTATTATCTGTTTTATTTTCTTGAATATTAACCTTTTTTATTTTGAGTCCAGAGAGAAGATCATTGATATTTTCGGGACCTTTCATTTCAGGGCGTTTTTTGGATTTTTCTTTAAAAGACACAAAAGAGTTTTCCATATTTACAGCATCATTAAAGTCCGGTTGTCCTCTACTCATTCCAATATCAGGGCGTCTTGGTCTACTTCTGGGGGGTGGTCCGGGAGGTGCTCCCATGGGGGGCATAACCCCTTCTCCTCCTCCTCCTCCTCCTCCTCCTATAACGCTTGACATAAAACCCCCAAATCCTGGATTTTCTTGTCTCATAGAATTAACTGCGGCAGATGTGAATTGTTGCATTAATTCGGGATTTTGGCGCATAATATCATCCATACCTGGAAGCGATGACTTAAACATTGTGTTTGTCATATGAAGCATAGCAGCACTGCCCCCAACCATAAATAGTAATTTTAATTCTGGCGCAATCTTCGCTTTGCCTGCGTATTTTTCATGTAATTCTCCAAAAATATCATCATAATCATCTAAATTTTCATTTATAGATTCTGCCCACCCATCTAATTTTAAATCAAAGGGGTCGAATTTTGAGTTCAAGAATTCCAATGCTGATATTGCAGCCATAAGCATCTTTCCTTGAAATTTCACACTTCCACGTTTTTCTGTCTCAGATTTAATCATCTCATATTCTCCCTTCATCTCAGCAAGAGAACTTTCCATGGAATATTTCTTTGTTAAAATAATCCCTTTTTTTGATAATGCTTCCAATCTTCTTAAATAAATAATTTTTTCACGTAAAATTTCTTCATTTGACATTTTAGGTTTATCATCCACTGTCACAGTTGGATTAACAGGAATATTATTAAATTTTTTATAACCATCCCAAGTTTCTGTTGTTTTCTTTTCATTCTCTGCTGTAGATGTTCCTAAATTACTTTTTAAAGATGTGTCCGATGTTATTTTAATATTTCCTGAGGATGATATTTCCTTAATATCTAATTTTACTGCTTCTCCCGCGAACATATTTTTGCGTGCTGAAGCCAGTGATACTTTTGGACCTGCTGTGGCTGCATTCACTTGTGCTTCTATAGACGATAGATCTTCAAACACAACTTTACGAGGAGATGCTCCTTGTTTTTTGGGATTCATTAACATTTCAGCTCCTGGTCCAAAGTTAACTGATTTGGTAGGTATATGTGGTGTTGAATTTAGTTTGATTGATCCTGTGCCCTTAGATGAAACCACATTTAGTTTTGGTGTACTAACATGTCCGATATTTATAATTTCTGGTCCGTTACTCATTATCTATGTTTTAACAAGAACTTTAAATTTTAAGTATAAGACGCAATTAATTAGTTTATAACTTTACAGATTTTAAGTACCATAATCCTTGTAGAAAAGAGTCGGCTAAATCATCCTTCTTCTTATGGGTAAAAAAATGTTCTTTCCAAGAGGCAATAGAGGGATTATTATTAATTTTATCCCTTGTTATTTGAATACCTATTTTTTTTCTTTCATGATAAGTTGTTTTCTGATGAGGTTGAAGAAAGTCTTTTAACTTGTTAGATGCAGCAATTTCTTCAATAATAGGTATATCTCTCTCTATAAAATGCTGCATCACCATCCCTTGTATTGTTTTCATGCGATTGGCTAAAGGGCCTATTTGATTTTCTACAATAACTCTATCCAATGAAATGTTTTTGAATAATCTTTCAAATTGTTTTTTAATATTTCTTCCAAGATCTACCATCTTAAAATCCTTTGCTTTGGGAGACACCAACATATTTAAGTAATTGTTATCAATATATTGATAAATTAATCCTAGACATTGTTTTTTTGTAGTTACTGTTTGTTGAGATGAGATATCTACTACCGAAAGATATTTTTTCTTAAGATCATAAAACTTTAATTTTTTTAAATTATGAAAAGCTAAATCATTGGAAGGAATTTTCCAATCAGATTGATGTTTAGCATGAATACGACAATAATATTTATTATTTTTTGTAAATCTTGGGGTGCGACGACAGGGTTTTTTTTTATTTTCTTCACAAGGTTTCTTATTTCCGTTACATAAATCTATTATATCCCATTCTTCAATAGTATACTGGTTTGGTGAAGGAATATGAAATAGACAAAATGCCAAATGTTTAATACCCACGTCGATGCTTAATATTCTCATATTTATTAAAATAGGTGAATATTCTAATATTCTTATTGTAAATCTTTACAATAGTTCTCAACTTATCTATTTCTTCTCTCATTTGCTAAAAGATATTGTTCTTGTGTGAGAATAGGTGCAATCATACGACTTTCTAGAGCAAAGCGAGATAAATATAGATTTTTTAAATCTGAGTTTTCATACCCATAAGGTTGTTTCTTATCCGTACAAGAACGATACAAATATGCACTTGTATCTGTTCGCGGTATAGGTTTAAATTGTTCCCAACAAGCACAACAACGATCACAAGCGCTTGTTTGATTTTTTTGAATTATTGTATCAGCATTTTTAATAAGATATTGGCGATATTGATAATTGCTTTTAATATTGTTTGTTTCTCTAATAACATTATTGATTTTACATGCAGGAACCCACGTCGCAAAATTTCTTCCATCACTCATTAGAGGAGGAAAGCCAAAATGAATATTATTAGAAGCACCATAACATGTTCCCCAACTCATTTATTATAATGTTAGATATTAATTATTCAATAAATCAACTAATCCTTGTTTCCTTAATTTTTTGAAATTAGAATATCCTTTTGCTTCAGCTATTTCTTTTAATTTCGCAACTGTTAGTTTTGAATAGTTGACAGTCTCTTCTTCTCCTTCTTCTGCTTCTTCTTCTGCCACAAGTCCCGAAGGCGTTTCTACGGATTTTTCTTCTAGCAGTTCTTCTTTTCTATCTGTGTGATCATCATTATCATTCGAATCATCAGAATTGTTATCTGAATCACTTAATGATCCAACATCATCTAAGTCTTTGGAAACTATCTGAATATCTAATGTACCTGGTAATTTTGTGAAACTAATCTGGTTAGGTAACATATTTGGTAACTGTCCTACCTTAATATCCAATTTTTTTATCTCTTCCGATTCATCATCACTATCACTTTCATCACTATCACTATCACTATCACTAT
>Ga0080013_1006647_pt1 | contig 10179 bp, 21 predicted proteins | sample ETNvirenome_6_85_FD_69236 | JGI IMG/M metagenome (GOLD analysis project Ga0080013, IMG submission 69236) | Marine viral communities from the Pacific Ocean - ETNP_6_85 (SPADES assembly) (version 2) | ecosystem: Environmental > Aquatic > Marine > Oceanic | place: Pacific Ocean | collected 2013-06-19
TGCGTATAGTATCTCCTGGTAGAAGATGATATGAATTGTCTTTTAATCTATCTTTGATATTTTTTAATATGTTAACTTGTTCTATCCAAACAAAATTGTTTCTTTTAGTTGTTCTATCAATGACAGTAGTAAGACTATAAATTTTATCATCAATAGCATTTACTAGTGTCCGATATTCATCTGGGCTTAATTCTATTTTATCTTTACTCATTTTTGTTTTTTTGTCTTTACTTTTATTAAGCATTCTTATGTTTTTATTTTTACTCATCTTTATTTATTCTTAATTATCTTTTTCATCTTATTAATGTTATTGTTCCTGCTTTTGTTATTAATCCTTCTATTTTGAGTTGATAAACATAAGTTCCAATTGGTGATGGTTGGTTTAGGTAGGTTCCGCCCCATCCATTATTTATTTCATTTGATTGAAATACTTGTTGTCCCCAACGGTTGTAAATTTCAAAGCTTAGTTCATCAAATCCATTTCCTTTAATATAGAAAATATCATTTATATTGTCTCCATCCGGACTAAACACAGTAGGTATATAAAGTGTGAATGGGTCTTGAATTTCTATTGTGTTTGAGAATGACACGACTTCTGTAGCAAATGTATCAGTCGCTAGGTAAATTGTCGATGGTTCCCATGGTGCAACTATCTTATACTTACTAAAGGTCTGACAATAAAAATTGTTTAAAAACAATAACAATATTAATGTTAATATCTTATTCATCTTTGTTTTATTTTAAATACTTTGTTTTTTTATCACTTCTTCGAATACAAACTTTAGATTAGTCTTAGTAGTTTTATCATCCCACTTGAACCATTCTTTTACTGCATCATAGCATTGATAATAACCTAATGTATTAATGAATATTATTGTTTGTGTAATTTCTTTATCACTCATCTTTCTTTTTATCTTCTTTATCTTCTTGAAAAGATAAAATAATTAAATATCCTATTATATAGAATCCCATAAATGGAGCACATATAACTTCAAGTATTCTTTTTAATATCTTTTTCATCTTTGTTTGTTTTATCTTTATGCCAATTTATTAAGCAATCAAACTGCTTATCACTTAACATCTTATTCTTTTTAAAGTATTTCTCTACTCCCATAATAAAGTCATTCTTAGTACATTCCTTTGTTTCTTTGAATATCTTTTTAATATTTTCTTTTGTATTTTCCATACTACTCATCTTTTAATCCTTTCTCCAATCAGGATCGAACTTTATCTTTTCCCAATTAGCTTTCTCTTCTTCTTTTGGTTTTAGATATCCATATGGAATATCATTTTCTTCATTATACTTGTCTAGCTTATCAGCTAATTTCATTAGTTCCCTTTTGGCATAAGCTCTATTATTATCATCTCCCATTTCCAGGAATAATAAATACGATTGCATCATACCCCTCCAAGTTACTTTTAATTCAATTTTTTCTTCACTCATCTTTTTTTCTATTTCTTATTATTAAATTTCCATCCTTAATATATCTAATTTGAGAATAGGGATATTCACATTGAAGCCAATCACCACAACCATATTCATGTTTTAAAGAAATACAAAATCTTAATCCTCTTTCATATAAAGGTAATGCTTCTTTATATTTTCTTTGATAGAATAATGTATCTGCAACATTTATTATTCTGGTATATTGTTTTACTTCATCTAATGATTGTGCAGGTATATTAAGTGTACATAACAAAGCCAATGAACTAATCCACTTCATTATTTCCTTTTAATTTATTAAGTTTATCTGTTAACTTAGCTGCTGTTTCATAATCTTCATCTTCAATAGCTTGTTTGATAGATCTCGATAATATTTCTTCTGTTTGCTCGACAGTAAATTGATCAGCTGTACTAGTTGAAAAATATCCTGGAATTATAAATGTTGTTCCTTTATATCTTTTGAAAAATTCTTCTGGTGTTTCTGAACGTCTTGAGTCTCTTTTCATTGTCCTCTTCCAGTGTCTATCTTCATATCCTTTTCCATATAGGTAACCGAATAGAAAACCTGCAATCAATGATGTTGAAGCTAATATTGTTATTGCTATTATTTCGTTCATTTTTAATCTTTTAATGAAGGTTCCGTTCTTATTAAGTTTGGATAACCTTTAAATTCTGTTGTATCTTTCATATACTCTCCACAACTACATAATGCTTCTACTATCCGGACAGTGCCATCAATTATTTTAATAGTTGTCTTACTCAATTCCTTTTCGGCGTTGCATTTATCACATTTAAACAATGCCATCATATTTCTTTATTTTATCCATTCTTCGAATGCTAAATGATGTGCTTCTACAAAATTAATGTGGGCAGCTTTTAATATTTTTTTTGCACTCTCTTCAACTTCTTGACGCAATCCATATGCTGCAGCTTCTGTTAAAATTAAATCAACATGTTCATAATCCGTTTGTGTTGGTGATTTCTCATAAGATTTTTCCAAACAATATTCAGCATAATCATCCATTATTTCGGATACTACACTTCCATTAGGATACTTTTCCTTGTTCTCTGCTAACCAATCGATTGCTGATAATGTATTATTTTTTTTCATTTTCGAAAATATTATAATGTTCCAATTGGTGCGTTATCTCTACTGTTATCAGTATCTGTAATTTCTACTGTCTCTCCTACTTCACACCAACCTGGCTTACCAATCATACATAGTTCCTGTGCTGTTAATATAACAACATCATGATATTCTGCTCTCCATCTCTTTCTCCTAGAATAGGCTTCAGTTTTATTCCTTGTAACTGTGATTTTTAAGGCTCCTGTAGCCTGATCTTTTCCGATAATGTAATATTTTTCTGTCATTTTCTTGTATTTGTTAATTCGTTATTAATTGATAAAATGCAATGTCCATACTCTATTATATCTAACATCGCTCTTATTATATTCCCTAATATTGTTAATGTCTCTTCTACTTGATTTTTTCCTAATACTGATGATATTGTTTCTTTTGGATTTCCAAATTTATAACCTCCTTTTTTTATTAAGAGATCATTAAATATTTCTGATCCGTGTATATTAGCAAAAACATCTATTGCCCTTGATACTTTCCAACTCCAAACTTTTATCATTTTTCCGTTGCCATTTATTAAACGTTTTAATACCATGTATACACAAACAATTGGTAAGATAATAATAAGCATTATTAATGATACTACTAAAATTATTATCTCTTTCATTACTCTCCGTACAAATTAAATTTTTTAGGTTTTGATTTTTCTAATTCTTTTTCTTCTGTTCTAATAACATACAGTTTACTATCTAATGGAGATAACCGAAATTCTGCTTTCTCCCCGGTTGTTTGGAACCAAGCTTCTAATGCATCTGTAATACTTGTATGAATGGTATCGGCAGTATCATCTACCAATATCCATTGATCTCCAGGAGGAACTCTCCTCGCTATTAAATCACTACGCTCTACAGTTTCTTTACTCATCTTATAACTTTGTTGGCCCAGGAAAGGTATCTTCATCCAATTGTTTTTGGAGTTTCTTTACCTCTCGTAAACCATATTCGAATTCTGATTTAAACTCATCTAATAAGTCATCGGGATCTGTAGATGGATACTCCAACATATATTTTAATGCTGTTCCAACATCATCAAAAATCTCTTCTAACTTATTTAATAGTTTATCATTTTCGACTTCCGTAACTTCTTCTTTTTTGCTCATATCGCTTTAGTTAATTTATTAAGTTTCTGTTCTCGAATAAATCCTTGATGTTTAAAATGGAAGTAGCTTAACTTACGTAAAAACTTATCCATCAAATTTGCATCTTCAGCGTCCAGGGCATTCCAATAATGCTCTAAATAATAATCTAATTTTGCTTTGTACCCATTTTTATAATATCTTGCCATAATTTCTTTTTTTAACTCCTTTTTGTATAATAAATATATCTTACTAATTTTTTAAAATCCTATAAATTTGCTTTCTAACTCCAGATCAAGATCTTCTGAAATTTCTTTCAATCTCCAATAAGCTGCATTTTCGAGCTCTTGGATGAAGTCCTCTTCAACATCTTTTACAGTGTATCCCGATCCATAACCTATAACCGTTACGGCTTTTTGGATATCTTGCATATGTTGATTGACATTATACTCCCATTCACTTTCACTAAAACCTCCTTTTTTTAATTCTCTTTCTTCAATCTCTTTATATGCCTTAGCCCATCTTTCCCAAACTTCATCTCTTACTTCCGTTGAAACCTTATCATTATGAGCATACATTTCTTTGCTCCAAGGCTTAGATATTACAATCTCCTTGTCTAATTTACTTGAATAAAATTTATCTCCTTTTTTCATATCTTTTATTTTTATATATAATAAGAAATATCTTACATAAATCCAACCATTAACGCCACAACGTTACGAGCGATCCTAGCAAATTGTCAGAAAAGTTTTTCATTTGAAATGAAAACCATCTCACTGCCGTCTTTTCTTTTAGCAATAGTATACTTGGATCTTAATTGTACTAATGCTAAATCAACTTCACTTGATTTGAGATGCCTCACAGAAAGTGTATTTACTATACACTTCGGTTTCTTGGGTTTTTTAATCTGTCCTTTTTCTTTACTAACCGAAACTACTTTTTGTTCTTTGGTTATAAATGGAGCGTTCTCTACATGTACTGTTAATCTTTTCATAACTATTATTTTTTATATTTTTTAATTAATTCTTCGGCTTGTTCCAAAAAAGGATTTACTTTATCCTGCAAGGTTCCTTTTCCATTTTCAATTGTTTTGAAAAAGTCTCCTACAAGATTCCTTCCTTCATCATCTGCCCTTTTACCTTTTGCCACCAAGGAATCGAAAGATTCTTTAACTTGGGTTTCCGTTTGTTTTGCTAATCCTAGACCAGCATACATCAATGATTTTAATGCGTCCATTTTTTTATTCCTTTTTTTTTTTATATATTATATTTCACTTATTTCTAAAAACTTTTGATTCATCGATTTGGATACTTTTGTCATATTGGAGGTATCAATAAATTCTGAATCTTGTCCATACATTTCTCTAAATCGATCTGATGAATATCCATTTGGTTTTCCATCAATAAAATATCCAATTACATTAATTCCAATCTCTCTCATTTTTTTAATGGTTCGTCTAGTAAATTGAATTCCATTATAATCCCAATCGGCTCCTGATACACGACTTGGCATTCCGTCTGAGTAATTAATAAATATACATTCATCACCTTTAGCATCTTTTTTGATGTCTCGGAATATACTTTCAAATGCTACTCCTTCTGGTGTCATTCCAAATGTCTTAAGAAATTTGAAATATGTCTTAATTTTACTCATTTTATCAGATGCACTATCATATGCATATAAGGTAACTGTTTTGTCCTTATTACTGCCTGCGAATGTTGTTGTTCCTCTTAAAGATATTTGAACTCTTATCCCGGTAGTCATTGATGCGGCTTGCGCTACTGCTACAGCTGACTTAACTGCATTAGCTAATCTGTTGCCATTCATCGATCCGGATGCATCAATCGATATGTGTATAAAGAAATTTTTATACTTATCGGTTACTATCCTATGGAATACCGATGCATTATTAAATCCTAATTGACTAATCAATCTTCTATCAATTTTTCCGGTTTTAAGTCTGGTTGACTTCAATGTCTTCTCTTCATTTCGAAGATATAATTTTCTTCCTAATTGTTTACCTAAGATGATCCCGGTATTTACCGCTTCATCCATTGCAACAATCCTTCTGTAATACCAGCTTTCATTGGAATTGTTATAATCGCAACCTCCATTTAATATTTGATCTGCTTGATATGTTTCAAACAGTTCTTCCATTGACAATATCACTGCAGGTGTCATTTTCTTAATAACAATTGTGTCTACTGGTACTGGGTCTGGTTGGCCTGGTTTTGTCTCTACTGGTACCGATTCTGTTCCAGATTCTTTTAATGTCTGAACAATTCGCTTATCCTTTTTTGATAACTTTCCTATTTTTTTGGACTGGCCACTATTAAATTCGTTTTGTTTTTTAATTGCTTTGTCTAATCTTCTTTGTTCAGCATTTGACAAATCTTTAAGATCCTTCCCGGTAGCTTTTGTTCCATCATCATTTGGAGCTTCTCCTTCGGGAGTTTTTGGTTTATTTTCTCCACCTGGTTTGCTATTAGGGGATCCAGCTACAGGAGAATTACAATCCTTTTTGTCTTTTTTCTGATCGTCTGGTTGGCCGGCCTGGTCTTCTTCTTGTTTCTTTTGTGCTTCTTCTGCCGCTTTGGTGCGTTTCTTTAAAATCTTATAAACACCACAGGCTACAATTAAAGCGTCTTCCGAATTCTTAAGACGATTAATATTTCTTAAATCAAGAACTTTCCATATATCTCTTAAACCTTTTAGTGCATCTAAATTTCTATTAGAATTAGTTATATTGATTATCCTAAACAAATAAGAATCTAAATCCTCATCTGTCTTTTCATTACTCTGTAAAGCCTTATCAATTATTTTAGCATTAAAATATTTGTTATACATTGCTTCATAATATTTTCTATAACCTGGTGCCGTTGTATATACATGGAAATCAATTCTCCTATCCTCAACCCAATTAAATAAATCTTTAATTAAATGAAGCTCTTTGGCAGACATATTCATATCTGGATCACATCCTTGCATTTGAACAAATTGATGGAATGTGCTACCAGTATAGTGAAAGTCATATAATAAATCAAAGTTGGTTAATAAAATATGGGAACCTTCATGAAGTGCTAATCCTACTGTTGGATCAAAATCTTTATTTTCTAATTTTGTTCCAATAACAACTTTGCGTCCGTCGGTATAACTATCATCTGAACTTTGAAATACTACTGGAATTTGTTTACCTGTAACAATATTAACAAAATTTGCAATTGCTCTTTGGGTACCGGCTAACTTGGTATGGTCAACCGATCTTCTTCCGCCTATGTTTGTTCTAAAGTTGGTGTCAAAATCGTCAAACCAAAAACTTGATGCATTTCCACTGTAACTCTTATAGCCCGTAGACATATTATTTGCCTTACTTATTATTCTAAATCTTTTTTTCATATATAAATATCTCTTTAATTATTATACTACTAATATAAGAAAAATATGAATGCGATCCTAGTAATTTGTCAGAAAAGTTTTAATAAAGTTGGGTTCTTTGAAGATTAATTATTAACTATGATAACTCTTTTTTGAGTCGTGCTTCTTGTTTATCTAATCTGGAATCGATGGTGCTATATATCTCTTCGAATCGATTGTCCATTTGTCGACTTATATCATCACAATATCTAGTGATGGATGCTGTATCCTTAAGGATACTTTCTTCTAATTCACGAATTGCAGTAAATGTATCTGCTATTTGATTTTCCATTTGTTGATCTATCCTATCAAAGGTACGTTTCACCCTGTAAGCTATATAGCCTAACAACGCTACAACGGTTGCTCCGATAAGAATGCCTATAAACATATTTGTTTCCATAAGCTTCCTTTCTTCATTTTATGCCAAAGAACCCAACTATTTTTTCAATACGTTTAAAAAGGGAGCCGATGCTTTCCGTTAACGGATGTCCGACTCCCATTTTAGAGATATGAAAGATGCCACACTATGCAGTGGCCTGCAAATCATTTATACTACTTCTTCTTCTACTGATTCGGTATTAAATATATCTTCTTCGGTTGTTGCTAAATGTTTTTGTATAACTTGCTTCACAAAGGTTCTTTCTGAATCAGCTCCTCCACTCGGATCAAAGAATGGGATAATTGCTACTTCAGATGCTTCTTCTAATGTAAACCCATCTGCTAACAATTCACAAATTCTAACTGTCATACGTGTCGATATCATTGTGCTTAGTTTGCCTTCATCTGATCTCCATTCATTCCTAGTTACATCTGCAATATCTGCTACCGATGAAATTAAATCTGCACTAACTACTTTTCCATATCGTCTGGATAATAGTGACTCTTCTCTTTCTTTCGAAAGGATATCCACTTCAATAATTTCAAAACGATCCATCAATGCTCTATCCAATACTCTGGTAGATGTATACTCTGTACCAATATTAGCTGTGGCAATAAATGAAACTCCTTTTGCTACATTAATAACTGGAGCGTCAACATCTTCATCAACCCTTAAATATCTTTGTCCTTCATCCAATACTGTCATTAATATATTCCATGCTTCCGGGTGTGCTCTTGATAACTCATCTAGAAGAATTACAGCGTCCTCTGTTTGAATAGCCTTGACAAAAGCCGAGTCATCGAACGTCGTCTCGTTGTTCTTAAAATGGGTATTACCAATAAGAGTTGCTCTTGGATCTTGTGTTGCTCCCAAATTAAAATAAAAGAATGGTCTTTTAGTTGCAGCTGGCAATGCCTTTGCTGATTCTGTTTTACCGCAACCAGCTGGTCCAACCATCATAATATTTTTTCCTCTCACTGCTGATCTAATTAGGTACTTCCACTTAATATCTGAAATCTCTAAATGGACTGGTTTAACATCAGCGGCATTTTTTATTAATGCCAAAACTGGATCTTCTTTAACTGCCTTTTTTGCCTTTTTTGCCTTTGGTGGTTCAGGTAACTCATCTTCTGAAATTCGTTTTCCTCTTCCCGTGTCGGTGTCATACCTTAATGCCTGCCCATTGTTTGCAGCAATTTGGACCATATCTTCTCTAAACATATGGGTGATATCACTACCGTCTTGTGCTACCACTTTTACATACTCTCCATCGCATTGGACGGAGCCAAAAATTCTTTTCTCTTTCATATTCTCAAATTTATATTTTTTATTATCTACTATTAATATAAGAAAAAAATAAATGCGATCCTAATCTTTTTGAAGAAAAGTTTAAACTTTTTTATTATTTTTATGTTTTTGTTTACGAGTGTAAACTTTTTTGGATTGTTCTTGTCGTTCTACAAACCGACCATCAAAGTATCCCTGTTTCTTTTGGTGGTCCCTCACTACGCTCATTTTGATATTGTGTATTTTTTTGTCCATTGACTAGATCTAGAATTAAACCTATAATTAAATTTCGTAACTTATTTGACATAATATATTATAATAAAACTTATATGAAAATACAACCTTATTCTTTAATAAATTTTAATGTACCTATTCTTTGATTATGATCTACTTCTAAGAGATAATATCCTCTTTTGTATTTTCCAACTTGAAGATTAATCATATTGTATTCTCCCAAGAAACTTTTATTATAAATTTTCTGACCTCTTGTATTAACTATTGTAATAGCGGTCATTCCTCTTAAAGTTTCCCCTAAATATAAATTCAATTCCTCGCCTACTGGGTTTGGATTAATGCTTAGTTTAATAGGTTTATCATAAATTATGGATATAGGTCTGAAGGTTTCAAATTTCCCATCATAATCTGTTTGTGTTAATCTATAATACGAAACGCCAACGTAAGGTTTTTCATCACATATTTTATAATCCATCAACATATTACTATTTCCTGCTCCTGGTATAGTAGCTACCTCTTCCCAATTTTCACAATCAATACTTTTTTCAATCGTATAAAAATCATTATTTACTTGAGAAGCTACTGTCCATTCTAACACTGCAACATCATCAACCATTCCTCCATCCCAATTAACTAATGTAATTGGTAAAGCACTACCACCTGTTCCACCAAACCCAAACAAACTAAATGAACTAAATCCTGATTTTTGTCCATATCCACTAGATATGGTTCTTCCTGGTTGCCCTGCTGCTGGTATCGTTGTTGAAGCTTCATAAGTATCCCAATCCGCCCATGTATTTGAAGTACCATCTCTTTTCACTATTGTAAAATTATCATCTTGCATAAACCCACCTGATACTCCATTTAAATATAAATTAACACCATAGGTTCCTCCGGTTGGTGTTGTGTTAGGGGTTAATTGCCATTGTTTATCAAACACTTCAACTAATTCACTACCCAATTGAGTAGCTGTTAACTCATTATAATTACCGGATGGCATATCAGAAGTAGAAGCGTCGATGTAACTTACACCAACTAAGTTTCCATTTATTAAATCTACTTTTTGGTAGTTTCCCGTACCTGTCCCATTACCTATAGGGAAGGTATATGTTCCTGTATTTGAAGAAATGTATCTTCTTAAATTACCATTTATATAAGCAGTAGTACTTCCACCAGTAATTGCATTTGCTGAAGTGGTTTCCATAATT
>Ga0080013_1006648_pt1 | contig 10175 bp, 2 predicted proteins | sample ETNvirenome_6_85_FD_69236 | JGI IMG/M metagenome (GOLD analysis project Ga0080013, IMG submission 69236) | Marine viral communities from the Pacific Ocean - ETNP_6_85 (SPADES assembly) (version 2) | ecosystem: Environmental > Aquatic > Marine > Oceanic | place: Pacific Ocean | collected 2013-06-19
TCAGGCCCAGTGGTTCCATATCTCAGCCACCATGGGCAGGCGAGTCAAGATCAAAGTGAGAAACACTGGACGGAGGAAGTCACGTGGGATGGATCTACAGAAACCTATAGCTACGAATATATCTATCCTGCATGCAGGTGGGAGGAGTGGCGCTGCCTAGCAAACTTTGAGAGTTTCCTTCTTTGGGCCCGCGACTTGATAGAAATTCTAGATGTATATTTCGCTTCAAAAGATTGGGGAGAAGATATAGGTCTCGGCAAAAAGCCGCAATTTTATGGCGGAAAGAGATACCTGAGCTTCCCCAACGCTTCAATTGGGGAACTAGAATATTCCGCAGACTTTGAAAAGTTGGCCAACAATAACGCCGGCTATGGCTTTATGACTCTTAGTTTGTTGGAAGAGATGGCCGTCGAGATAAATAGATCAGATTTATTAATACCAGATGATCTCAGAGAATGGTGGTTGAATTTCCTTGGCGCATATGTACAGCCTTTTGATGTTAGTGTGCCCCCCGAGGAGGCCGCGGCACTTGACATAACTGAGTGCATACCAGAAGAACTCTTGCTGCCAGAAGGCGAATGCGCACCTGAATGCACTCCTTCCTCTGCTCCGCTTCTTATGGACTGGACCCTACTGGATCCAGATGCCGTGTTCTTTAATGATAAGGCATGCGAATATTCTATAGTTGTACGACTCGCCAGCACTATAAATCCATACGGCGACAATCCTTTGACTGAGTACATTGAAGCAGGCGCCGCAAAACTTTTAAGATTCTATTTGAAAGCAGAGTACATAAAAGTAATTCAAGTTATGAAGGATGATTATTGGGACTGGGAAGGCACATTGGGGTCCGGCGCCTCTGAGTCCGCCGGAATATTCTTCCAAACATTAGTTGGAGATTACGAGGATGAAGAATCAATATCAACACTTGGTATGTTATTCAACTCAGACGAGATACATTCTTACCTCGGCTTTCTTCCCGCTGAAGATGATTTTCCAAGAATATCGGATATATACCTTCCGGAAAACACTGCACTATCCCCTCGTATCCTAGTTTCTATTCCAGCGAAACTCTTTGATAGGGTTCCAACTGATTATACTACTTTTCAAGAAGCAAACGATCCAGAAGAGCAATATCCATCAGAAACATATGTTACGCTTAAGGCATCCGAGTTTGACTCCGGAAAGCAATTCTGGTTGCGAGACATGGTAAAAGATATTGCTGACGCTATGAGGTATTACAATGTTGAATATGCTACCTGGGCCACCTTTAAGGAAGAGTCGGGCGGCGACTATGGCAATCTAAACTTAGATAAAGAAGCAGAGAAGATTAAGAAATTCCAGGAAAATATCCGATGGCTTGTAAAAAACCATGGGTACGACATGGCCCAGCTAGATACTATAAAAATAGAGTTTGAGGCTTCTATGGCCAGCATTACGGCAGTCAGGATCGCCCCGCAGGGTTGCAGCGAATTAACAATATTCTCTGACACCGAATCCCTTGCGGCCGTCGGCGGGAATAGTTTTGACAAGGAGTCTTGGACAAACCCACGAACATTGGCATATATACAGAGGCTTCCAGATATGTGGAACGATGTTAATGCTAGCACCCCATTAGAGTGGAATGACTTTATTGTAAAATATACGATAAATCTCAAATCTCTATCTGATATTGAGGAAGACTTAGACACAACAGCCGCCAGCTGTTGGCAGGACGAACATCAATCTTCTTTGAATGACTTGCTAGCTGGAATCTTGGGCGACATAGTTGATCTTCCGTCTGCTTTTGCTGATAAATGGAACAAGAAGATGTGTTCTGGCACCTCTGAAGATGCTGAAGATGCAGATTGGTTCACCAGAGAGATGTGGAAAGAAGCCCTAGCCGACGGCAGAGATTTGGGAATGGAAGAGTTCTTCGACGGCGATCCAGCCGGAGAAATAATCGCATATTTGATCGCCAACAATCAAGCCGGAGGGAATAGCGATGGGAAAAGGCTTTGGAGCCAAGTGGTCGACAAATATGGCTATTGCGGAATATTGGCTCTTCTTGATTTGCTTCTTGGTTGCCTGTTGCAGGGAGTTTCTACATCCGATGGACTAGCTTTGTTGTTAGAAGCTGCATTGAAATCACTAGGGCCGCTTGAGTTTGAGAGGCTCTTAGTTGGCTTGACATATGAACAACAAGAGGCTATAGCAGCAAAAGCCGCCGAAGCGCTTGGGGTAATATTTGCAACCCCGCCATGGGAAAAAGGAATTAGAAACGGGAGCCATAGTTCTGGCGGCGCAACCACTCCTTTTCAAACATACTATCTAAACGGAGAGAAACTTTGGTCAGGATTTAATTCGGAAAACGATGGTTCCGTCCTCATGTCTCCCGGATACGGCAACCATGGCACATCCAATAACAACTATCTTCATACATTTACTCAAGATGATTATCGTGATACAATGATATTCCTCAACGAGGATAAGCCAGATGCAGCCGGAAACGACCTCATTAATGCGCTTACCGCTTACGGAGTTTCAATGGGCTCTGCGACCACTTTCCCCACTTATAATGTTGATGGATCCCTAGGAGTCGCCGCGACTGATGTGTGGAACGAAATCCAGGCCGCATATATGGATCAGATGTTGTCTGATCTGCCTCATGATGAAATGATGTCCGCGTTAAATTCCCTTCCCGGCGCCAAGATTATAGTGGATGTATTAGAAGGGTTTAAGTGTAATATTCCAAACCTTGTAGATCCCCCAATGAAGGATTGGTTTTCCGGATTGCAGATTGTAGATTGTAGCAGGGTTACTGGCTTTGTCATTCCAAAAATCGTAACGGGCTTTGATATATCTTGGACGGACTTTAAGAAAATTATAATGGATACACTTAAAGAGATTCTCGTTAATATGATAATATCGTGGACAGTGCAGTTCATTGCATGGCTTATCAATATGCTGCTGAATTCTCTATGTAAACTTATGGGCGCCTTTGGCGCCATGCTTACAGGCGACTTTAGGGATGCTTATCGCGCATCTTTCTGCGATTCAGAGATTTCTGATGACGAGCTTGATGCCGCCGCCGCAACCCTTTTTGAGGCGCTTGGCGGCTGCAACGAAGTATCCCTGCAAGCAGTTGCAACTGGATTTATATCGGACTTGTCTTTAGTGCTGACCGCGCAAGAGTTGATTGACTTGTTAAACGGCGAAGCCAGCGGAAGAACATTGGATGCAATCGTTGAACTGGCCAGCTTGGTATATCCAGAAACTTTCGGCGCCTGCCCAGGATTTTCTACTCCATCCGGAGCACGCGGTACATTTGAAGCGTTTGGGCTGATGGTGCCGGCCGACAAGAAGAGGTTGCCAGCAGGCACCGATCCGGAACGACCAATACACCCTTCTCTTTGCGGCGATGACGAGAGGGAAGCATTTGCAAATCTGCGCTGCTCTCTTTTTGCAAAAAGAGGTTTGACTCCGGAGCAATGTGAAAAAGCATTGGAGGACCTTAGAGATAGAACGGCTGATCAAATCAAAGCCGTGACTGATTTTATTCACAATGGCCCGCCAGAACTGCCCCCAATGATAAATCCCGATCCATGCGGCCCGGGCTTGTTCCCTACAGTGGATCCCGCCACAGCGGCCGCCGCCAACGATGCTACAAAGTCTATACTGAGCAACCTTGAGACTGCTCATCGGGGAGATCTGGTTGACAATCACTATAACAGCTTTAGTTGGGGAACTGGTGGGCTTATAAATATGATCATGAGCGATAAGAGAGGAATTGGATTCAATAGAGCCTTTGAAAAAGTAAATGATGGAGACGACCCCAACTTGTTCCCCGAAAATGTAGCCACCCATCTGAAGACCACCATGGCGGAAGAGGGTTTTATTAATTTTGATAGCAACAGCAACTGGTTTCCCATCCCGGACGCATATTGGGGAGTAGACCTTCCTAGGGAATTTGTGTGGGAGACAGAATATCATGATCATGATGATTACAAGATGGGGCAAAAATCATCAGTTCTGGCCACCAGCACGTCAACGACCCGAAAAGACCCAGATATAACTTTTAAATATGAAGATTATGACAGAGAAGGCAGCTATGGATCCCAAACAGACGAGCGATTTGATTTTGATATGGATTATATGAATTTTGAATTGGATGATGGTGGTCGTTCAATAATGAATGATCATTTTGGTATAAGAATAACAGAGACTGCGACCACGGATGGAATGTTTGGCTTCGACGCCACCGTTGAATCAGGTGTTGGTTTCTCTGGAGAGCAGAGAACAGAAGAAGAAGTTAGAGAGTTAGTTTCAAAAGTCGCCGAATCTGGAAGTTTGAATTTAGACATTGAAAGTCATCTGTCCTCCGGCAAGTCCCCGAAAAATTCTTTATATGCTCGTCATGTTATAGAGACAATGAAAAGCCTTTTGCCAAGCGCGGCATCTGAAATTCAAACTAATTATGGTAAACAATTTAATGCCTATTATGAGTATTGCGACGATCTGTATAACATATACTTCAAAAAGATAATTGAGAGAATCTCTGATTCAACAAACATTGCTTGGCAACATGGATTTCCAACAGACTTTGAGATGGATCAAGAAAATGGATTCTTTGATATCTTTGATCTTTCTCCTCCGAACAAAGTTAATTTAGATAAAACTTTTGAGAATCCATACACTGGAGAGAAAATTTCAATAACACCAGAGGATTATGGAGGAACAGAAGAATATCCAGCTTATTATGTTCCCGCTCCTGTGTATGAAGGGTGGACAAGAATTTTGCAAACATTCGCCCCACCGGCTTCTGGGTGCGAGCCGGTCGCGAAAGGCGCATGCAATTTTGGAAACTTGGCTGAACTTTATGATAACCTTTTTAATACAATCACAGAAGATCGTAGATTGTATGAGAACCCAGCATGCGCTGCTGAGGCGCCATGGGATAAGATATTAGATCGATCTTCAACTGCTGGAATAGAAATGACTCTCAGGGCAACAATCAGAATTCTCGCGGCTGAATGGTTTATAGTCGGCATGCCATCATTTACGGTTTTTGATGCAGCTTCGCCCTCTTTGTTTGACGACTCTATCTTAGCATTAATTGTCGAAAAACTTGAGAGTAGCTTGTTAGAGCAAGAAACTGGAGCATTCGGCGTCGATTGGGGCATGAAAAATGAATACTACTTTACTTTTATGTCGCAGGCAGCCCATACGGTTGGAAGAATGTTGCAGAGAGGAGAAATAAAAGAAGAAGATTTATCATCCCCAGAGCTTAATGCAATAACAGAATTGAGGAACCAACAGGGAAATTGGGAGAAATATGTTGCTCCTAAACTCGCCGCCGCGGCCTATCCAGGTACTAGGGCAGCGGGAATCATGGCCGCCATGGCAAGCCCATGGGGCCCAGAAGCAAGCGCCGCCGGCGCTATTCTTGGGAGCGTGATCCAGAAAGACAAGTGGAAAGAACTCAAAGACAATCACTGGTTGAGTTATGTTGCAAATCCAAACAATCTGGATAATTGCAGGGTCCTTCTTCGTCGGCTGATAAGGGAAGAGTTGGAATTCGTTGCAAAGCAAGTATCGGAGGACATCCAGCCAGTAGTGTCTGATATGTATAATTTCTTCTTGGTCAATGCAGAATTCATTATAGGCGCCATGGAGTCAGGCGGCCCTAAAGATGTGGCGTCTCTGGACCCTGCTGTCGACCAACTACGCCTACATCACTCCGGCATAGCTCCGAGCCAAGTAGGAAACATCCCGTTTGTATTAGAGAAGTATATTAAAATAACTGACTATGACTATGACTACGGCGCGATGGATCTGCCGGACGAGCCCTACGCCAGCATGTTCGACGACCTCACAGAGGATGAGATAAGACTAATCAGAAGAGATACAGATGAATTATCACACCTTAAGGGCATAGTGAGCATTAGTGATTGGGAAGATTATCTCGCTCGTGAAGATGTTAAGGCAATTTATGGCAGCGATAGAGAGATAAAGGATCTGTGGGCTTCTTGGGAAATAGGTCTAAGAATATCACAGGTCTCTTCATATTCTGAAAACGCATCGTCTGTTGGCTGGTTCCCAGAAGCAACTCATCCGGATATGACGCCCGAAGAACACATGGCGCTTCTAGAATCAGGAGTTGATCCAGATGACATCTCTTTTGGTGTACCTTTTGAGGAGCAATCTGCATGCAAAGCGTTTAAGATGACTTATGGTTCTAATACTGATGCATCTGGCGATGGCGTCGATTACGGCGCCGCCGACCATATAATGCTAATACCACTAACTTCCACGGAAAAAGAGAGCGATAATTTCTTGGATAAATCCGTAGAGACCTTGGTCGGCTCATTGAACTACATATATGCGGCAGAAGAGGCTTGTCTTATTTCCGACCTAATAAAGGAGCCGAGCTATGAAATGATATTTGATTACTGTGTTTCTCTTAAAAGAATGATTTCTGTATCAACTATTTATGTTATGCACGGATTTGTACCATCTATCGGATCAAAATTAGATTGGTCTGGGGAATATGAAAATTTCTGGGGCTCACACGAATTTGATCCTGGCGGAAAGAAAATGTGGTTCGGAAACTCTAGATTTTACGGCTTCGATAAGCGAAACTTTTTTGTGAAATCCAAGGGTATAGTAAAGGACATGTTCCAGGCTTATTATAATACCACAAATCCGGACTATAAGCCTCCGACCTCGAACTCCTTGAGGAAGTGGGGCGGAATTTCTTGGAGCCTGTTCTGGCGCCTCCGCAGATTGCAGAAATATACTCCTCTTGATGGGGATGGAAATCCTTGTGCTCGATAGAGAAGAATAAACTATAAAGGAGTTTTGAACATGGCATTTAAAATGAAATTGGGAGTATGGACACCAGTAAGCTACGACAGTGAGTCTGGGTTTTATTCTGCGACATCTAGTATGCTTGAAGTCGCTGCGCAAAATTTAAAAGTATTGTTTCTAACGATACCAGGCGAAAGGATATATATGCCCAAATTTGGCATAGGTATAGAACAATATATATTCGAAATGGATACGCAACCTCTCCGGTCATCGATGACGGCAAGAATATCAGAACAAATATCAAGGTATATGCCTTATGTGAAAATTATAAATATTCTGTATGGAACTGAACCAGACGCGCATACCCTATCTGTTTCTCTTGAGTATGTCGTTGTGACTGGGGCCTCTGTTAGCGACAAACAGGAAGTTGGCTTTGAAGGTAAGGATGGTTCAGTCGCCACCAGCGCTGAACGCGGCGGAAAAGACAGATACGCCTCCAGGGCCGAACCTTCACACACATAGTTAATCAGTCCGAGAATATAATATATGTAAACACTATTTATAGTTAAAGAGGGACCTCAGCATGGCAACCAAGAAAACATCAGTTAACTATTCTGCACGAGATTTTGACTCAATTCAATTGGAGTTGTTGCAGTACGCAAAAAGATATTATCCGGAAACATATAAGGACTTTGGCGCGGCATCTTTTGGATCTATGACGCTAGATATGGTTTCTTATGTTGGTGACATGTTGTCTTACTATTTAGACTATCAAGCAAATGAGATGTTCCTAGATACAGCCATTGAGCAAAACAATGTTATTCGTAATGCTATGAGCTTGGGGTACAAATACGAAGGACAGGAGTCTTCCGTGGGCCTTGTTGATTTTTATATCTTAGCACCGGCGAACAGCACTGGACTAGGCCCTGACAACAATTATTTGCCAATAGTAAAATCTGGAGCAGTAGTTTCGTCGAAATCCGGCGCCAGCTTTACTGTTGTAGATGATATCCGTTTTGATTATTCTCAAAATGAGGTGGTAGTCGCAAAGACCGATTCTTCAACTGGGCTGCCGACACACTACGCTGTCAAGGCAACTGGGCAGGTGGTTTCTGGCCAGAACGAGATAGTCAATATATCCATTGGGGCATATGAGAAGTATAGAAGGACAAAAGTTTCAAGCGCCAATATATCGGAGATTCTGTCTGTGACAGACTCTCAGGGAAATGAATATTATGAAGTTGATTATTTATCACAGGATGTAGTTTATAAGGATGTCGCCAATAGAAGTTCAGATTCCGACAAGGTGTCGTCGATACTGAGACCATTCTCGGCCGCAAGGAGATTTGTGGTAGAGAAGTTTCAGGATGGTACATATTTGCAGTTCGGGTTCGGCTCAGAAAGCGAATCAACTTCGCCGTCTGTTGTGGAGCCCTCTGCTATGTCTCTTAAACTTCATGGAAGGGACTATACTACTGCAACATCTTTTGATCCATCAAAGCTGCTATCAACGGATAAATTTGGCATCTCCCCGGCCAATACTACTCTTACTATAACATATAGACAAAATAATTCTTCTAGGCCAAATGTTCCGTCCCTGTCAATTAATTCTATAAAAAACAATAGTCTGCGATTCAAGGACTCAACATCACTAAACAGAGGGAAGATGTCAGATGTTGAAAGTTCACTTGAGGCGTCAAATTCTGAGCCGATTGTCGGATCAGTCACAATACCTGACAATGACGAGATCCGAAGAAGGGCTAAAGATGTTTTTGCAACACAAAACCGCGCAGTAACTCTGAGCGACCTAGAAGCAATAACTTATATGATGCCCTCAAAATATGGTTCTGTTAAAAGATGTAAGGTGATAAGGTCAAAAGATAGAAAGAGAAGCGTGGAGTTTTATGTTCTTTCAGAGGATGCAAATGGCCAGCTTATTGTTCCAACCTCAACCATCAAGCAAAATTTGAAAATGTGGTTGGCTGACAAGAAGATGATGAACGATACAATCGATATCAAAGATGCAAAAATAATGAACTTTGGAGTTGAATTTTCCATCTCTGTAGATCCGAACAAAAACAAATATGAGGTACTGGCGGCCGCCATGGCATCTCTTCAGTCCGCGCTCAAAGAGCCTCTCTATATAGGGGAGCCTCTTTATATCACTGATATATATGGGATACTCAATAAAGTTTCTGGTGTTGTTGATGCTAAGAGCGTAAAAGTAACCACCAAGATGGGCATCGGATATTCAAGCACATATGTTGAAATTAACAAACTGTTGTCTGCCGATGGGTTGTCCGTTGAGACGCCTCAAAATGTTGCACTAGAAATGAGATATCCAACATCAGACATCAAGGGGAGCGCATCGTAATGGCAATTAAGAGATTTATAGCGACAGCAGACACTACGATCACCAATGCTCTTTTGGAAGACTTAGCACACTCTAATAGGGCCACTGGCTCTAACATGGGCCTTGCGGATTCTTTGGAGGTGTACTCTATATACGCGCAAGTGAGCGCATCAGCCACGACCATCTTCGTTGGCCCTGCAACCGCTAGTTCTGGGTATTCCCAAGAACTTTCAAGGGTTCTGGTAAAGTTCCCAGTGACTACTGCGGATAACAGCACAGACTCTATACAAGCACAAAGAACATCTGGAATAATTCCCGCTTCGGGGAGTGTGTCATTTTATTTAAAAATGTATAATGTGGCGCACCACGAAACTCTCCCAGTGGGTGCAAAAGTAAATATATTTGCTGTATCTTCATCTTGGGAAGAAGGAAGGGGTGTCGATCTAGACACATATAAGGACAAGACTCTTGATAATGTCGGCGCAAACTGGATGAACGCGTCAGGAAGCAACGGAGATTGGCAAAAACCAGGAGGAGATTATTGGTCCGGATCGCTTGATTCGTCCATTAAGTATGCACAGACTTTTGCAAAAGGAAATGAAGACATTGAGGTTGATATTTCGGAATTAGTGGAGCAGTGGATTGATGGAAGAAAAAGCAATTATGGAATAGGCGTATTTTTAACAGCTAGTCAAGAGGCTTATTTTTCAAGCTCTACTGGTTTAGACTTGAGCCCTAAACTTTCTGGCGGCATTCTGCACAACCTTGAGGGAGCTACAACATCTTATTATACTAAAAAGTTTTCGGCCAGAAGCTCAGAATACTTTTTTAAACGACCCTGTATCGAGGCTCGTTGGGATTCAGCAACGAAAGACGAAAGAGGTACTTTCTATTATAGTAGCTCTCTTGCGACAGCAGAAGAAAACCTACAAACACTTTATTTCTATAACTATTTCCGCGGCCAACTGAGGGACATACCTGCTGTTGGCGCCAACGCGATAAATCTTAAACTATATTCAGGCTCCACGGGCCC
>Ga0080013_1006649_pt1 | contig 10175 bp, 25 predicted proteins | sample ETNvirenome_6_85_FD_69236 | JGI IMG/M metagenome (GOLD analysis project Ga0080013, IMG submission 69236) | Marine viral communities from the Pacific Ocean - ETNP_6_85 (SPADES assembly) (version 2) | ecosystem: Environmental > Aquatic > Marine > Oceanic | place: Pacific Ocean | collected 2013-06-19
AACAAAACAGGCCGCCATCAAGTATCCCTTTAATACTTTATTAATGGTGTCCCAATATTGATATAATAAAGATGCAACAACTAGTTTAGCGAACTCTAATGAGCCAGCCATTATTATTACTTGAGTCGATGCTCCGGCAAACAACTTACTTAATCCGAATACTGAATAGAATGCTGCACTACCCGAAACTGCTAACGCTGAAAGTGCTATTAAAAGCGGAAACAGTCTAGCTTTCATTTTAACTTCCCGATACTCTGTCTGTTATGCGCGCTAACTTTTGTCTAATTGTATGAAATCTATTTCTTGCCTCTGTAGGGTCAATTTTCATGTTTCGTTCTACAACTTGATCTAAAATCATGATCATGTTGTCAACTTCATCTAATAGTCTTAATACATTGTCTTTGTCTAATACTGCCATTGTAAACTCCTTTTTAATAAATATACATTACTATAATATATAGAAAATATTTCAATAAAACAAATAATTTGTGGAGAATGTCGGATTCGAACCGACGACCTCTTCGGTGCAAGCGAAGCGCTCTAGCCGGCTGAGCTAATTCCCCGTATCTTAATATTTTTCTAATCTTTTACACATATCTTTATATTCCATTTCACTTTGAACGCAAGGCTCATACTTCATGAATCCGGACATTGATGTTTTATTAAATACTTCTAAAGCATTTTCTTTGCTTGTTGCTTCAACTGTAGTATCATACTGGTCGAAGTCTCTGTAACTTGGTATCCAAGCCATTCCACTGATGTAGAATTTTTTTAATTTCATTTTCATAATTTTTATTTTTTAATTATTAACATTCTCTTCCGTTTTCATAAACATGCTTTACCGTTGGAAATCTTAAAGATAATCCGCCTTCTTGGTTTTTAGTTTCTTCAAAGTATTGAACGGTAATTGTTTTACCAATTAATTGTTCTGGATGAGCTTCATATCTAATTCTTTGTTCTTGACTCCAACCAGATCCTACTGCTACTTCATGACCTTTATGAGTAATATAAGCTTGAGCTAACATTGACATTAATACTTCTTTACCATCTCTAATAACTCTGTGGTCTTTAAAATCTACACTTTCAACTACATATTCCGCATCATGGAACTTTTTACATTTTAATAAGTTTTTAGTTCTTTTACCTTCATATGTACAATCCTTTCTTAACATAACTCCTTCATGACCCATTTTATCAGCTTCTACAATCATATCTGATAATTGTTCTTCATCTCTAACAAACACTTGATCAAGTACACTTAATGTACTATAATAACTACCTGGTGAAATTACATTTTTTAATTTTTCTATTCTTTCTGATAATTTTTGATTGCCTTCTTTAGTATCAAACTCTTCTAATGATAGATAATCAAATATAACATATTTAGGTTTTTCTATTGTATGATTTTTTCTTTTGATTTGTTTCATTACTCCTTGGAAGTCTTCATTACCATTTTCATCCATCAAGCAAATCTCTCCATCAAATACAAAATTTCCTGGTATTAGTGCTATATCATCTAATACTTTTTGTAAGGTTGTAAACTCATTTCCTTGTCTAGAATAAGCAGTTACAACTCCTTCTTCTTTTCTAATGATACATCTTACACCATCCAATTTTCTAGATGAATACCAAATTTCTTTTTGAAACTCACAAAATTTAGGTTCGTATTTAGTTGCTAATGCAACATCAAATGTTGGAATTAAGTTTGGAATAACTTTATTGATAACAGATTCAGAAGCTCTAATTTCTAGGTTTCTATCTATAATAGAAAGAATTAAATTTTTGAATTGCATATGATTTGTAATAAAACCATTTACTAATGCAATTGCATCATGACCTGTATAGTCTCTATTTACTAATGCATCTAATAAATCCCATAAATTAGTATAAGGTTGATCTAGATCACAAATTTGTATATTCTTTTCAATCGATTTAGAAGTAACATAATATTTTAGATATGGATTATATGTATAATATAATGCATTTTCTATATAATCGTTACCTTTATATGATTTAATTATTTCTTTCTTTGCGATAAGAGAACTTGTATTCTTCATTTCTTGAACAAATAATTGAAGTTCTTCTAGGTGTAATTTCTGGTTCTTTTTCATCTTTTATATCTAATTTTTAATTATATATAAAGATAAGAAAAATATCTCATATATCCTAATTTTTTGACAGCTTTTTTTCAGAAATGTTGTAACCACTTGATTATCAATAAGTTATAACCACTTGATTATCAATAGGTTATCTCTTCTATAATCTCTGCTTCTTGTATAGTTTCACAACAATAGAATGTACCATCTTTACGTAATAATGTATCAGACATAGACCATTCCTTTAATAGCTGTTGATCAAATCCTGGTTTCAATTGATGTTCTGCGATAATACGTTTGACAAGAAGTTTTTTACCTTGAAAATCTATTAATTGAAATCGGTGCACTGCGGGTTGGTTTAGTTAATTGTTATTAGTACCATAATTTGATCGTAACCAAGCTCTTTCATGGAAGTAATATAAAATCATTTTAGTAATTACTTCTAATCCACTAACTGTTAATCCTGCTTTATAACTTCCTGTTACAAGCCATGTCAAAAGAAATGTATCTGTACTAGCTACAATTCTCCAGCTTAATGTTTTTAATAAACTTCTAGATTTAGTTACGTTCATTTAAGTACTCTACTTAATTGTAACCGTTTTTGGTTTATTATCTTCTGTTAATGGCGCAAACAGATGTAATAAACCATTTGATAATTTAGCTTCTAATTGACTTAGGTCAAATCTTCTGCTAATTCTCCATCCAAAGTTAAATGCTCTTTTAACAATATTTCTTTGAATGTACTCTGCCTCTGCTGTTTTAGAATCTTTCTTATATTCTACTCGCAGGATATCTCCCTCTATAGTAAGATCAATATCTTTTTTTGTTAGACCAACACATGCAATATCAATATTAAAGCCGTCATTGGCTTCATACATATCTACTGGATGGTTTAGTTTGATTGTGGTGAATGGAGTAAAATCTCCATCGGTGTCGAAAAAATTTCGAAACAGGATGTCAAATGGTGACGTCCCGAAAGGTGTTAATTGCGTTGTCATAATAATCTCCTTAAATAATTAATAATTTGTTAAACTTGTTTTAACATAACCAACCAACCCGCAGTGTTGTCCGATTATTTAATATATATATCCTAATTAGGACTAATTGGGCTTCCTTTCCCAATTATTTTATATGCTTTAAAATACTTATATGAATCAAATGCTGATTTTTTAATGTTAAGTTTTGATAATAACATTCCATCGTTCCATAATTTAGATATAAATTTTCTTATTGCACGTAAACTGTTTGAATTAAAATGCATTTCATCTTTAAGAATAGTAACACTTAATCTATAATCTCCTACTGCAAAATCTTTAGTTTCTACTAATGGAGGTGTTGGCCAATATTGATCAGCTAAATTATCTATTTGTTTTGTAATAGATTCTTCAATTCCATGTTCTGATGCATCTAATAAAAATTCTACTTTATTACGAGGAGCTAATTCTAAAAATACTGAGAAGTCATCTCTTGTTATATCTAATTCTTTTAGTTTCATTGATTTCCGTACAATAATTGTTTGCTAAATGTAGTTATTTCTCGTACTTCAAATAAATCTTTAAATTGTGTTGGTGATAATTGTTTGACGCCTGCAAAATATGCTTCGGCCTGAGTCTTTGTTTGTATCTCTACAATGTTGATATGATGTGCCGTCTCATTTGCATTTTTTATATATAATCCAAATTTATTCATTTTATTCATTTTATATAAATATTATTCTTTATGGCCTTTTTTAATAGATGCCCTAGCAATTATTTCGGAAATCTTATTCCATTTGTCTATTTCAGTTAATAAGCCTATTTCTAATATATCTAATATATGTTCTGATAAATCTCCGGACGTGATTACTACATCTACTCCTTTTGTATATAAATCTATCACAGCTTGATTTCCTTGTTCTCTATACAAGTCTATTATTTGGTTATCATCGATATATCTTTTATGGAATCCCATTATCTCATAAATCCCATTCTATGTCGCATTTCAATTACCTTTTTTGCTTGTTCTAATGTTTCAATAATAAGTGATAGTTCTGGGTATGTTACATTGAATCTTTTTCCGCCGATATCTAATTTTCCAATAATTGGTTTCTCGGGCATATTCTCGTACGTATATTCAGCAACTTTTTCATTTACTTCGAAATCGATAGTACTGTATAATTTGCCCCTTTTTCTCAATTTTTTTGCATCCCATTGTGCAGTGTTGTTAATGTATCCCATAATTTAATTTTTATTTTTATATATTACTAGTATGAATGAGTTCATAAAACTCGAATGATCTATTATTACGTTTTTATATTTCGATCGAGCCCAATTTAAAACTTTTCCTGGATTATATTTTATCCAATCGATCTTATTGTCTACTATATCTGATGCTAATAAAATTATAATTCCTTTATTAGCATGTTTATACATAACATCAATTGTTTCGTGAAGATGTGTAATGTTATCTTTATTCTTCTTTTGGTATTGATAGTTATTTGAATTTATATTTATACTCCAATCACAAACAATATTATTAGGCAATCGTTTCCAATCTTTATTAATTAATTTTATATCTTTGTATAATTCTTTACCGGCATTAATTAATGATTTATCGATATCAACCCCTGTATAATTTATTATGTTTGGACCATATGTGGTTCCATACCAATTAAAATAATCTCCGCGGCCGCATCCAAAATCTAAAACACTTTCTTCTTGTGGAATTAGGCTTGCAACCTTTGCATATGTTTGACCTTGTATTTCTCTGTTTGTAAATCCTAAAATATCTGTAGAGTAAAGAAGAGTACCTTCATCAACTTGATTGGAAGTGTCTTTCTTTATAAATAAACTTTTTAATTTACTTAGCACGTCGTCTGCCTCTTACTTTACGATTATTAATTCTAGTTAATTTACTTTCGATATCAGCTAAATCCATTCTATATGGATGTGTTCTATCAAAATTTTGTTTTGTCTTACAGGCAATAGCTGCATATTCCCAAGCTGTGTCTGTATCATTTGTGCTTGGCATATAAAACTCTTCAGCGATATACATGTCTCCAGACATAATTCGTACTCCATCTGAAAATGGAACTTCTTTTGCATCTGGATATTGTCCTAGTACCTTTTTCTTGATTCTAGCTTTTTTAATTTCTTCTCTCATAATTAAAATGATCTTGGTCCTTGTGGTGGAAATATAAAATTATTATATTTTTCAAAATGTCCAACACGTAATGTCTTACCTTCATCAAATGTCCCATCTATTCTTAATTTAACATTTTCTGAATAATTAGCTCTTGTATGTCCTACATTTTTGTTTACATGTAAATTTGTAGTAGAATCACTATTATTCCAAACATCTGTTAGGGCTGAATCAATATGTGCATATGTTCGTCTGAACGTTGCCTTTTGTCCATTCCCGGTTGGGTCGACTGGAACCATTACAAAAGCAGATCCCTTTTCAGATCTGATGTCATAACCGCCTCCAGTTTTTGCAGTACGTACATTTGTTATAACGCCTATCTGATTTGTGCCTTCGTACTTAAAAACGACTTTGTCGTTAACTTGATATTTTGCCATCTTTATAATTTTTTAGTGTTACCAATTACTTTAATTATTTGAGAAGCTGAAACTGCCTTTACTTCAAATTCAACTCCATCATTTGCAAAATCTTCGTTGACTAATGATTCTGCATGTGTAACAGAAACTGCATTAACTAAATACGTTTCTGTGTTCCATTTAACACCCTTAGGTGTATCTGTTGCAATTTTTACTTTTGCTGTGTAATACATAACTTTATTTTTTTAATTATTATCTATATATAATATAAGAAAAATATTTCAAATAGGCAAAGCTTTTTCAAGAAAAGTTAAAAAAAAGTAGAGCACCGAAGTGCCCTACTTATTTATTGCTAATTACTTCTTAACAAAGAATGACATTACAAGAACTAATACTACTAGTCCTGTAAAGCCGCCTGTTCCAAATCCATTTACTAGACTTGTAAGGTTAGCGATAACGTCAATACCGAATACTGATCCGGCTGTAAGAACGTACCATAAAATTGATACTGGAATAACAGCCATTAAGACTGAAGCTAATCCCGTAAAGAATCCCGTAATATATTTTATTACATTATCCATTTTGTTTCCTCTTTATTTGTCGTACTTGTTTTGCGGCAATATAGCCTAATTGATTTAGAGAGCTCGCTTACTTTTTTGGAAGTATAAAATAACTTCCGGTATTATAAACGATTGTGTCCTGTTAAGGACGGGTACTGCTTAGTAATTAATTACTAATTAGAATCGGTAAGATAATCCGAGATTAAATTCACCGCTTCTTTCACCCTCTTCATCTTCTTTTAGGCTCATGCTGTAATTTGGCTCAACATTCAGACCTTTCCAAAGATTAAAAGAGTAACCCACACCTACTGAAAGATTGTCTAACGTTTCTTCCGTCGGTGCTTGTACTGAAATGTATACATCTCCATCCCAGTTGTAACGACCCCATAGATCGTACGAAGATTCTCCATTTGAATCTTCTCCTGCTTTAATGAACCCTAAAGTCCATTTGTCGTTCACTGCATAACCTATTCCTAAGTTATCAGTTAAACTAGACATTTCCCATGATTCGCCTTCTTCAGCAGCATTATAGGTAGTTACTACCATAAACTGTGCAGATGCAAATAATGAAGAAAAAGCTAAAGCTAATGTTAAAATTAAATTTCTCATAAAATTTCTCCTTTGTTTGATTTTGGCCACTATTGGCTTTTTTCAAGGAGCCCTCTAATAATATACGCCTCAATCATAGCGTAATACTTTCTCCTTATCTTAATACTAATATATAATATATAAAAACTTTTTCAAATAACCTAATAAAAACTTATAATTGTTTTGGAATAGGAACGGCTCTTCTGCCTCCCTTAATTCGTAACTGTTCTAATTCGTTGGCAATTTCTGCCTCGGCTTTTATTTGTTGCATAAGGACGCCTTTATCCTCTAAAACTCCTTCGAGTGACTTAAATTTATCATATGAATTTGGTCCGCCAGCTGCAGCATCTTCTGCTGTTTTATATGCACCTTCTAGTCTTGTTACTATTTCTTGACGTAAAGATGATCTAGCCATTGTTCCAAATCCTATAATATGTATTTCAGGATCAATTGGGTCAAACTTGTCTGGGTCTAATAAGCCTCCGTATTTATAAGATCTTTCTGCTAGAACAGAATTTACTTCTTCTACAATTATCGTTTTAAGCTTATTTCGTAGATCTTGTTTGTTCATATTAATTCCAAAATATCATTTTACCAAGAATGCCTAATACTGCAATCCATACAGACCATATAGCCGTTCCTGATTTTTTCCTAAATTCGGTATTACGATTAACTCTTGCTACTGCACCATTATCAGGATCTAACAACGTTTTTTTAATCATTGTCAAATCTTCTTGCATTTTCATTTGTCCTTGTCTTAAATACTCTACATCCTTTTTTACAAGATTTAGATTATTATGCAGATCTGTGTTAGTTAATCGTGCCATTATAATTTAGGATCTTTTACTTTCCATAACAGACGCCTTTCTGTATTCTGTTACTAATTTCTTTAATTCTCCAACTGCCTTTCTTGCTCTGGTTGCAGCTGCCTTGTTTCCTTTTTCATTAAACTTGGAATGATTCTCATTAAATGCAGTCCAATGTGCTTCCATCTTTGTAAATAATTCTTCTGATGACATAACGTTCTCCTTTGTAATAAATATGCTGTTAACTTATAAAATCTTAATGTATATCTACAACTTCTGTAAGAACTTTAAATTCAGTGTATAAAGCTCGTTCTAAATGGTCTTCGTTCATTGATTCTAAATGTTGAAAAACTAAATCTCCATCTAGATAAACTTCTCCAATTTGCGTCCCATCATCAATAAAAAGTTCTAATTCTTCTCCTTGTATAACTTCGGCTGTAGATATGTTTTCTAATATAATCATTTAATATAAATATTTTTGTGCTACCGTTTAACAGCCCCTCGTATAAAGTCTTTTTGGTTTTTAATAGCTTTTTCTAGCTCATTTTTGTCCGTAGTGTTCTGTTTGGTATCTTTGGTTTTATCCGACTTTACGGTTGTTGTAGCATCAAGTAAAGCTTCTATATACCATGGTGAATTCTTCTTCATATGTTTCTTCCATTGTACACTTGGTAATATAGTTCTTGACTCCGTACGTAATTTGTACATATCTTTTTCAGTAACTTCTATTACTTCGCATTTATGTACTTCGCCTAAGAACACAGCACTAACAATATTTCCTACTTTAAGTTTTTTCATATTAATCTATTTAGCTAAATAGGATTGCCGGATATATCTGAGATTTTGCTATTGAATCTTCCTATCTCTAGGGTGCAATTGAGTCCCCCTCCGCGCCGGGGTATTCTTATTATCCTATTTAGTTGTTTCAATTTCCCTAAATGGTTTTAATTCTGCTGAATCAATATTATCCATAGGTAAATCTTTATCCATTGCATCAAGTTCAGCAGCAACTCTTGCAGTAGATCTATCATCTTGTGCTTTCAATTTAGCAATTTCTGCTTTTACTTCTAATAATCTTTCTTTTGTCATATCTATTATTTTTTATTATCTAATATACTTACCTGAATAAGCTAACATCTTACCTAATGTAGGATGAAATACTTTAGTATGCCAATCTATCTTTTCAACTAAATCCTTAATCTTTATACTGATTGCTTTAAGTTCGGTAATAAATAATTGGCCATTTATCACTTTACTATTCTTGGTGGTTACTCTAATCCTTTTCATTTTTAATCTTTTATATATTAATTACTTTTTAATTATATATAAAGATAAGAAAAAAATCTCGTATAGGCAAATCTTTTGGCAGCTTTTTTCCAAAAATGTTTAATAAATGTATAAGTAGTTGATTATTAAGAAGTTATAATCAATTGATAATCAAGAGGTTATAAATTAAAGTATATTGATGGAAGCCATTCTGGTGGTTCTTCTGGTTCCCAATTTTTTTCATACTCATTTCGAGTCCAATCTTTATCAATCTTTCCTCCGGCATCAATAATAAGTTTAAGTGATGCTTTCCAATCTGCTGGAGATAATGGTTGTCTCATATATGACCATCGGGCTCTATAATAGCCAGGCTCTCTTTCTGATATACTAACGCCTTTTTGAATCTTATTCATTTCATATTCTATTGATTCTGCTTTAGTAGAAAATTCTGGTATATCTTCTTTTAATATGTGTTTTAATTTAATCATTAAACCGTTATCTTTCCATTCTTAGGCGTCTAGTCATTACCCACCCTACTGCATTATCAACGATTCGTTTTTGTCTAGGGTCTAGTTTTTGATATGCTCTATCTTTTTTAAGTGCTTTAGCTAAATGACTATGAGTATAAAGAGGTCCTTTAGTCACATCAATGTAGTTTTCACCAGACACATAGCTATCATAAACTGCCATTCCGTCTTTTTTAAGACCATCTGTTGTTTTACCTTCTATTAAATCTTTTAATTTAATCATGCTGCTGCTTCTAGGTCCCATTGTAATTGTTGTGCTAGTTGTTTACTATTTTTACTTGGGTGGTCTTTCACTAATCTAGCTAATATACCTCGGTCGTATATCATTGATTGTGCTACATCATGGGTATGTTCTTCATCACCCATACTTTTCATATCTTTCATTGCTCCCATTAATATCTTAGCATATTCTGTTTTAGTTATTAAATGAGGGTCACCTGTACCTTTATTCCAAGCTGTTCTTTTCTTAACTCGTTTTGTATCTATCTCTGGATTATGTTGTATAACCTTTCTAATATCATACATACTAGATGATGCTTTATCATCATACTTTACCCATTCATCATATGGACTTGCATGAACAAATCGATCATCTTCTATTCTAGTTATTTTCATTGATGCATTACCACGTCCTGGTAGTTTGAATGACTTGCCTATCATATGATCATATTTACCTTCATGTAATTTACTGTGTTCCCATGCTACATCTGAAACAACTTTCATAAATTGCTTTCTAGCTTTTTTGTATATAGCTTTATGTTTAGAATCCTTTAACCCTTTTTCGAATTTATCTAAG
>Ga0080013_1006650_pt1 | contig 10173 bp, 24 predicted proteins | sample ETNvirenome_6_85_FD_69236 | JGI IMG/M metagenome (GOLD analysis project Ga0080013, IMG submission 69236) | Marine viral communities from the Pacific Ocean - ETNP_6_85 (SPADES assembly) (version 2) | ecosystem: Environmental > Aquatic > Marine > Oceanic | place: Pacific Ocean | collected 2013-06-19
CAACATAGCTTCCTCATAACCTGCCATCATGCAATCATATGTAGAAGCAAAAGGTGTAGGCCACTGATGTGGGTCTAGACATGCACCGTGTGTGTAACTACAAATTATTAAAGTTAACAAAATTTTCATTGACAATCCTATAAAATCACCTATATATGGTTGATAAATATGAAAGGAAACACTCATGACTGACATGAATAAATACAAAAATGTTTCACTAACAAAAGAAACATATAAGATATTGGAATCGTTATCAAAGGTATTATTGCCCGATGCCAAATTATCTATAGCAAAGACAATAGAAGCAATAGCAAATGAGAAAGCAAAGAAATTAAATGGCAAAATTAAAAACAAATAATCTAGTAAAAAAGATTTGTGATAACTGTCACGGCAACGGCTATGTGAGAGTGGCCTTGGGTGATACGTCAATTGATTTTAGAAATAATAGTCAGGTACACCAATGTTGGGTATGTGATTCAGAGGGAGAAGTATATGAAGAAAGGACTGATCTTATTAATGATAGTCATGTTTCTAACAAGTTGCACTAAGTTAGAGTTTGATGGCTTTGACCCTGCAACATCAACACTTAAATGGATTATATCAAATGAAAGAAACTGATGCAGCATACATAGCAGGACTGTTCGATGGTGAAGGCAGTGTTTACTATGTTAGAAGAACTGAAAAGAAAAAGAAACATACAGGTAAAGGACACAGACAAGCATATTGTTGGCGTATTAGCATGGAGATAACAATGACAGATCAATCTGTTTTACGATGGGTCCATGAAGTTTTAGGTTGCGGAACCTTCAATCACAAACCAAGAAAAGGTCTCAGAAAAGATGGCACACCATATTTAAAACAATACAAATGGCGATGTACATTTAGAGATGCGTATTATGTTTGCTGTATGATTTGGCCTTGGTCTCATACAAAGTTACCAAAGATCCAACAGATTATAGAACACTATACACAAAAAGCATTAAAAGATAATGTAATAAGTTTAGAAGAGTATAGAGAGGTAAACAAAAATGTTCGATAAATATATATACGAAGGTTTACATTTTATCATGAAATGGTCAGGACAGATAAATTCCTGGGCATGGCGTAGACATGCAAAGATACTTCGAACTAAACAAAGCAAAGACATGGAAGAGTTAGTAAGACGTCAAGAAAACTTTGAATATCTAGAAGAGTTAAAAAGAAAACTATGAATGAACAAATACCAATAAGTATATTTAACTGGGGACCCTGTGTAGTTAAATTAAAAATAAAAGAAGAGTTTAAAAAATTATTATTAGACGAAGGTAAGAAGTGTACTGAAGATTACACGGATAAGTTAGCAGGGATCTTGGACAAAGAAGTTGGTTATGGCCAACAATCAAAACAAAAGATACTACCCACACTGTCACAATACATCGGCGTGTACGATCAAGCTTACCAAAAATTTGTTAACAAACCATACGATAAGATGCCAGAGTATGTAATGTCTGCGTTATGGATAAACTATCAAAGACCGAATGACTTTAACCCACCACATGACCATGATGGTAAATTAAGTTTTGTAATTTATTTAGATATACCTGATGAACTAACAAGAGAACACAGCACCTACAAAGGTAAAAGCTGTGGACCCGGTGGTATACAATTTATCTATGGCAACGGACCAAGAGATGCTATAACTTACATGTCTTTCTTTCCACAAGAAGGTGATATGTTTATCTTTCCTGCGTGGCTCAAGCATTGGGTTGCACCCTACAAGTCTGACTGTACACGGATCTCGGTTAGTGGTAATTTCCATGACAGTGCACCTATAAATAATTTACATAAATTTGCTCCTAAATATTTGAAAGATAAGAAATGACCAATTGGGAAAAAATTTTACAAAATAATGTTCTTAATGCTATAGGCATTGGGGCTTATGAATTAAATAAAGATAATTTTAAATGGTTAAAGAAAGAAACTGTTAGAGCTAAAAAGAAAGCGATTAAAAATAATAAACAATTAATTGGTCACATAAAAGAAGAATATTTAATATCACAGTGTGAAGAATCTTTTGAATCATTTTTGATAGAATGTCTTAAAAACCCTCGTCATCAAGGAACTTTAAAAAATAATAAATATGATCTTTTTTTGAATAAAAAATCAGGGTTTATTAAGTTAGATAGTATGTGGGTAAACTATCAAAAGAAGTATGAGTTTAATCCTTTACATGATCATAGTGGTGTATTTAGCTTTGTTATATTTGTAAAAATACCTTACGATTTAAAAAAAGAAGATAATTATTTTAATGAACTTGATAAAACTAAACAACAGGTTCATAATTCAAGGCTTTGTTTTGTAAATACTAAAGCTGATGGTGAAATACACAGCACTGCTATAGATGTAGATAAAAGCTTTGAAGGTAAAATGTTCTTGTTTCCAAGCATACAACAACATTTGGTATATCCGTTTTACACAAGCAATGATTATAGAATAACTATATCTGGAAATTTAAAATTTAAACTATGAAAAAAGATAGACGTTGGGACGGTAAATCTAGAGTATCTAATGACTTGTATCGTAAGAACTTTGATGAAATTTTTAAGAAAGAAAAGACACTATCTGAAATGTTAGATGAAGGTTTTGAAAGAGAACAGAAGGAAAGAGAACAGGAGGAAAGAGAAGATGATGAGTGACGAAGATATAAGAGAATACCACAACATAGGTAAAAAGATAAAACACAATGATAAGTATACCTATGTCGATGCTACAAGACACGAGGACCACGGAACACGGCTCTATGATGTAAATGGTACTAGACTTCCTTCTGTGACTACGATATTAGGGGCGACCAAAGATCAACAATTTTTAAAAGACTGGACGGCCAAAGTTGGAGAAGCAGAAGCAGAGCGAATCAAGAATCTATCTAGTAGGCGGGGCACAGCCATGCACAAATTTCTCGAACACTATGTTCTCGGAACTGGGTACGATGATCTTACAGAACTCGGACAGAAGGCGAAAGCCATGGCCGAAAAAGTTATTGAGATCGGTCTTACACCGGTTGAAGAGTATTACGGCTCGGAAGTCACATTGTATTATCCTGGGTTATACGCTGGGTCTACTGACTTGGTTTGTAAGCATAATGGCAAAGATACTGTAGTAGATTTTAAACAATCAAATAGACCAAAGAGAGAAGAGTGGATTGAAGATTACTTTATGCAGATTGCTGCGTATTGTATGGCACATGACTACGTGCATAATAGTAAGATAGAACAAGGGGTTATAATGATTTGTACTCCTGATCTATACTATCAAGAATTCAAAGTTGAAGGAGCAGAGCTTCGTAAATGGAAGCATAAATTTCTTAAACGTTTGGATATGTATCATGAAATAAAACATGATGAGAAAGAACAAGCAAAAGTAAATATGAATCCGGAGGATTTTTTTAATGGAGAGTGAAATAAATAATTTTCTACCTAAAAAAGATTTTAACGAGATTAATAATATAATAAATCATATTCATTATCCTTGGTATGTAGATGCCCATCACGCAGAGACTCAAAAACATTTTCATTTTGTTCACGATTTTTATCACAAAGACAAAGACGTAAGACCTAAAGTAGACGATTATTTTTATGACATATTTTATAAAAAAATATCAGATCAAGTTGGATTTAAGATAAAAATATTAAAAGCTAGGGTAAATTTATTTGTTAAAAGTAGTTTTAAATATCTTGATTATCACCAAGATTACAAAGAAGGCTTATCAATGTTACTTTATATGGAGGACAGTGATGGTTGCACGCAGTTTCAAAATGGTAGAACAATAAATAGTGTTGAAAATAAAGCTTTATTTTTTAATGCAAATTCAATTCACAGAACAGTTATGCAAAAGAATTCTTTTTTAAGAAAAAATATAAACGTAAATTTTAAGGAGGATATATGAAAGTAAAAAGAAAAATACATGGGTACTACTTTGATGGTAAAAAGTCATGGATTATGTACGAAGATGAACATGGTAAGATAATAATGAAAAGGTGGAATGATTAATTTATTTGGATTTCCTGTTTATAAAACATCATTATTAAATGATAAATATAATAGAAATGAATTAATAAAAACAATTAATCATAATTATGATTTAGATAATAATAGAAATTCTTGGGATAATGAGTGGTCTGATTTACACCATAGTGTAGATGACAATAATGATAAATTTAAATTACTTAACTATTCTCAATTATTACCCATCTATGAAAGATGTATAGTAAGTTTTATAAAAGAAATGAAAATGAATAATAATGTAAAATTTGATTATAGAATAGTAAATTACACATGTATGAGTGATAATCAATACATGCAATCTCATTTACATACAGACGCCGACTTTACAGGCGTTCATTATTTGCAATATGATGACACGCTAAACAATAGTACGACTTTTAATAGTAACAGTCATCATTCAAAATATATTGAATACATAAGACCTAAATTAAGAGATAACTTTGACAATCAAGATACAGGCAATTCTTGGTTATTTGAAAATTTTAAATTGCCTACTAAACAAGATGATTTAGTTATATTCCCTGCTATAATGCAGCACAGTATATCTAAAGTAAAAACAACAAAAAGACGAATGACAATTATATTTAATTTTAACATAGAAAGAGGATAGAAATGAATGAAATGTTATTTAGAACGCTTCTAAAAAAGTATGAAGCAGATATTGAAGACGCACGGTACAAGATACAGTCTTTCAATGAAAACAATATAATTATACCTGAACACATAGACATAACAGGTGAGGTTGACAAGCTATTGCAACTGATTGCTGAAGCTGAAGACAAAGTGGCAGTAATGAGGAAATATTATGTCCAAAATAAGGCAGACAAGCAGGTATTATAGGTCATGATTACTGACCTATTTATAGGATTATCACGTAATTTATCCAGGACTCTCTGGTATCGAATGGGTGTCGGCAGGGTGTCGGCAGGGTGTCGCAAAGGTGTCGAACTTTGGTCTAAACTGCGTCAGAAGTGTACAATTATGGCGGAATCGAGGCAAAAAGTCGACACTTGCGATACCCTTGCGATACCCTTGCGACGGGGGGGGTGTCGAAGCTACTATTCATATGTACCAACGGTTATAGCTCAATTTCAGGGTTTTGCGACACCCTTCAACTTTTTTTTATTTTTAGCGCAACAAAAAAATAAATTGTCATTTAGGTGTCGAAAGAGTAAAAATAAATATGCCTAGGAAAAGACGAAAACGAATTGCAACTGATAGTGCTCCCGAGATACCTTATCCGAGAGTCAGAGTGGAGTGGATTGATTGTGTCAGTGACTCTGGCTGGGCTACAGACAAAGAGTTTGATAGAATGAAATTAGCACGACCAGTTAATGAGGGTTGGTTATATTCTAAAGATGATAAGTCTGTAAAACTTTTTGCAAGTTATGATAAAGATGATGATGGAATTACTTTTGGGGATCGGACGATGATTCCTCGTCAATGGGTGAAGAAGATTCAGAAGTTATAGATGCAGGAGTCACATCAATTATCTGTGCGTAATCGTCTAATATTTGTTTCATTTTTGCTTCTAATTCTTGTTCTGATAGGTCCTCTAACTTTCCTGTTTTTATTATTTTTCTATCTATGTACAGTCCTGCTGCTTTGCCTCTGTTTGCTTCCGCATTCACTGCAGAAGAAAACGATCCTTTTTTTAAAGCGGCTTCACGGAGTCTAGCAAGTTCTGCAACATGATTTTCATAAGTCACTTCATGTTTACGAATTCTTTCTTCTCTTAACTGACCGATATATTTTACAACAAGTGGCGATAGCTTTGGATTACAAAGTTCTGATCCTTCTTGTCTTGCACGTTTAGGACTATACCCAGCAGCTGTTGCTGCTTCTGTTTGAGTCATAGGTCCTTCTGGTCCACCGAATACTAAAAACTCTGCGAACCTCTGCTGCATCTCTGTTAATCTTTTTGGAACACCCATGTTGACAATTTAAGGTAACATCGTTATATTGTCAAGATATGAAAGATGACAGAGGAGAATTAGATTTAACAAAACAAATTGATAGTTTGAAAGAAACTATCGAAGGTTATAAAATTTTAGTCAATGTTCAAAAAGAACAACTCTGGAAATTAAAACAAATCTCATCCGAGAATGAAAAAAACAAAAACTTGTTGCAAGGTTACAAAAAAGTGTTAGAGGAATTAACAGACAAGTTAATACGAAAAGATTCATGAGAGTACAAGACTTGCAGCTGTTCTTGAGTAACTTTACAAAAGGTTCTGACGCAGTAAAAAATGCGGTTATCTATGTAGAGATAAACGGAAAGCTACATGCAATCCGACGAATGGAAGTACATGAGAATGCACATCCTATTATTGGGCAGCCTGGTCGTAATTCACACAGGTTAGTTTTAAAAACTGAAAAACCTTCTAGTCTTATCTTGCCAGATAAACTTCAGAAGGACTATTAATGAATGACAATGTTACTCTAAAAAACGCATGGGACCAGAGCGTAAATTATATCAAAAAATTAAAAAACATTTTACTGATATTTCGCTTATTCGACTTGAAAATAATAGCTTACACGGTACTCCCGATCTATTGGCTTATAATACTTCTGGTCACTTTTTCACTATCGAACTGAAAGTCACTTCAGGTAACAAGATTAAATTTTCACCACACCAAATAGCCTTCCATGTCAGGCATCCTAACAATTCTTTTATCATGGTAGAGGCCCTTGGTCCTCGTACCGTGAAACTTTTCCGTGGTTCACGTATCATGGAGCTTGTTGCTTGTGGCTTCAAGCTTGACGCTTGCTGCTTGGGGCTTGATGCTTGTCGCTTGATGCTTCAGGAGCTTGGGGCTTGACGCTTGAAGCTTGACGCTTGGGGCCCGAACCAGGGCGCACGCTATCTTTAGCCGTCGCTGTTGAATCGCTAATGGCCTGGTCCAGTTTATTACGTAGCTTGCGTAATTCTTTATAATACTTTGGATGTTTAAAATTAAAAGTCATTTTAATGTTTACCGTATTTAATAGTTTTTACTTCAGGATTCCAACATTGTCGACAGTCCCTGCATTCATTGTCTTGTTGAGCTGCGGGACAGCTGGCCCCTGATGTCACCACCTCCGAAGAGTTAGGCCACGAAGCAGGCGCCCGCTGGTCTACCATGGGCGCGCTAAATCGTATGACTAAATTTGTAGGCTTGTCTGTAAGATGGTCCTTGATCCAGGCCTCACGAGTCGGTAACCAGTGACGCTTGCCAGGTGTTAACCTGCATACCGCGTAGATCTTCTTTAAGTGATCTAGGTCCTGGACGTCTCCGCTGTCATGCCATCGGAATACATCCGGCTTTTTGCTGTTGATCAAGTGAGCCATTGCCTGGACCCAGTCCGGACTCTTCAACGCTGCCAGCCTTCGATACTGTGCATCCTGAACAACCTTGAAGACATAACAACCTTTTAATGCGTAGCAGTCATAACAGACGCTGCCCTTCACAGCTTGAAGCTTGCCGCCGGTCTTGCACTCTTTGGCAGGTAAACCTATCGACCAGCCAGGCATCTTTGAGGGCTTGCTCAATGAGCCGCCTATAATTTTTAAAGCTTCTTTTGTTTGCATAATTCTTTCTCCTTTATTTTATAGGATGTAATAACATTATAATTTAATCTTGTCAAGCTTGAGGCTTGTTGCTTGCAGCTTGCCGCTTGCTGCTTGTAGCCGTTGGCCTCTAACCAGCGCCAGTGATTTATCAAAATTTTTTGTTTCATCATAATTTCTTTCTTGACCAGTGTAGAGCGCCCGCCTCGGGCCATTACGAGTTGATCAAACTCTTCTCACACTGATCCCAGATCCATCAGGCAGTCGACTTTGTTTAAACACAAGTTACCTAATGGATCAGGGATCAGTTCTGGCTCATAACACGAAGACGGACTAGTGTCGGTATGACGTGCTACAACCAGAAGTTGTCCCAATAAATTATAAACAGGTGGGATAAAGCACCTAAACTAATTTATATAAATCCAATATAATACTTGACTATCCTATTGTCAAGTGATAATTTCAAATCATGCAAAATAAAATAAATAACCAAGAAAGAGGAAACATGACTAAAGAACGAAAGATAACACTTAACGCAGAAAAGCGAAAAGTTATTGCTGACCAGTTTCAATCTTTTTACGAAGATAAAGTAAAAGATAAATTGGTACAAGCAAAAGAACAATACGACTTAATCAGAGAAAAAGCAAAAGAGCAGATTGAGAAAGTTGTAAGGTTTCATCAACCACAAGAAGATGTTGATACAATTAAAAGAATGACTGATAAGTATGGGTCAAGTGGTGGTGAGTTATACCATGATAATTGTTTTAATATTCAAAATCCAATTACTGAAGTTGATGATAGAGGTAGAGAACATACTAATTGTCAAGAAATCAATGTTAGATTTGACATGGGTAGAAAGTTTGCAAGAGCATATTATCGTGATGAGATGAAAGCAAAAGGTTTAAATCCTGACTTTCAATTATCTATCAATGATGATTACTCAAAAAGAAATCCAAAGTATTACAATGATGAGAGTGCAGTAAATACTTATTTGGGTTTTAGCAATTCTTCTAATGAGGACAAGTCTATAATTAAACCTGTTGCAAAATGGGAAAATGATTTTAAACTTTGGGTAATTGGAACATCTTATTGTCATTCAAGAAATTTTAAAGTTGATGAGAATACTTTAGAATTTTTTAAGATGTATCGTGCTAGTGCTGACAATGTAATTAAAGAGCATGAACAGATGTATAGTTATGTTGAGGGCAAAATGAAAACTTTAAGATTAGGGTTAAAATCTTATAGAACATTTGACCAAGCAAAAGCACTTGCAGATAAAGTTGGAGTTGTTTTAAATGAAAGTATGTTGAATGAAAGTAGTTCAATGGCACTTTCTATTTATAGCCCAGAAAATCTGGCTAGTCTTTTGGAAGATAAAGAGGTTATGACTAGAGAACAGAAAATTGCTTTTGCAAGAAAACAAATGCAACAAAGTGTAAATTAAGTGTTGACAAGGGCTATCCTATAATATAGGATAGTCCTAGAAAGAGAGAAATAAATATGACTAAAACATTTTACATAACTTATTGGGCTTCTAAACATAAGAAGCACATAACAAGAAAAGGTAAGCATGACGAAAAATCTAGATATGGAACATCAAAACAAGGTGTCCCTTATTATGTTTATTATGACTTAGATAGTCATGGTTATAGAACAGCAACTACAAGTTGGAAAGTGAGGCACTAATGAAATTAGTATTAATGTTATTAGGTGTAATGTTAGCACAAGTAAGTTTAATTATTGCGTTTCATACATCACATTTAATTGTTTCAGTATTACTATTATTTTTAAGTGTGACTATGATTTTTGGGGGGTTGCCAAAATATGAGTGAGATGAATGAACTACACTTTGAAACAATAGACAGAAACAAAGATATAAACTTGCAACGCAACAAGATTAAATTTCTAGAAGATAGAATTAAGACTCTAGAAAAATCTGTTGCTAACTTAACTGAGAGATATGCTGAGGTAAGAAAATGGCTAGAAGAAAATTTTAGGGGGAAAGAAAATGAGTAATTTTGTTTGGTGTCATGGACCAAGTTGCCATACTAATCACACACAGGATAGAATAAGAGGTGTTAAGGGTAGCAAGGTTCTAAGAACTAAGAAAGTAAAACAAGAAAGGTGGAATAGTGGCGAGAATTTAAGTATGTATTCTTATTTTTGTAGTAATCGTTGTTACAATGATTTTGCTAATACATATGTAAGAGAGGTCATTGCATTACACCCAAGGACCGAGGCTCTTGAAACTCCAATAGATGTACAGGTAGAAACTAGACAAGATTGGACTGGCAAGGACTATAAAACAAAAGTAATAAAAGAGGTTGACAACAATACCAATCCATGAGAATATAGGACATGACAAAAACAAACATAGAAAGAACAGAAGAAAGAAAGAACAGATTCAATGGCGAGTCTGTTCTGTTAACTAAAGAAGAAGCAAGAAGACATGATTGTATCTTCTTAGCAGAAGTAATGGCAACACTAGAAGATAGGACCAAGGGTCAAGGAATGTCTAAGCATTGGGATACAATGCGAAAACATTTAAATTGGTTTAGGCAAAACAATGCCGAAGCCTAC
>Ga0080013_1006651_pt1 | contig 10172 bp, 7 predicted proteins | sample ETNvirenome_6_85_FD_69236 | JGI IMG/M metagenome (GOLD analysis project Ga0080013, IMG submission 69236) | Marine viral communities from the Pacific Ocean - ETNP_6_85 (SPADES assembly) (version 2) | ecosystem: Environmental > Aquatic > Marine > Oceanic | place: Pacific Ocean | collected 2013-06-19
ATAAAGGAATTTTTAAATGGCAACTTTAGCTAAATCAGATTTTGATAAAGTATTCACTTACAATGGAAGTAGTTTTACAGATGCTACTCTAGAGGCTCAGTCTCCAGCAGGAACATCTTTTTCCATTTTAGGTGGAACTTCCCATTTTTTATATTTGGGAGATTCCATTAAATTTGATATGGCAACTTTTGATGTAGATACTGCAGGAAGTTTGGGAGCTTTAAAGTATGAATACTACAATGGTTCAGCATGGACAGAGTTTACACCTTCATCAGCTAGGTATCAATTAGACCCAAATGATAATGAGGGTAGTCAGTACGCCTTTGATAAAGATGGAGCTGAGATTTTTCCAAGTAATGTCTTATCGGCTGATTGGAGTACAAATTCTATAAATGGACAAACTAAATATTGGGTACGAATTTCTTCACCTACAAGTGTTGCTACTGCTCCAACAATAAAAAGAATACAAATGAGATCATATCAGGCTTATTGTACTACAAAAGATGTATTTCAATTATTACAATTGGGAAATGTAACAGGAACAACCGATTTTACAACATCAACAACTCCTACTTTAAGTACTGTAGAAGGATATATTATGGAAGCTCAATCAAAAATTGATTTTGTAACTAGAAAATCATGGAGACCTAATATAATTTGGAATGAATATCACGAATTTAATTTAAATGGATTTAAATTAGATAGATTTCCTGTTTATAAGATGAATGAGTTGGAAGTTTGGAGTGGTGGAAGTTGGGATTCTAAAACTCAAGGAAGAAAAAATGACTATTTCTTTGTTCCAGATACAGGAATGGTTCATTTCTCCAGATATTTTTTACTTCCAGCAAGATTTACGTCTTATAATGCTCCTGTTTGGAGATGGGGAGGTGGAGAATTTGTAAATCCCATTAAAGTTTCATATTTATATGGAGGAAATATAGCTACAGATACTAGAGAAGGAGCTGCTGTTACTGATATTTGTAAGAAAATGGTAGCAATAGATGTTTTAACAACTACAGATTTTGGGGGATTAGCAGTAAGTGGTATGGATAGAGTACAGATGAGTGATAAAATTTCTACTTATGAGAGAGAAATTGAAAATAGATTGGATAGTCTAAAAGCATTTGAGGTGTTCTAATGGCAAATGAACCTTTACCTGTAAACGAAATATTAGCTGAATTTGACAGTCAATGGAATGCTAGCAATGTAACAGAACCAGAGTTTATTGAAGTTACAGGAGCTAATGAACCGATCAGATTCAATTTAAATAGAGCAGATCATGTAATAGGAAGAGCAGGAAGTCCAGCTTTAAGAGAAGAGCCAATTGGAAATTGGACTTATGGGGATAGATTTTATTCTATTGAATTAGAAATTCATACTTTAGATAGTAGGCAAAGACTATATAATATAATGCAAGAAATAAGAAGAATTTGTCACGCTAGAGTAAGTAGTTTAACTAATTTTCAAAGAATACAATTTATGAATTTTGGAGAATTAACTAATGAACAAGTAAATCTTTGGAGTGGAAACGTAACAATAGAGCTTCAAAACTATGCAATTACGTTAGAAACTTAAAGATTTATAGTATAATAAAATAGGAGAAAAAATTATGGCAATATATAGAGCAGATAAAGCAGTAATGACATTTGGAACTGAAGCAGCCCAAGGGGGTATACCTGAAGGGGCTAGTGTAGTTGGTGATGGTACAGGAGCTGATTTAATAAATATGGCTAATGGGTTACCTGCAGGGTCACGAAGTATAACAGTTGATTCAACAAGTGGGATAACTGCTGGAGAATTCATTCAAATTGGGCCTGAAGTAAGTGGTTCAGGAGTTTTTAGAAACGCTGAAATAAGAAGAGTAGAACATGTAGAAGGTACAACCATTTTACATTTAGATACTCCAACTGCCTTTTTTCATGCAAATAATACAGATATTACAGTCGTACAAAGTACAACTGAGACATATAGCGATAAATTTATGACCTTTATTCCCGGTGTATATGAAAGTATTGATGTACCTGATCCAGAAATGAATATAGAACCTAAATATCTTTTAGGAACTTCTTCAAATAGAAATTTTTATAGGGCTTATAAATCTTCCCAATCTTATAGTGGAGGAGTAGGGTCATTTACATTATTAAATGGTTGGCCATTAAGATTTCCAATAGGAAAAGTAACAACTATACCTGATTCAGGGACAACTCTTACAGCAAGAACCGATTTAAATGGAGATCATAAAAAGGGAGACATATGGATATATGTAGATAGTCCTACTAATTTAGCTGCAGGAGACTTGATTACAATTGATTATGCAGCAACTCCAACTTCAACAAGCGTTTGTGAAGTAAGAAGAATTACAAGTGCTGCTATTAGTACTAATTATTTTAAACTAAATTATCCCTTACAATTTGACCATCCAGCAGGCTCTTCTAGTAATCAGATTAGAGAGATAGTTTCTGGTCTTTCTTATTATCAACATGATATCTTTGAAACAACAGATTTAGATACAATATCTTGGAATGTATTACTTAGAGATAGTGGAAATACACAAGCAAATGATATAATTAGAAGATATTATGGGGGTATGGTAGGAGGAGCTAGTATATCAGCTTCTGAAGAAGGAATGTTAACTATGAGTTGGGATTCAATTCCATTTTTAGGAATGAATCACAATCAAGTCACTCATTCAGGAGTAGCTTCTGATGGAGGTTATGAGTCTAATGAAGCAATGCCCGGTTATGGTCTAACGCAGACAATAGATGATTCAGATATGAATTATTTAAGTATTTCAGGAGCTGCAACAGGCGATACAGAGAACACTAATTACTACCCATATTATGCTTTACAGGATAGACAATATCCAACAACTAACCCTTATTTTTTTAGTGAAGGTAGTGTTTCTATATTTGGAGAAACTTTCGCTAGAGTATCAGACTTTAATATAAGTATTGACAATTCTGTGGAATCTAGATATTATATAAATACTAAACATGGAAAACTAAATAGGGGGCCAAGCGAACATAGAGAAGGAGCTAGAAGCTACAATATGACAGCTACTCTAGCTTTACCTGATAGTATTGCTGCTGATGCAACTTCAAGTAATGTAACTCTATTTAAAGAATTATTGCTTGAAGGAGATTATGGTACTAGTACAACTCCAAACCATAAAGGGTTTGATATAAGTTTAACTTTTACTAGAGGAAGTGATGATAGCATAACTATTACAATTCCTTCAGATACAGCAGCTGATGAAGGAGAAAAACAGGGGGCATTTATAACTAGTGCTACACATAATATTGGAGGAAGTGGAATTCTTTCAGTAGATGTTAACATGTTTTTTAGAAATATGAAAATTCAAATAAAGGATTCTGCCCCACTTTATCCATAAGAGGAGTATAAATGACAAGCGAAGCTAAAGAAACTTTCGATTATAATAAATATGTAGTCGGAACTAATATAAGAACTGAAACAGTAAAAATAGAAGGAACAGACGAAGAATTCAAAGTAAAGGTAAAGCCCTTATCTTGGAGTAAGAAAAATCAACTTGTTTCTAGGTATGTAAAATGGACTGAAGATGGAGTATCATCTTTTGATGGAGATGGGTATGTAAGAGAGTGTTTAAGAGAAATGCTTGTAGAAGCTCCTTGGGGTAAAACAACAGAAACATTTTTAATATCTATTGATAATAAATTAGGGTCTGCTTTAGAAGTATTAGTTCCATCTGCTTTTGATAACGAAAGTATACCAGAAGATAAAAAAAAAGAATCGAATGGAACTTAAAAGCTCGTAAAAACACCCTAAGTGAAACTGTATTTTTAAATTATTGGATGACTAAAATAAAATTACTAAATATAGGGGTTCCTTACGAAACCATAGATACTATGAGTCAATCAGAAGTAGAGTCTTTGCTTACAGTTCAGAGTATAATAGAAAACAGACAAAATGAAGAACAATTAAAAGGTATGTAAATGGCTACTGCAAGAAGTATAATTGAAATTAGAAATAATCTACTAGGTGGAGCCCAATCTCAGGATATGGGCACAGGTGGAGGAGGATCGTCTGCGACCAAAGGAAAAGATAATCGATCCATGTGGAAAAAATATGTAAGTGATAGCAGAGTCAATAAACTTCAGAAAGGGTTCTTTAAAAAACTTGGTGTTTCTTTCGGTGTAGCACAATTACTTAAACAATCTCAAATTTTTACTAGTCTGTTTGGTACCTTATTTCAAATAATTGGAGCTGTTGTTGATATTGTACTTGCTCCTTTGGCTAAATATTTAACCCCTCTGTTATCAACTTTTGCCACTATTGCTATAGATAAAGCACAAAAAACTGCAGCCAAACTTGAAGTCTTTTTAGAATGGTTATTAGCTGATGGTAATTCTCTTGTACAATGGTTTAAAGATATATGGACAGTCAGCAGTACAATTTATGGTTTAATAAGAAATCCTCTAAAAGCTATAGATTTAGTTATAGATGGGGGCAGTAGTAAAGCTGAGAAGATGCTTATAGACGCTGCAAGAAAAGCATTTAGTTATTCTTGGACAGACCTTAAAAACGATTCTATAGATGCGTGGAATAGTATGGTTAGCTTTTTCAAAAATATAGGAACTGATATAAAAGGATGGTGGGACACGATAAAAGAGTGGGCTGCCCCAATAAAAGAGTTCCCTAAAGAGATAGGAAAAACAGTTACAGGGTGGATTGAGAGTGTAAAATCATGGGGTGAACCAATTATAGAAGGCGTAAAAACAAAGATTCAGACTCAGATCGATAGGGTAAAAGAATGGGCTACACCAATAGTATCATTTGTAGATAATATAACAACAACAATTCAAGGATGGTGGGATACAGTAAAATTATGGGGTACCCCAATAATAACGTTTGCAAATGATATAAAAACTACAATGCAAGGGTGGGTTACTGATATAGAAGAGAAGATTGATCCAATACTAGAGTTCCCTAAGAAAATTAAAGACAAGATTACTGAAGTCTGGACAGAGTTGAAGGAGATGTTGGAACCCATAGTAGAATGGATAAGAAACTTGCTTGGTATTAAAGACGAGGTTAAAGAACAGGCAGGTAAGGCTGTAGATAAGACTCTAAAAAAAGGTAACGAGCTTTGGAATGATATAAAAGGCTACGTTGGTAGGGACACAGAGGATAAAGATAATAACGATATGCCTAAAGCTTCGGCTAATAAAGTACCTAGAGTTATAGGTGACTCATGGGAGGTGAATGAGATTCTTAAAGAACAGAGAAAAATGATGACAATGCCGGGAGGGTGGCAAAAAACTATTGTTCCATCAACTGCACATGTTCCTCGTTCCACAGGAAAAATGACATGGCAACGAGACTATAGAGAAGATTATATTTCTGCTACTGAGACGATAGGTAACGAAATTGGGAGAGTATTATCTGAAAATATGTATAGAAATCAAATAGATTTTACTGATCAACAACTTAGAGAACATGCTAAAACGGATTTTGATAGCATGTTGGCATATAAGCAAAACAGTCCTAGAGGTTATGGAAGTGGTAACAATGCCATGTAAGGAGATTAAATGTTAAGTATTTTATTAAGAGATGGAAATCATTTATCTTGTACTACTAGATTTGCTCTATTTGCAGATAGGTTTTCATTTACAATGGGAAGAACCCCAATTTTAATTCCTATACCTTTAAGTAGGCCTTCCCTAATAGACATAGGAACAGTTAGACCTAATATGTCCGTGAGTGGTATTGTAGATACACAAGGTTTACCTAATGAATCAGATAAACCGACTAATTTTATGAGAACTACAGATTATACTTTATATAATAGTGCAACTTCAATTAGGTATTCAACTCAAACATATTACCATCCCTATAAAAATGTTCTTGAAGATTTTGTTTACTACGCTAATTATGATGAAAAAAATACTCCAATAGAAGTAGAAATTTTAGGGCCTTCCTCTACCCCTACTAATAGATATCATACTATACCTGCAGGAGTGGATCATACAGGAGGAGCCATATATAATGTAGCTGTTCAAAGCATAGCATTTAATTTAAATGCGAGTAAAGAAGATAGATATGATTTTCAAATGGCATTAGTTGCTACTACTAGATTAGATCAACATAAAAGTTCTAAAGCTAAGTTTGATCCTGAAAAATATAAAACCGGTCTAGGGGAAGCTGGTGGAGCAAATTCCCTTTCGTTAAAGCCTGCTGTAGTTGATACTTTATTTGATAGAAAACTTTTTAGATAAGTGGTTTTGGTAATGGTGGACAAGCAGATACATAAAGGACTATAAATGGCAGGACAGATAACTAAATTACAATATTGGGATGGTTCTGCATGGAAAATCCCATTTAGAGAAGGTCAAAATGCTTATTTAGGATGTACTATAGAAGATCAAGTAGGAAAGCCTAGAACTTTAATCGCCAATATATTAAATTCCCCCTTAAATGCAAATTCAGACACTTTTGCAGAAAGAATAGGATATTTTAATTCAACATTTTCTGATTTTATGGATGTACGAATAATTAATATTGAAAACAATTCTATAATGTTTGCAGGAAAAATATATAAAATTGAAGAATTAAATGAAATAGCTAGTGGTTCTATATTAACATTAACTTGTTATGATTCTTTAAAACAATTAGCAGATTTTCAAACAGATTCTTGGAGACATACAGCCGATAATTTAGAAGGATTTTCAGACGATTTAACTAAAAGATCAGATATAATAACTAGAGCTATTAGAAATGCAGGAATTATAGACATTGAAGATACTATAAATAGTGATCATGAATTTGTAAAAAATTCTAGTGCTAAATTTACTAAATCCCCTACTATTATGGGTAGTAGTAATAAAACAGATTTTACCAAAGAAGCTACTTCTTTATTAAGTTCAATAGTTAAATTAGCTATATCTGAGCCACACTCACATACAACAGCTTTAACAGCTGGAATTAACACATCTGTAGCTACTATTGTAGTAGAAGATACTTCAGGATTTCCAACAGCAGGGAAAATATTAATAGGAACAGAGATAATTCAATATACAGGTCTTACATTAGGGACAAGTTTTACAGGTTGTGTAAGAGGTTCTGATAATACTACAGCAGCTTCACATAGCGATAATGATGTAGTTAAATTATTATTTGAAGGAAATCATGGATTCAGCTATTATGCAGACCCTAATGTAAAAACAGCACAACAAAATACCCCTGCTCCTCCACAGACATTTAATTATTTTCAAAGAAATACTAGACCTTCTACTAATGCAGGAGGAGTTCCTTTAAAAGCTAAAAGTCTTACTGTAGCATATACAACAGACGCTGGTTATTTAACTACTGAACACAATAGTCAAAATCAAGATATAAAAACAACTTTAAAAGGGGGTATTAATTATGAAAATCCAACTATAGTTTTAGAAAATGCCCTTGATTTTCCAGATGATGGAGGATTAATTTATATAGATAGTGAATATATTGAATATGGTTCACATGATGGGCTTGTGCCTACAACCTTATCTAATTGTGTAAGAGGTTCAGGAGCAGATTCTATACCTAAAACAGCTTCAGGTTCTTTATTAGCCGAAGCTTTAGACGCTTCAGAAACAGGAATAGATGTAGATGATGGGACTGATTTTGAACAAGGAGATGTAATACAAGTTAAAGATGAAAGAATGTTTGTAACAGACATTTCTTCAAACACTTTAACTGTAACTAGAGCTTATGATGGTACTACAGCAGCAACTCATGATGATAATACAGTAGTTTATATAGTAGGAACTACAGCAGCACAACATACACATGGTAAAACTGCTTATTATGTTTCAAAAGCAAAAGCTTTAATGAATCCAAATTTTTCTTTTATTGAGCCTAAAGATGAATTATTTACTGAATCAGTTGTTTATTATCCAGAAACCGGCCTCGCTGATACATCTATTCCAGCAGGACATACAAAACATAAAACTTTTGAATTATTATATGCAAGAGAGATTAGTGGAGAATATCATTGGAAAAATTTATTATTTGAAGGAGATGAGTTTATAAGTGCAGGAGGTACTTTATTAGCCGAAGCTTTAGATGATAGTGAAACAGATGTAACTGTAGATAGGGAAGATTGTTTTCAAGTAGGAGATGTTATTAAAATTGATAATGAAGAGATGTTAATAACTACTGTTTCTTCAGCATTAACTGTAGTAAGAAACTATAATGGTACTACTGCTGCAACTCATTCAGATAATGCTACAATTACTATAAAGAAATCGCCTGAATTTTTGAAATTATCTTATGATAATGGAAATAATTTTATTAGTATAAAAAAATGGGAGATAATTCAACCTCCTACCTCATCAGGTATTGGGGGATATTTAGGATCAGCCACAAATGAAATATGTAGAGTACAACATCAAACAAGTATAACAGCAGCAACTAATGGATATGTATTAATTTCAGATATACCTAGAGTATCAACAACTTTAAATACTGCTTTAACGTCAAGTGCTAGTTCGGTAGTATTAAAAGATGCTACTTTATATGATGGGGATGACTTTCCAAACTTACATTGTATGTTAAGAATAGGAAAAGAAGATATAATTGTAAATTCTTTAACCACTAGAACATATACAGTAGCTAAAAGAGGAGCTAATGGTACTACTGCAACCGAACATGCAATAGGCTCTAGAGTAGATTTAATCTTTTTTCCACCTATAGAACAACAATTAAATGAATCTTTAGATAATAGTGAGACTACTATAACTTTAGATGATGCTAGTGACTTACCAAGTGCTGGAGGAGCCATATTAGTTGACGATGAAATCATAACTTATACAGGAATAAGTAGTGAGAATTTAACAGGTTGTACAAGAGGGGTAGGCTCAACAGATGCAGCTACTCATGATGATAATACTAAAGTATATTTATTAACTAAAATGGTAGGAAATACTTCAGCCATAACTTCTTATGTAAATTCAGGCGAAGATAGGCTCAAAGAAAAATATGGAATGCCTAGAGTAAGAAGATTAAGATTAGGAAGTATAAACTCTAAAAAAGATATAAGGGAAACTATAACCACTAGTTTAAAGAATAGCCATCAAAATGAAAAAAATAGAGGAATATTTTCTATAGCTAAATATCCATATTCTACTATAGTAGGAAAAACTAGTAATCTTTCAACAGAGCATGGAGTAGATATTGCTTTGTTATCTAATTCAGCTCATTATATAGACCCAAGAGAGTGGGGAATAAAAACAGGAATGGCTATAGAGAAATATGAAGATATTAATTTTACTAGAGACCCAGCAATAACTCTTTTAAGAACTGATATATCTTCTTCTACAGCTATGACAGGTTCAGGAACCATAGATGCAATTTCTACTGAGGATTTTCCATCTTCAGGAACTATTCAAATAGAAAATGAATTATTTGATTATTCAGGTAAAACATCAGATACTTTTACAGGAGTTCAACGAAATGAAGCTCATACATATACTTCAGATGATGATCATTCAGCAAATGATACTATAGAAGAAGTTTGGCCTCATGCGTATATATCAGATGTTTTAGACGATAGAACAAATAAAGCATTAAGTGCTTCAGGATCAATTCAGGGAATTCAAATAAATGGAAGAACTACAGAAGAATGGGCAGATGATACGGCTTTAGCTGCAGGGCAGTTTGTAAAAATTCATGTTCCAATTAGAGCAGGAGATTTAATTAGGGTAGATAACGACATTGTAAATATAGATATAGATCATGTAGTATCCAGATTACATTTTAGAGATTTGAGTGGAGAAGTAAGAACTTCTTTTGAGACTATTAAGAAAAATACTTCTTTAAATATTATGTATCCAAATTATTCTGAAGCCATAAACGAGGAAATTACAGAAAGAAGTATTTATCACATTAAAAGAGATAGGTCACAACAAAAATTTGCTTTAGGAAAAGATACTAATGAGCCTATGCATATTTCAAATGTGGCTCCATCAGGGTCATTATTAAATGGAGCAATAGCTAATACTACAGATACAACAGTTACTGTAGATAATGGGGCTCATTTTTCTGCAGGACAAGTGTTATGTGTTTCTAATGCTACAGCTAGCGAACATATGGTAGTAACAGGAGTTTCAACCAATGACCTTACAGTAGTAAGAGCATTCAATGGGAGTTCGGCT
>Ga0080013_1006652_pt1 | contig 10172 bp, 8 predicted proteins | sample ETNvirenome_6_85_FD_69236 | JGI IMG/M metagenome (GOLD analysis project Ga0080013, IMG submission 69236) | Marine viral communities from the Pacific Ocean - ETNP_6_85 (SPADES assembly) (version 2) | ecosystem: Environmental > Aquatic > Marine > Oceanic | place: Pacific Ocean | collected 2013-06-19
TATAAACCTTTATAGCTTATATAATTATAGTTCAGACTTCTGGAAATTTGTAGAGCAATGTGAAAAAGATTCTAAAAAGTGTAACAAACTTCCTATGATAGTCTTTAAACAAGACAGACAACCAATATTAACTATAGTATATAAAGATATATTTACAAATATAGATAAATACATAGAAATACACAAAGAAAATCCTTATAGAGTATACAGAGTATATCTATTTGAAGATATAATTAAAAGCTGTGATACTATGTGGTTCGATTCATAAGTTTTTCTAAGAGACTTTGTTGTCCTTTAAAGAAAGCCATTAAAAGATTTTCTTCTTGAGTCTCTACTTCTACTTCTACTTCTACTTCTACTTCTACTTCCTTCAATCTCTTTATAGCATCTCTCACATGCACTAGATCTTTTTCTTTTTCCTCGTCTGAAAGCTCCTCATAAGGAACAAATAGTTGGGGAGAATTTTCTTCCGCCCAGCTATTTCTTTTCATCCATTCATCATGAACTTTAGCTGCTGCCTTGGCCTCGCTATCAGTGTTTACTACCGCATCAACCGCTGCTTTGGCTGCCGCAAGGTTTTCTTCCTGCCAATCTTTGGGAAGATCGTCAAAGTCTGTATTTAAAATATCTACCTCGTCAGTGCCATGTTCTCTGGCCCAAGCTTTATCTTTGGTTGGTTTGATTCTTGTTTTATCATCAGGGTTATTCTTTCGGAACTCTTTCTGCCATTCAGCATGAAGTCCACTACCCATACCTTCTACCACTTTTAACTTCTTAGCAAGAAAATCTTTATGTGCTTTAGAGCCTTTTTTATATCCCCATTCTATATTTTCTTTATGTGCTTTAGAGCCTTTTTTATATCCCCATTCTGTATTTTTTCTTTTCCACTCTTCCCTTTGATTTTCAAATTTTTGATCTGCCACTGCTAGACTGTTATTTAATTTTTGTTGATTCTTTGGGTCTTTTAAATAGGCTTCCCGTGCTGCCTTAACTTGGGCCTTTCTTGCCGTCTTATCTCGATCATCCTTCCCAGGATTTATTAATTTAGGATCTCCTAAGTCTTTATAGAATTTTTCTGTTGCTTCTCCCCTAAGTATCTTAGCTTTTTCACGATCCGCTGTCTCATCTCCACGTTTCTCTACTTCTGGGGGAGTATCCTCGTCCCCAATTATCCTATGTATCGCAGGATCACTTCCACTCCTAACCTTCAATGTATCTCTATCAGGTGCTATGTAAGCCCTCCTTTTTTTACTATCTACCGAATCCTGAACGTTCACCGTCATAGACCACTTCTTTTCGCCCTCCTTTTTCGGGCCCCTTCGGTCCTGGGCCCTAACAAATTTAGCTGTTCTAAGATTTTGCTTGAACTCTGCATTTCTTAACATAGTTTCTTGGGTATTGTCTCCTATCCCTCTTTTATCTTGAATAATTTCTCTGTCAGATCCACCTATAGCTAAATACATAGTTTGATAGTAACGTAAACCAGCCCCTGATACCTCACCAGTTTCTTTATCAGTATAATTATCTAATACTTTACTCTGAGCATTGTTTTTTAGACCATCTTTTATACTCTTCAAATGCTCACAATCTGATTTAGGGTCGCTCTTCCCTGGCTTTGAGGAGACCCACTTTTCCTTAGAGTTAGACTGTCCTTTAAGACAGCGCAGAGCAGCGGCACTACGAATATCAGCTTCCACCGAATTCGGTTGTAAATTCTTCCACATAGTTAGAAACTCCTCTTGGGCTTCGGGTGGAACATCTGCCCCTGGAGTCAGGACAGAATCAATATTTGCCGTTGACGCCTCAACTTCATTAAAAAAATCACAAGCTCCGCTTATGGCATCGTTTTCGCAAATGGAACTAGCGATATCTTCGATCTGTTTTAAACGTTCTAATTGCGCCGCGTCACGCACGGCCTTCTTATTTCCTGTTAATTGTGGACCTGTTGCATTTATCGTGCTGACCTCGCCGTTGCACAAATAATCAAAAACTCCATTTTGTACGTCTGCTGACATTTCTCCAAAGGTCGATGCCTTTTTTATACTTTTATGTGTTTTAGGATCTCTAGCTATTCTATATCCACTCGCACAAACAACTTTAGGTTTACCATCATTATCCTTCAAAATTGGATCAAGTATCTGCTCAGGTTTCCCAATTAAATCTTCTTTTATAATCTTATCAATAGCGTCCTTCTTCTCCTCCTTCGTCTTCTCGTCCTCTCCTGGACAACCTTTTGTATAATAATCTATTTGCTCTTCACTTAATAAGTTATCTCGGATGTGGTCCGTTAGGTCCTGCACAATATCCTCTCCACTTTTGTCTTTATACCTGCCAACCCCAGGACAATAAGCACTCTCTACATCAACTTTAGCTCCAATGACATTAGAAGGGCGGTCGCCTTGTCCTTGCCCCATTGGTATAACAACACTGGGTTTCATATCCCCATGGATTGCCTCAGTCATCTTTCGCGAAGCTGTTGCCATTAAAAATAGAATTTGTAATCCATTTCCATCATGTATTATCTCACCAGTCTTTTCATCTACACCAGCAATTTGCCTAATTACATATAATGCTTGTTCCTCCGTCCATCCCCTACTCTTCTTAAGATCCTCTTTTACCCAATTTACCGTATCCTGGTTTAATTCCCCCTCTTTACTTACTAAAACGTGGTCTCCTTCAACTAATAGTCCCGTCCTAAAGATATTTACAAGTTCCCCAAAAGAAACTCCAATAGCTGTGTTACCTCTGCTTAGCCTGTCTACCTCATCGACACATTTAACTTTTGCTAGTCGTTGTTGTAGAGTGGCGACAGGCAGTTCTTCACATTCAGCTTTCCTTTTTTCAAAATCTTCTCTAACTTTAATAGCCTCTACTACACCCGTAGTAAATTTATCATAACATTCTTTTTGAAATTCTAGACACTTTAAATATTCAGGATCCTTTGTTTCACCTTCTTTAGCAGTCAGAATATCCATACATGCAAACGACTCCACACAATCTAATCCTAGTAACTCTAAATTCTCTATAGCTACTCCTCTTACAGCTTCTTCATCTGGTGGGGGTTCTGACCCTACTGGATTCATAGCACTCATCTCAGCGGCAACCCCTAGTGTATCACTATATAAGTCTGCTAATTTCTTTACAAGGTCCGCATTCTCCCTGACAAATTCACCCAGATCAGAATTAGCATCAAGAGTCAACTTAAGCTTACCAAATTTAACAGTACCGTCTTCGGATATGCTTATGTCGTGTTTAGTTTTTAAATCCTTGAAAAGATTTCCTAAGTCTGATAGACCAGTAACATCTCTATAATCTCCTCTACTACTTTTAATTTTTTTACCTATTTCTATTAAAGCAGTAACCGCTGTTAATGTATCTATAATTTCTTGTGCGGTAATGTCTGTGCGTTCTAATGTAGTATCTACTTTTGTCTCTAAGCTATCTACAACAGCCTCTACCTCGTCACTAGACTTACCCGCCAACTCCAACCCCAGCCGTGCGGCTCGCTCAGCACTGATCCTCGCCCACCGTAGGTTCTGTCGCTCTATTTCTTCCTTCTGTTTGATGGTTTCTGACCCAATATACTTTCCGGCCTTGTTGTCCGAATCGTCTTTTTTGTAATCTATTTCTGTCCCTCCACCAGCACCAGCCCAAGCTCTGGCAAGTTTATTACCATTTGTGTTTTTCTTAGTCCACTTGATATTCTCGATCTCTGTTGCTTTAAACTTAATAGTACTACCGTATGCACCTTCTACACCCCCTACCCTCACAGTTCTATGCATGGCGTCTTTGTCGCCCGATTGTGTTCCTGTCCCGTCAACAAAAAGTGAAATATCCCTATTAACACCTAAGTTGGTCTCAACTGCCGTCTCTTGAGGTGGTTGCTCCACAGCCTTCTTTAGTGCTGCTTCTGCCTCGTCTGCTGCCTGCTCGATAGCTTCGGGGCTTACCTCCTGTGTAGCACTGCCCTTTTCTTGCTCACGCAAAGAGAGCTTAAACTTTCTTTTCTTCAGGAGGTCATAACTGTTTAGTAATGCGTAGTAGTAGTCCATAACTAGTTTATAATAGAAAAAACCCAGCCCAGAAAGATCTAGGCTGGGCTAAAATTACATGTTAGATTTTATTACTTTCTTTTTATATGTTTAAAGTAATCGAAATTACTTAGCCCTCTCCACCATAGGATGCGTGTTCCATGAAGTCATAGCGGAAAACCATTTCAATGGTATGAAACTCGTTAGTAGAGTAATTGAATTCAGCAGTCTTCCAACTTTGGGGGTATACTCCATATAAGATAGTCTCCATTAGAGGTTGTCCCTTGGAATCCAAAGAAACAATAGTAGCTCTTTGAGATTTCCATGCAGTACTTCCATTCTTTTGAAAAACACCCATCTTAGGATCATAAATCGCAGAGAACCACTGCCACAGAGTATTAGCAATCTTTGGCTGATAGAAGTTATCAAAGGTAACAGTAAGTTCTTCAGGAGAAGCCTTACCAGGATAGAAAACCTTATCATTTACACGATGAACTTCAATAGCTTCAGTAGTAAACCCTGCGGCAGTCACTTGCTTTGCAGCAAGAGTTAGCTTCCCAGCAGGATCAGTAAGACCTGGGGGAAGTTCAAAATGAATCTCGAATTGATATGTGCGTACGGAATCAAGACCTTCTGAAATAACAGGAAGTCCACTCTCGAAACTTTCTCGGTTTAGGTCACCACCTACGTAATAAGGTGTATTTTTTGCACTCGCCATTTATATTTCTCCTATAAGCTTCCTAGTTGAGCAGATTGATTAGTGAGGTTTAACTCGAAAATTATAATCTCAGCAGTCTTTGTGGGCTTAATAAGAACTTTAGTCCACATTTCATTTCGATCAATTCTTACTGGCGTATTGGTTGTCTCATCACAGACCACCTTAAACTCAGTAATACCCCTGCGCCTTGCAATATCATCTAGCATGGGGTTAAGAAGCTGCTCAACTCTTGTCCATGTAAACTGATCATTCGGCTCAAAGACTAGTCTCTGAGTTGAAGCAAGAATCTGCTTCTTAATGTAAATCATCATACGCCTTACATTAATTCTATCCAGTGCAGTAGGTTGTCTTTGTGTAGTACGCTGACCAAAGATAGCAATTCCATTCTGAGGGAAGTTAACAACTGGGTTGATAACATTTCCACCAGAGTACATTGAATCCCTATCCCCTTGATTAAGGACAACTTCAACATCTGTTGGCTTAGTTAAGCGACCACGTACAAATCCAGCAGGAGCAAACCACGGATCAGAAACTGAATCCGTTACTCCTATCTGACGAGCACCATAAATTTCAGGGGCTAACCAGCGATCCTTACCGTCAAAGACTTGGAAAACTTTTAACCAAGGCCAGTAAAGAGCCGCATACGAACTATTAATAGCGGCTGTTCTCGTTGTTGCAAATCCATTACTCCACTCAATAGCATCTCCTGTCTTACCAACATTGTAAGGTGGTGAGAGGAGAGCAAGGAAGTCTGTAGTTTGTTCAGCCTTAGTTACCAAAGCATTCTGGATTGTTTGGTTATCCCCAACACCAGGACCAGGAGCTATAGCAATTGAAATATTCAAAACTGGATCGTCTAGAGCTTCAATACCTGTCCTACCACCATCTGTTCTAACAGATCCTACAACTGTGGTGGCTACCGCAGCCGCTTCATTGAGCGCCCCATGAGTTGCAGCAGTAGGAATACCATTTGTTCCACCAGCTAAGTTATAAGTACCTTGTACTAATTTTAAAAAGCGTGGATCAGCCGTCGAGATCCCCGGAGCACCACTGTCACCTTGCACCCCGTTGATAGTAAGAGCCGTACCCACCAGGGATGTTATTGGCTTTTCAAAACTGGTTAAGGAAGTAACACTTAAAGTGTTGTCATATGTTCCTGAAGCAAAATTACCAATAACATAATCAGAAGTTCTATCATCAAAACTAGTTCCAAGAGCTTTTTCTAAGAAGGCAGAAGAAACTGTTCCTGCTTTAAAGTTTTCAACTGCTGTTCCTAGGTTATTTACCTGTTCAATACAGTTTTCTCCACCATTTACGGCTACCTCGAAGGAAACACCACTAGTATTACCAGCAGGAGTAGTACCAGCATTATATCCGTCTCCAGGATATAAGCTTTCAACTAGATAAGAAACAGAACTAGTCTCAATACTAGTACCCGAAGAGGTTACAGAAGACACTCCTGTTCCAAGCGCACCTAGTTTATTAATAGGTTGTAAACCAAGAATTCCTTCCCACGTACCAACATGGTTCTGAATTTCCATAGTAAGCTCAACAGTAGCCACATTACCAGCAGCTTCCCCTACGATAAAGGAAGAAGCATCAACCCCGTTAGCATTAGCAAAAGCCCCAATTCTATCAGCATCTAATGAGCCGCCTATTACCTTTTTAAGAGCTTGAATAGTAGTAGCCTCACCAGTAGATCCCGAAGCAGCAATAGTTCCTGAAGGAATAGTATACACTTTACCATCTACTATTTTATTTCGTGATTGGTCATACACGGTAGCAGTAAGACGAACACTGGAAGTTCCACCGTATCCAAGATATGGAGCAAGGCCACCCACTCCGTGCCCATCATTACTTCCTATAGCAGAAATACCAAGAACATTACCACGAGCCTTTTGCATTAGTGGAGCAGACCGAGTACCACTAACGTAAACTGCTGGACATCCACCGATAGTTACAGCATTACTTGCGTTTACAGCACCAGAAGCACAACGAATAAAGCGCAGCGAGTTAGTAGCTTCTAGAATTTCAAGAGCCCCTTCTAGTGCTTGCCCCTTAATATATTCAGCGGGTTCTCCAAAAGTATCAATGAGACCTTGTTGGCTTGTAATAAGAGTTGCCTTCTTACTATTAAGTCCTGCAATTGGTCCTCGGGAGGCAAATCCCACAATTCCAACCACAGACGAATTAATGGTTGGGGGATAATCTGAAATGTCCTTTTCGATGACATATACACCAGGACTTACGAAATTTGGCATTTAAATATCTCCTATTATGCGTTCTTAATAGAAATTAGGTTTCTTTCCTGGAACCTAATAACATGATCAGTAATATATGAAGCGGGAACTTTGATGGTTTGCTTTGGGGTAAGATAAAAATCCTTTACCCCTTTTTCAGTTCGGAAGGGAAGACTCCAACTTTGTAAACTAGTATTAGTAACTGACTTCATATTCTTCTCCATAGATATATGTACTTCGTCCACAGTACTTTTTGATCATTTTTTTTAATAGATTGTTGTTTCAGCATTAATTTCCTCTATTTCTCCTGTCGAAGTGATAAGGAATTTTGGATTAGGAATATACCCCTCTAACTTAACCGTGAAAGTTCGTCTAATAATACGATCTTGCCTATCAGAAGTCTCAAAGGTGGAGTTATCAGATTCCTGATCAATGTAAGCTTGAGCTACATTAGTATAAGAATTCTTAACAACCAAATGAGGATTAAACATCAGCCTAATTTGTTCAACAATTTGATCTAGATTAGCCTTATATTTAGCCCAAATATTTATTCCATATTCTATGTCTACTGCCCTTGGTGCTAAACTAATGATACGGAAAGCTCTTTTTTTCTCTTCACTCCAGAAAGATTCATTTACAAGATTAGGAGCATTGCGTCTACGATTATCTGCATTAGCTGAGGAATTCTGATTGATAGAAATGATAGGAAGAATAATGTTATTCTCCTGCTTAAGCTTGGCAATCGTCCTTTCAGGATTAGCATGAATACATTTAATATCAATCAAATTAGTTTCGGAATCAATATAACCTAAGGTTCCTAACTTAGAAATCATATAACGTAGAACTTCTCTATAAAAGAGAGGAATATTATTATACTTAGTAGTACGTTCGTAAATAAGGTTTCGAGCCCATTCAGTAGGAGTAGTTGTACTCCTGGTTACCGATAACTCTCCCGTTCCTGCACTTTCTAGCCAATTAACTTTAGATGCCATCGTATTTTTCCTCTAAGGTTTGAATAATTTCAGGTCTACCAAGAGGGTCTGACACCTGTGTAAGAGGAACATCCTGTACATCTGACGAATCACGAAGAAGTTTAGCAGCGCATACTAAATGGTATACCCCATAAATTTCAAAGCTATCTTCCTGGACCTCAAAAATTTCATACCTTTGGTTTTGAAAACGAGGTTGTAGAACGTCACCAGATTTAAGATTTCCTTGAATTCTCTGCTCCATATAGCTCTTATTAAATACAAAGGTCTGGTCATTTGTGAGTTCTATCCCAAACTGACTAAGATTTTCTTCCAACACTCTGGGCTCATAGTGACCCCATACTGTGACAGGCTCTTTGGCAATAGGCTTGTTTCTTTCTTCCATATACACTTTATCATACTGGCTTTCACCTTGAAGATAAGGGAAGTAAAGAATTTCAGACCCTGAAATACGAATCATCTCATCATCAACAATATTAAAAAGATTTATATCAGGATTTGCAGGATCAAAAAAGTTTAATTCTCCACCAGCCTCCTCAATCTTGGGAAGAGGAGGCGGAGTTACACCTACTTTGTAGTTCTTTTTTGACATCTAAATTTGGGCTCCGACGACTGCTGCTACTATAGCCAGAAGAATGGCTATTGTTTGTGGGGTGAACACTTGTGCTACCCATTTATCAAACTTACTCTTACCATCATTTTTATCTCTGGTTGCTTCTTTAATTGTTGCTAGCTCTTCTTTGTAATGCTTAGAATTAATCTCGTCCATTTTATGGTGATTAATTAAATCCTTATAGGTCTGAGCTAACTCAACCTTTACATCTGTAATACCATCTTCTAGCTTACCTATTCTGTTGTAAATGTCCTGTTCCATTAGTATGTTGAGAACCTCGGGGGCTCTTCAAACTCATCTAATAATTTTTGAAACAACTTCTCTTTTTCATCAGCACTTTCTTTTACAAGTTGATCTCCATTCAACTTTGCTCCACCTCCTGGAGAAGGAACTGTTTGATACTTCCCCCTGATTTGACCTAAGGCACCTTTAGCAGCAGCAAGAGAATAGTTTTGAATCCAGTTTCTATAAGCTGGATGAAGGGTATTAGAATCGAGTGCTCTATAAATAACAATAACCACTTGGTCACTTGTTACAGGCTTAGGATTGATATGTAGATATTGATTATTGAGAACAGTAAAAGAACCCTCTTGTCCTAAAATCTTTCTAGTCATCTCTAAATTCTGTTGAAGCAGGTAGAAATCTCCGATCCCAAAGTTCTGGAATAGATAGTTGTCTTGAAAGTATTTAATAAAAAAGTCAAATTCTAGAGTACCAGCTTTTTGCTGAATAGATAGAAGAGTCTTCTTATATACCACATACTCTAAATTATTTAAAATGTATGAAGGTAATTCATAAGTATTAACACCATTGGTAGTTTGGAAGGCAACGAATTGTGTAGAGAACAAAGGAGCATGGTTGTACATTGTTCCTATGGCTTCATCAATACAAGTTTTAAGTTGATAAGGAGTTAGTTCTACACGTACAACAGGGTGTCCTAATCGTGCTAGAATATAATCTTTGATTGTTTCATCAAAGTGAGTCCATTCCACTCCATCAACCATTGTGGTAGCATTAAGCTTCTCATAATCAATTGATCCACGGGTATCTTCTGCCCCGTCATTAATATTTTTTCCGGCATAGGGCGTAAATGAGTTACCGAATTTAGCAAGATTAGGTTTTACAGGCATTAGTACTCCTATAGATTAATAAAAGAATCCCTTTAAAATATATAGGTAAAAAGAAAGAGCCGGGAAATTTAATTTCCCGGCTCCTTACTCTTTTATCCTAACCTATTTAGGCGTTTGAGGTATTAGGAATGTTATATCCATCAATTCCGCCACCAGCACCAGCAGTTTGAATAGCCTTACTGGCAGGCTGGAAGAGGAAGTTGGCTGAAGCACCAACGAGTCTAATAATACGATAGAATCTAGACTCAGGAGTTACAGCAGCCTTACCATACCTGGTGAGGATTCCCTTCCTTGGCTGGAAGGTCTGCGGATCAGTGATGGTCGGCAGTTGCTGGAGTGGAATGTATGGGCAATAAACATACCCAGCATCCATAGGACCAGAACCCTTATAACCAATCATGATCTCATCTTCGGGATACATCGGATCAACATAAAGATCATACTTACCAGC
>Ga0080013_1006653_pt1 | contig 10170 bp, 11 predicted proteins | sample ETNvirenome_6_85_FD_69236 | JGI IMG/M metagenome (GOLD analysis project Ga0080013, IMG submission 69236) | Marine viral communities from the Pacific Ocean - ETNP_6_85 (SPADES assembly) (version 2) | ecosystem: Environmental > Aquatic > Marine > Oceanic | place: Pacific Ocean | collected 2013-06-19
GGTTCAGTGGCCAACTCCAACCGCAAGGGATTGGAGGAGTGGCAAGGGCAAGACACAAGCGGAACGGGGCAGACTAGCAGGACCATCTCTTGCGGAGGTTTCTGGTGGATGCCTGAACGCAGATTGGGTGGAATGGTTGATGGGATACCCGACTGGCTGGACGAACCTGGAGACATCCCCAGAGTGACCACAGGACAGAAGAACAGAGTGGCCCGGTTGAAGGGTCTTGGAAATGCCGTTGTGCCCCAGGTTGCAATGATACCCCTGATGAGATTGAAGGAGATTCTATTATGAGTTATGACACTTGGAAGATGCAGACTCCAGAGGAGTATTCCAGGTCATTTTCGATGGTCTGTGTGGACTGTGGGGATCTATTTGATACCTGTGATCCTGGGCAGACTTCCTGCCCGGATTGTTCTGCTGAGGATGAGGAAGAATGATATATGTCGGATATGACCCTGCCAGGCCGGAATTGGTCAAGATTGGTTACACGACGAACTTGAAGAGGCGACGGTCGACCTCGAGGACGACGAATCCGGAGTACCAGACGATCAAGGAAATCTCAGGGTCAAGGGTTGATGAGACCGAGTTGAAGAAAAGGTTCCGAAAATATCGTGCATTCAAGCATGTCCAGGAATGGTTCTTTTTCCGTGGAGAAGTCCGGGACTGGGTTTTTGGTGATGAACTCGAAGTCCCCAAGGATGTATATAAGGGGTATCAAGCCTGGGTGTTGGAGGATTATCGTCATTGGTACACCAGACTGCATGAATTAGCGAGGGTCTCATTGGATACCCAGTGGGAGGAAGGTTTCATTCAGAAGATGTTTTTAATGTTTTGCGGATGGGAGGATCGGAGGTTTCCTCCCCCGTTTTATTCAAGTCCAACCTCAAAACAGATCGATAAGATCCATGAAATTTTTAATGAAAGGAAGGCACATGTTTGAAAAAATCAAAGTCGGAAAGAACAACCAACCGGCGGCACAATTCGAGTTTGAAGAATCAGAGACCAAGAAAACCTGGAATTCCCGTCATGAGAAAACATCACGAGAGGTTCTGGTTGGTTTTGTCAAGGACCCGGAGGCACGGGCTACATTTGAAGAAAAGGTCAAGGAAGGGAAACTACAGACGGAACTTGGTGCAGAGTATGGATTGAGTGCAGCCCAGATTCAACGTCTGGAGAGGGAACTCGGTTTGACGGAGGACCGCCAAAAGGCATCAAATGTTGGCCGGAATACTTGGAAGGAAGCATTTGAGAAACGATTATCCGAACTTGAAACTCGGGTCGAGCATGATGATGAACGGATCCACACCCTCTCAGATGATATCCGGGAGATCCACACGAAGTACCGTTTATGAGAATGATTTTTGGTGAAAAAGAGAAGAAATCCGGACCGTCGAGTGAGGAGGTTGAGGAGGCAGTCCGGAAATTTCTTGCAGATGGAGGAAAAATCGAACGTGTTAAAAAGGTTCCTGAATCCAAATTGAATCTCGTTTTAGAGAAGGAGTGGAAGGAGTATGAGATATGAAGGATTACTGGAGGTCCTACATTCAGATGAGATTTCAACGTTCACAGAAGAAGGAATGGGAGTTGTTTGAACATCTTGAGAAGGTGACAAGGGACCAGAGGAAAAACCTGAATCAGGTTGCAAAGGAATTTCTGTTGGATGCACTTCAGAAGGATATGAAACATGAGTAGTCCCTTTTCGGAGTTTCTTCAGAGGTACCAGGTGGATCCTGTAGGATTTGTCCGGAATGTCCTTGGTGCAGAACCACAACCCTGGCAGGCCGAGATTCTGGAGGTGGTTGCAGGTCCTGAGGAGAAACGGGAACGCAAGGTGTCCGTTGCAAGCGGTCATGGAGTTGGAAAATCAACCCTGGCATCATGGTGTGCCATTTTTTTCCTCATCTGCAGGCATCCGGTGAAAATTGCGGCAACTGCACCCACCTCGACCCAGTTGGATGATGTTCTGATGAATGAAGTCAAACATTGGATCAATCAGTTGCCTGGAGGATTGAAGGAACTTCTTGAATACACCCAGAGTCGGGTTTTCCTGAAAAGTGCACCTGAGAGTGCATTCATGCGTGGTGCAACATCGAGGGCAGAGACCCCAGAGGCACTTCAGGGGATTCACAGTGAGAATGTTTTGCTCTTGTGTGATGAATCATCAGGGATTCCCGAACAGGTTTTTGTTGCAGGATATTCATCAATGACTGCTCCATCATGCTGCACCCTCCTGCTGTCGAATCCAATCCGTCCGGAGGGGTTCTTCTTTGATACTCATCATCTGAGATCTGCAGACACATGGTACAAGAAAACCGTCTCATGTTTCGATGTCGACCGTCCTGGAATGGAGGAGTACATCGAGGATATGAAGAACCGTTATGGTGAGGATTCAGACGTATTCCGGGCACGTGTTCTGGGTCTTTTTCCACGGGTCAACCGTGATTCGGTCATCCCTCTGGATCTTGTGGAATCATCCGTCGAGAGGGATGTCGAGGTCACCCAGGCACCTGCAATCTGGGGTCTCGATGTTGCACGTTATGGCCAGGATTCGTCTGCACTGTGCAAACGTAAAGGAAATCACGTCACGGAACCTGTGAGGGTGTGGAATCAGTTGGATCTGATGCAACTTACAGGTGCAGTTTTGAAGGAATTCGAGGAAGTGAAACTAGACGAGAGACCTGAAAATATCATGATTGATTCAATTGGTCTTGGTGCCGGTTGTTATGACCGTCTCAATGAGTTGATTCCTGGGGTACCTATGGCAGTCAATGTGTCTGAGTCACCAGCAGTCGAAGGGGGACGTTATCTCAATCTGAGGGCAGAGTTATGGTACCAGGCACGGGAATGGTTCGAGAGGAGGGATTGCAGGATTCCAATTGATGGAAGACTTTCTGGAGAACTGACGTCGCCTCAATATACATATACATCTTCAGGGAAGTTGAAGGTTGAGTCAAAAGAGGATCTTAAAAGACGTGGGTTGAGGTCACCTGATACCGGGGATGCTTTCATCCTGACATTCGCATACCAGGCCGGGTTTGCATCCGGACTTGGAAAGGGGTCTGCCTGGGGTAAACCGATCCGCCGCCGGATTTCAGGGATTGTGTGATTTACCCGTTAACCACAGTAAACGGGTTGGTTAATCATTTATTTGGTTGGGTAAGGTCTGGTCCCTCGTAAATCATTACCCCAATAGGGGATAACTCATCCGGTGCAAATCCCAAAGACTCGTACCACTTCCCCAGTTGTTCATCATCCAATCCAGTATCTCCCACATCAAATGCTTCCGGGAAAAGTTTTATTTCCAACCCTGGTTTTTCTGTCTGAATCTCTCTTATAGCATCTCGAACCAATTGTTTCCCATACCCCTTCCGTCTATACTGGGGGTATACCTCAGTCCTTACAATAAGAGCATAGGGATCACCGGGGATCTCATTCCCGTCCTCATCATGTTCATAGTCTATATTCTCCTCCCAGGAGACGTAGCCATATTCACTTAAATCTTCATTTTTATTCATCCGATCCTGTGCAGCATAGGCTGCTTCCCGGTCCAAATCTGCCCCTACGTTGAGGGGTGGGGGATCGACCATCTCACCCAAAAGACCCAAAACCGGGTTGGTACGTGTTATTTTCGGGGTCAAGGTCTTCAATTCCTGAAAATCCAAAAGACCCGGGATTATATCATTCGTCCTGTTGTCCATATATCCTCCATAATCTTGATCAAGATAAATCGGTTGGTATTTTTGTCAACTTTATTCCTCCTCGGCCCAGGCCGAAAATGATGTTGATATCGTGTAGCATCCGGAACGTGCGTCCCATGATCCTGAGACGGTGAGATGCTCATCAGTAAGATGTTGGATCCAGTAATCATCATACGTTTCATGCCCATATCCCCGAGGATGCCATCCTGCACATTCGAGTTCCTCAAGGGTCAATTCGACTTCTATGTCCATGGTTTATCCTTGAACGGGTTGTAATTGAGAGTGATGGTTCCAGTGGATTCCTTCCAGCCCATGATCTTGTTTTTGCGCTTTTCCAGAATTAGGGATGCCTCCTCGTACCGGTCGAACTCATGGGAATCAATGACCTTGCGATCCGAGTTGAATTCCCAATACGTGAATAATCCAAATTGTTTGTCCTCATGGATTTCCAGTTGTTCCCCTTCCGGGAATGCATGATATTCGTGGATCTGGTCGTTGATGTCATAACCCTGGAGTACCTCCACCATGTAAGTGACGTCTTCAGATTTTTTCATTCTGCTCCTTTGCTTTTGCAGGTTAGTACTAAGTCGCAAAAATTAGGCGGCGTTTTTGCCCCGTTAAGGTATGATTTTTGCCGTTCCCTTGATTAGCCATTCTGCTCCTTTATCGTGGTACTTCTTCGAACCAACGTTCACCGGGTAATTCAAGCCACTTTTTTGCGCTTCGTTTAGTCAATTGAAATCCGCAATGGACAGGCTTGCCTTCCTGGATCATGAAAACCTTGAATTTGGTGGTGGGTGGAGGTTTGCGTTTCCCCTTCCTCAAAACATGCCCTTTCCCACCGCAACTGAAGCAGATACCGTTCTGGACGTGCTTTGCCCATCTGATCTCACCGGTTCCGTCGCATTTGAGACATTCAAGTTTAAACATTTGATTCTTATTGAAGTGTTTAACCGTTAAATACACAATACCCCTATTGATATTATTGTCAACTCTTTTTTTGCCTTTTTCTTATTTTTTTTATGTCAACACTTTTTTCCATTTTATTTTCTCATATCTTGATTTTGTCGATTTTTAGCCGATATTTTCCAGGTAACTTACAAAATTCCAGGAAAAATCATGGCCGAAAATTACGATACGCCGGAACTTCAGGAAGGACCGGACCCGATGGACGAAACCGAATTCGAGGCAATCGTCTCGGCTGCAATCGACGAGGCTGCAGCATACATCGACGAGGAAGTCGGTCCTTCACGGGAGGACGCAACAGTTCTCTATCGGATGGATCCTCTTGGAAACGAGGAAGAAGGACGTTCCCAGGTTCAGGACCGCAGTGTCGCCGACGTTGTTGGTGCCATTATGCCGTCACTGATGAAGATTTTCTTTTCCTCAGAGAAGGTTTGCGAGTTCATCCCACGTGGGCCGGAGGACGTCCCGACTGCCGAGGCAGCAACCGATTATGTCAACTACATCCTGACCCAGGACAATTCGGGTTTTCTTGCATTCTATAGTGCATTTAAAGATGCTCTGATCCGCCGAAGTGGGGTGATCAAGTACACTTGGGCCGAGGAAGAAAAGATCGATTCTCAAGCCTATTCAGGACTTGGAGAACAGGAACTGGCGGTCCTTCTTGATGATAGCAATGTCGACGAATTGTCGTCATCGGTGGAAGGATATGACTCCCCTGATGCACCTCCCGGTGAAGATGGGCAACCCGGGCAGTATTATAATGTAATGATCCGGCGCAGGTGGTCCGAAGGCAGAATCAAGGTCGAACCGGTTCCTCCCGAGGAGTTTCTCATCTCACGTGATGCAAAATCTGCTGATGATGCCTACTTTGTCGGGCACCGTCGGTACCTGACGATCTCGGAACTGGTCCAGCTAGGGTACGACCCGGAGGAGATGAAAGAGCACTCCGGGACCGATCATGAGTTCATGACGAACACCGAACGGCAGGCCAGGATGACCGGCACTGACATTTTCAGCGATCAGTCCCAGGTCAGTGAGGCTGCCCGGAAGGTGCTGTTTGTCGAGTCCTTCATCAGGGAGGATTTCGACGGAGACGGGGTCGCCGAGTTGAGACGCGTCTGCACGGTCGGATCGTCGCATAAAATCGTGATGAACCAACCGTGTAATTCAGTCCCCTTCTGTCTTTTCATTTCAGATCCGGAACCGCACACCTGGGACGGATTATCGATCACCGACACGGTCCAAGACATCCAGCTCATCAAGACAGCAATTATGCGTAATATGTTGGATTCTCTCGCTCTTGCAATCCACCCGAGGATGGTCATTCAGGACGGGATGGTGGATTTAGATAGTGTTTTGAACACGGAGGTCGGGAGTATTATAAAAACTCGAACACCCGGTGCGGTTCAACCCCTTGTCACCCCGTTTTCGGGCAGCGCAGCCTTCCCCATGCTCGATTACATGGACAATTTGCGTGAAAGCCGCACCGGGATCACAAAGGCATCCCAGGGTCTTGATCCTGACAGTCTACAGAGTTCGACCCGGGCTGCTGTTGCAGCAACGATCTCTGCTGCACAATCCAAGATCGAACTGATTGCAAGGATATTTGCAGAAATTGCAGTGAAACCCCTGATGAAGGGGATTTTAAACCTCGTCGTTCAGCATCAGGACCAACCGAGGATGATCCGCCTCAGGGGTCAGTTTGTTCCAATGGACCCACGTTCCTGGGATACCTCGATGGATGTTTCAGTGAACGTCGGACTTGGAGATGGAGATTCCCAAAGTAAACTGCAGGTCCTTTCAATGATCGCGCAGAAACAGGAACAGATCATCCAGACTGCAGGACCTGAAAATCCCCTGGTCAACCTTCAGGGGTACTACAACACCCTGTCCAGGATGGTCGAACTTTCCGGGAATGTTGATGTTTCCCGGTTCCTCACGAATCCTGCGAATTATCAACCTCCACCACAGACTGAACCTGAAAAACCGGCACCTGAGGAGTTGCTTGCCCAGGTTCAGATGCAGGAGATTCAGGCAAGGATCCAGACGGATGCTGTCAAAATTGCCCTTGAACGGGAGAAAATGGAACGGGAAGACGACCGGAAACGTGACGAACTTGAGGCGAATATTGTCCTGAGGGCACGTGAGATTGAGGCAAAGTATGCGACGACCGTCGACACTGCAAGCATCCGCGCCGACAGTGACCGGGAACGTGAGGTGCTGCGTCGGCAGACCACTCTTGATAAAACCGCAATGACCCAGGAACCACCACCTGGGATGGTTTCATGATAGATATTTCCGTCGATATGGCGGCATCAATAGAGAACCAGATAATAACAGAACAAGCAGTATCCAGGTGGATAAGGCGATGTCGTGATTTGTTTGAATCGGGAGATAAAAAATGCCAGAAGAAGGATATACCCCGCAGGGATTATTAGACTACACCGATCTGAAAATGATCAAACCTGGACGGGCCAATCCTTGGACTGGGTTACTGAATGAGTTGGTCGATCCTCCAGTACTAAACCAACCTGATTATGGACTCATTACAGGGTCGGAGCGGCAAAAGAATTTTCAAAGATGGTTCGAAGGATCTAAAGCAGTAGATGACCAAGGGATACCGAAAACCTTTTACCACGGTACAAAAAAACAATTCAAAGGATTCAATACACCTTCTTTTTTCACGAATTCACCTTTGGAAGCATCAGTCTACACGGGACACCGGGAATCAGATATCGGATGGGAACCCTGGGAAGTGGACTATGATCCTTCAAAACATAAGATTGATTTAAACCAAATTGAAGATGGTGGGTCCCCCCAGGAGGATTGGTGGGAACCGAACAGGATTTATGCAGTTATTGGGGATAGTGATTATTTCATAGAGGATGGTAAAAAATTACACCCGTATGATTTATTTTATCATGAAGACCGCACGGATGAATTCGGAAGTCCTGTGGTGAGAAAGATAAAAGGAATAAAAGTCTATGATGAAACACCAAACATTTCGAATGATGAAAAAAGAAGGCAATTAATAAAAGAAGGAAAATATTGGAAAGGTTTTACAGAAAAACGTAGAAACAAAGAAAAAGCAAATATTGACCCTCCGAAAAGTGGAAACGTAATACCAGTGCACCTCAGTATTAAAAACCCCAAGATCCTGCACCCACTGGAAGCAAATAAATTAGGCAGTCGATTAAAAGCAATGACACCTGAAGAAATCAAAAAATATATTGATGACCTTGAATCCCAAGGATATGACGGGATTAAAACAGAATCCGATATCGGACACTCAGATATTGATGCCCAACTGGATTGGGGGGGTATCCCGGAGCAGTACATTCCTTTCTACCCTGGGCAGATTAAGTCCATCTTCAACCGTGGAACCTATGACCCAGAGAACCCGGATATTTTATCACAAAACCGTATAGAAACAGGACTACTTCAAGGATAAAAATGGGACTTCTTCCAATGAGTGGACGGGTTGACCCGGAACTGAGAAACCGTCCTGCTGCCAGTCCGTATCCACTGGCACCCGTATCCGATACAGCAACCCGGACCATGCCGGTGGATTTGTTGTCAAAAGACCCAACCGTCGGATTTCCTGACCCTGGTCCAACACTCTCGGAGGTGGTTCCAGATTTTGTGAGGGGTCAGATTGCCACTATCCCTGGACTTCCTTCTGATTTCACCGAACTGGCTAAGTACGGTGCGGCAACCGGTGCCATCATGCGTGGGGACCGTAGACGTGCCATAGACCTTCTTTCGACCGAGATCCCCTATCAGTCTCCGGACATAGCTAAAATCATGAGGGAGGCAGATATTTTAGCAGGGTCTGGTAATCTGACCGCAGAGACCGCCGGACACTGGTTTTCTCCGATCGGAACAGCATTGAAAGCAGTTAAAGGTGCAGGACTTCTCGGAATCGGAGTCGGCACCCTACTCAATGTCCGCAAGATAAAAGGTGTCACTGCATTAGGGAAAAACATTGCGACCAAGGTCAAAAAAGCCGACAAACTCGCAAAGCAGGGCAAGACCCCCCAGGAGATCGAAGAGGCAACCGGTCTGATCCAACTGCCATCAGGGGATATCGTCTACAACGTCCCGGATGAGTCAATGAAACTGCTGCAGAAGGCAGTGAAATCCGGAGAGGTCAAAGGATCCCCAAATGCCCCCTATTACGAAGCAAAATTCGGGGACCTGGTGGATCATCCCAAAATGAAAGAACTTGCCCCGGAAGTTGATGACTTGATCGTTCAACTGAACCCCTATTCCGGGTCTCGGGGGTATTACAGTTCTTGGGGTGAGGTCGGGTTGTCAATAACCCACCCGGAGGTTGTAGCAAAAGGATTGAAAACCCGTATTGCCGAAAATAGTCGGCAGGTCAAAAACATTAACGGAGCACTCAAGAAGGAAAAAACTTCATCGGACGGGTTGGTCGTGGTCGAAGGGATGGGACGGGTTACCCCGGAGGTCGCTAGGAACGCAAAAAATTCTTTGCATCAAAACACCAAACAAGCAAAAGAGGATCTCAAAACCATCAAAGAAACCGGTGTGGTTCCGGAAGGATATCAACATCCCGGGGAACTCCCCATTCCACGTGCTCAAAGCACCCTGACCCACGAACTTACTCATTACGGTCAAGACAAAGGACTTCTAGAAGGTGGTGGAAATCCGTTGAAGTTCGGCCCCTTACTGGCTCAGATCAAACAGGATATCGACAAAATTCCGGAACTGAATGATTGGGTCAAAGTAGGAAAGATCGCCGAAGAGGTCGTCAATGACACTCCAGAATTGAGTCTCTTCAAGAACAAATCGGAGTTTGAAAAAGAGGTTTTGAAACGATACTCCGATGCCAAGGCTGCAGCAAATCCTCGAGGCATGGGAGGATTACCGATGTCGAAGGTTGCAGTTGGTTATTTTGGATCGATCACCCCAGAGATGAACCTCAAAGGAGTTGAGAAACTTATCCTTCCAAAAATCAAAACCTTCACTGATGAACTGGCGAAGGTAGAAACCCGGTTGAATGACCCATCAGTCTCAAAGGTTCAGTCAGTCAGTGGAATCAACCACCCCAGAACCGGGATGGATGCCGATTACAACCTCTATACCGGTCTCGAGGGTGAAGCATCCGCACGTGCCGTTCAGAGACTTTACGAACTCAAAACAGGCACCATAGACCCAAATGTTATTTCAGGTCCTGAATGGGACAAAGTCCAGTGGTCAAAAAGTCAAAAACTACCCCATTTTCAGTCTCTTCTCGAGGTTGAGGCACCCCGGGGTACGATCACCCACGGGGACATCAAGAAGGCTGCCGATGTTTATGGGGTTTCCTATGAACCTAGAGGAGGAAGGGCATTATCGGTGGGTCCGAAAACCATTACTGAACGTCGAGCCGAAGCAATCAAGGAACTTCCACGGGTCGGGGGAGGGAAGACGAAGGGACAATATATAGGTGCACCAAAAGGAATGAACCGTCCGGGTCTGCTCAACGAGATGATGGATA
>Ga0080013_1006654_pt1 | contig 10169 bp, 5 predicted proteins | sample ETNvirenome_6_85_FD_69236 | JGI IMG/M metagenome (GOLD analysis project Ga0080013, IMG submission 69236) | Marine viral communities from the Pacific Ocean - ETNP_6_85 (SPADES assembly) (version 2) | ecosystem: Environmental > Aquatic > Marine > Oceanic | place: Pacific Ocean | collected 2013-06-19
AGTAGGTTCTCAAGCTGAATATGATGAAATGGGAGTTATTCAGAAAAGGGCTCTTGCAAAAGCACTTGGAGTTGGAGTCGATGAGTTAGGAAAGATGGTAAGAGCAGAAGATACACTTGCAAGAACAAGATCTGGTGAATTAACTATGACTCAGGGGATGGCTAAAGGCCTAAGTCTTCAAGCTGCTTATATGGCAAGTTTAGGAGATAGAGCAAAAGATACAATGGGCCCATTTGAGGTGTTAAAAGCTATTATTGGGTCATTGGCGGCATTTTTTGAACCTACACTTGATGTTCTTGTTGAATTTGGAATGGAAATTCAGGCAACAGGAAATGGATTTGATGACCTGGCTGCGAAAGCGAAAGTGGCTGGTAAACCTTTTGCTGATTGGATTGAGAAGATAGTCAAAGGTATTAGTAGTTTTTTGAAAAAAATACAGTCAGCTGGAGTAGAAACAACCCTTAAAGACTGGAAATTGGAAGCTACTGCGATTTGGGATAAGATTACTGGTTGGGGAAAGGCAATTCTCTATGCATACGGTATCATAAAACTAATAAACTTAGCGATGAGTCCAATGGGTCAAGGGATTGTCGATATGACGAAAAAATTTCTCGCATGGAGAGCAGCACAAGGTATAGGAGTTACTGGTGGTACCTTTGCAAAGGTAGCTCCAACAGGAGCAAAGCTTGGTGGTACAGCTCTAAAAGGACTTGGAAGACTGGCGGGACCTATTGCTGGAGTTGTAGCTATAGGAGCAGGGGTAATTGATGCAGTAAGTTTGATGAAAGAACTGAAAAAAGACGAAAAAGATCAAGATAAACCAGCAATAGCAAAAAAGAAAGGTCAGTTGATAGGAACTGGTGTTGGTGCAGCAATTGGTGGTGTTATTGGAAGTATAATACCAGGGGCTGGAACAGTTTTAGGAGCAAGTCTTGGAGCGGGAATTGGAAGGTGGGTTGGTGGTTGGAATATGTGGAATAAGGAGGCAAAAAAAGAAGAATTAAAAAGGGCCAAGGAGCAAGAACAATCCATCGCCAGCTTAGTAAAAGCAAAACAAGAAGAAGAAGCTCAAATAAGAGAAAAATTGAAACAAGAAAAGACGGCAGAGCAAATACGGCGAGAAACTTGTCAGGCCTTTTCTCTTATGAGAGCTCCAGTTGAAAAACTTACTCAAGCAGTGACTAAAATTGAAGGCAAAAATGTACCAAAGGCTCAATCTTCGGAGGGGGTTAGGAGCCCACAGGCTGGCGAGGGTGAGGATCAAGGTCCGTCATTTGATAGACGAGCTGGAACATTTCATCTCACAAATATACCTGGAGGTTCACCTCATATGGCAATAGATAGTAGAAACATTGAAATAAGATTGGATACATTAAATGAAACATTACAAGATTTACTTCCACAGGTGGTTTCGGAAGTTAGACAAGGAACATCGGCGACCGATAACGTTGCAAGAGTAGTAGACGGTCTAACTTATAGTGGATAATATAGGAAATAATAATGGGACTTAAAAATTTAACAGCAGATCTATCAAATTTTTATAATATTAACCAAAGAAAGGTTGATAGTCCAGTTGGAGACTTTAAAAGAAAATTTAGAGAAAGAGATAACTCAAAAATTGAAAGTAAATTAACAGTTCCACCTTCTGCAGATTTTGATAGAAGGAATATGTACATTAGGAATTCACCAGAAGGGAGTTTCGGTAAATTTAAGATTTTTAATAGGAATAGAAGTCTTGGTAGAGTTGGTATTTGGTATTTGGGTAATCCCCCGAAGTATGGTGTATCACCAAACTTTGATCCAACTGGTGATTTAAAGTTTAAATTTAAGGGTACAGTTCCATATGAGATGCCGTATCATTCAGGACGTGAATTTGAATATCAATGGGGCAGAAAATTTAAAATAGACCAACAATTAGGCCCAACTCATAGTCCTGGATCTCAACATCCAACTGGAAAACTTGTAGGAAGAGGGAGTTCTCCATTATTCGGGAATACTGGATTTTATGATAAAACTGGTAAAAAATATGGAGATAAAGTACCATTTGGTAGGAATTTTACTAGCGAAAAAAGTTTTATTGTAACAGAACTTTATAAGGGAGACGGCAATTTTGAAGAAAACAAAACTTATGGTTTTAAATCAGATATCTATGGATTTCATTCTCATAATATAAATGCTTATGTATCTACAGGAACAGCTGAGGGAACTGCTAATTATAATACTCGTGCAAGTGTAGGTCCATTTGATATTAACAATCAACTTGGAGGTAGTAGTTCTCCAATATTCGGAAATACAGGATTTGGAGGAGATAACACTTATAAGAAATTAATTGGTTATTCAAATATAGGAGCTAAAGGAATTTCAATTCAAGAAGATACACCTGGTCCACTTTCAATAGAATCATCCAAAAAAGAACTTCCACTTGGAGTTCGAATGCATGACGGAATTTCTTTTGTTTCACCAACAACAGATTTCACTTTTGATGAAGGTACTTTTGAAGGAAATCGATATGAAGATATAATGGGAGACGGTTTTAAATCAGGGCTTTCATCTGGAATATCTCCTGGAGATATTGCTGTAAACACTCCTGTTTTATTAGCTAAGAGTCCAGGACTGATAAGTCAGATCTATGGTTCATTTAATAAAAATGATCATAGAGCAGCCGGCGACGAATATAGAATTAAAGGTAGTGGTGGAAATGCAGATTATATGGATAAACAACCTTATATAGTTAGGAAAATTGGAAATAGGTGGGGATCCGAACCACTTGGGGATTCGGATGATACTGGTATTTTACAAGAAGGGTTTGCATTTCTTGACGATCTCGCTGGACAGTTTGTAAGAGGAGCGCCAGGATTTACTGGATATTTAGATAGAGCATTTAATGATGTATTAAGAATTGGAAAATTTACATTTTCTGGTCAAGGTGCAAGTTCGATACTTAAACAGTTTGTATTAAACTTTTTAAATCCGAGAGCGGAAACGAGGATATATAATCCTTTAAGTATTGGTTCTATAATTCCGATGTTTCATATCAACAGACATTTTGGAAAATTTTCAATAAGACTTCCTATTATTGGAGAAATAAGCAAAGAATTCGGGACATATAGCGATATAGCATCATCTAAAAAAGCTACTATGGCCATAAAAGCTTTCGAACTTACGGAAAAAGAACAAAGCGTTGGGTTGGGAGAGGCGGCATATTTAGATAAACTTGGAAAATATCAAGAGAAATTTTATGGTAAAGTTCAAGGAACAGGGGATCGTGGAAAAGAAGCCTCAAAACTTGAAATAAATATTTTAACTATGAGACCGAGGCACAGTAACCACGGCTGGAATGAATTAGGGGATCACGAAATATCAAAAGATGGTATACGGGTTAAGCTACAAGGTGATAAATATAGAACAGATTTAACTGACAAAGTTAATTTAGTTCCTTATCATGGTTGGGGTGGAGATGAGGGAGGTGAGAACAAACTTCATAAGGATGCCAAAAAAGATTTTGTACCATTTAGATTTAGAGATATAGTTAATGGTAAATGGATTATATTTAGAGCAATATTAAGTGGAATATCAGATACAATTACACCAGAGTGGAATTCTGAAAAATATATTGGTAGACCTGATAAAGTTCATGTTTATACAGGAGCAGAAAGAATAGTTAGTTTTAATTTTGATGTATATCCAAAAACTGTTCAAGAATTACCTGTTTTATGGGAAAAATTGAATTATTTGGTTGGACTGTGTTATCCAAGTTTTAATCAAAATAGAATGATTGCACCCTTTATAAATCTTACAATAGGAAATATATTTAATAATACTCCTGGGTTTTTGAATAGTTTAACATTAACAGTTCCCGATGGATCAACTTGGGAAATGGCGAGTGGATTGAAATTACCTAAACATATACAATGTAGTTGTGGATTTACTTATGTTGGAAAATACTTACCATCAACTCTTGGAAAACATTATGAATTGCCTTGGTTGGAAGATAAAGGTTGGAGTGATAGTAACTCTGGAACATTTCATACATCATTTAAGAAGGTTGGAAAAGAAATAGGACCTAATGTTAAGAAAGTTGGCGGGAACAAACCGGCTTTATGGGAAGAAATAGATAAAGCACAAATGGGTGGTGCACCTGGTGCAGGCTATCGTGCAGACAGAGGCACTTTTTAATAATATAAAAAATGGCAAATCGATATAAAAATACAAAAATAACGAAAGATCCTACAGGAACAAGGGTATACAAACCAACAGTATATCCTAAAATTCCTATTAAGAATTCTGATTTAATAATTACACCAAAAGAAGGTGAGAGATTGGAAACTCTGGCTGCAACACATTATGGTGATACTTCTTTATGGTGGATAATTGCAGCAGCAAACAATCTTGGAAAGGGAACAATGAAACTCACTCCAGGCGAACGAATTAGAATTCCAAGAGATATTCAATCAATAAATAAAGACCTAAAAGCAGAAGAGTATGTATGAGCAAGTTAATTTCATTCGATCCTGCAATTCAAGATAAATTATTCCGCAGACAACAAATAGCTAGTAGAGAAACTCCCCAAACAGGAGAACCCGTAACAGGAGCAGAACCAGAGGTTTTTGCAAAAACAACTTGGTTAAAAATGTCTTCACTATTAATAGATGGTCCAATTTTAATGGGAGGTGAACTTATCAACGAATATCACCCGCAGGGTGGATTTTTAAGATTTGGGTTGGAAGGAGACCCGTTTGCATCTTTATATGGAACGACAATTAATTTTGCTACGTTACGTGAGTCAGAAAATCCACTTAAAAGACCAATGCCTGGAGTTAAAAGTGCTACTATAGATTACAGAGGATATTTTCTTAGAGAAGGAAAAATTGAGTGGGTACTTTGGTCACTTGAAGATTTAGAAAGGATGAAACCATATTTCTTATCTATTCAAAAACCAGTATTATTAGAATGGGGGTGGGCATATCCAGGAGTTGATACAACGTTAATAGATTTATCTCCAAACAGTAATGATTTAGCTGGAAAAATAGAGATTAATAAAGTCCTAAAAGAGCTTGGTGGTTTAGCCGGAATTTTACCAACAAGGATTAGACAAAATGGTGGAGATTACGATGCTATGTTAGGTAAAATTTCAAATTTTGAATGGTCAGTTAGACCCGATGGTGGATTTGATTGTAGTACACGACTTATATCTCAAGCATCTAATGTTTTAACAAATATGTTTCCGTCATCTGTTTCTTCAACTAGAGTTATTGTTGATGAGGAAGGTGTACTTATTCCCGATAAAGGGAAAGCTGAAGTTAATTTTAAAGCTTATATAAAAAATCTTAAATTTCAACTTACTGAAATTCCTGAGATTAAAGAAAAAACGGGAGTTAAAGATGATCCATCCGAGACAGACACAGATGAAAAAAAGGAACCAGAAAGGAGATATGGAGTTGGAGTGATTTCCAAGGCCGAAGAATATAAGGTTTTTTATAGCAACGAAAAAGTTAGCGATGACGGGGAAAAGAAAGGCGGTTTAGATATAGGACCTTATGTAACTTGGGGTTGGATGGAAGATAATATTATTAGTAGATTTGTTTCTAAAATAGAAACATCTGAAGGGGGTGGAACTAATATTACAGGATGGTTTAGAAGTAGACAGGGGGAATCTGGACAACAGAAAAGTAATATAATAACAAATCATAAAGAGTTATATACTGTAGACCCTAATAGATTTATTTTACCAGGTCAATATCCCGTATCTATAACGGATCCAACATATGATGCAAGTACCACTGAAGCTTCAGCTGAAGGATCATATACAGATGGTTCAGAGACAGTAGAGAAACTACAAGTTAGAGGAGTTTTTAAAAATATTAATACTGGATTCGCACCGTTTTCTGTTAATAAGACAGATAAAAGTAAAGGTGGATATTTAAGAAATATAGTAATTCATTATAAATTAATTCAAAAAGCATTTGAGGATTCTAATACGGTTGAAGATGGTATAAATTATTTAACAGCAGAATTAATACGGGATTTTGGCCAACTTTGGGATTTTAAAATAGCAGGTAATCCTATGAACTCGGAAGAAATAGGAGTAATAGATCAATTTGCACCTGGAAAAGATATAACAAATACTGATGGTAATTTTAGTACTCCAGATGACACTACTAAATTATTTAAGTTTCCAGTACAGAACAAAGATAGTATTGTAAAATCTCAGGCAATGAGATCAACAGTACCAAGTTCAATGCAAATGGCAGTTGCTATGTCTGCTAATTCAGAAGCAGGATTTTCAGGATTTTCTACAGAGGGCACTAAGAATGCTTTGATAGCAGATGTATGGGGAGGTCTACAAAAAGAACCGGGGGATACTAGTTCAGTAACATTACAAAATCCATCAACTGATTCATTTGGAAGAAAAGATGCAGATGAAAATGAAAATTTAGAAATTGGGACTGAAAATGGAGTTGATGTTTTTGGAGTAGAAGAAGATGATCCATACGCAAAATCAGTTGCTGATCTAACAAAATCTCAAAAAGAAGAATTTGCTAAACTTAAACAACAAAGAGAAGATAAAGAAATTGTCGAGGCGGCTGAATGGCCAGAAGATGAAAAGACAGTTGGAAAAATTTATTATGCAAGTGGAATAATGAGATCAGGATATCAACAATTAATGCAGGCTCGGTTATATCATCTCGCGACCGGAATAGATGTAGCAGTTTTAGTTCCAATTACACTAGATATACAAATAGATGGTATAAGTGGAATTGAATTATTTCAACATTTTCAAGTTGATTATATTCCAGAAAATTATAAGATAGGATCAGCTTTTAGAGTGATGGGCATTTCTCAACAAATTGATTCTAGTACATGGAACACTACAGTTAAAGGACAAATGGTAGCTACCAGAGTTAGCTAAAAAGAAATAATGGAAAATTGACAAATTAGTTGATATATATAATAAATAAAGGTTATAAATATGGTGGTAGACACTGAAGAACAGTATAACGAGTTTTTAACGAAATTCGAATTGGAAGATTGTATACTAGTTCCCGTTTTATCCGATATAAAATTACATCCCAAAGAAAATTCATTATCGCTTCTTTATGCGAAGTTTTTTGATGGTGAAGACTATATTTTGCCATTTAATCATAGTGAAGCGATAAATCTTACCGAAGATCACCTTCAAAAACTCACTAATTCCAATAATAAAAAATATACATACGATAAAAAGAGATTATCACACATAGCAAACTTCAAAAATGTGTATGACATAAATTTATTGTATTATATGGACACTAATCACCCTCTTGACATTTATGAAGTTGATACAAATGCACATAGGTACTTCACCACTAAATTTTACCACAAGAAAAACTTAAATAAAGTGATTCCAATATTAAAACACTTGGAATATTGTAGAAAACTTGTTAAGTTATTGGAGCCTTACTGTAATAAAAATGTAGACTCTGACATAATGACATATAATAATGATGTAATTGAATCCTTAACTTATATGGAATCAAGTGGACTTCAAAGAAATAAAAGTGTTGTATATAGTGAATATAACCCTTATACTTCAACAGGACGACCATCAAATAGATTTGGTGGAATTAATTTTGCAGCTTTGAATAAGAACGATGGAAGTAGAAAATCGTTTGTAAGTAGATTTGGAAATAGAGGAGTATTGGTGGAGTATGATTTTGATGGTTATCATTTAAGATTGATAGCAGACCTTGTAGGATATGAGTTACCAGAAGGCTCAATTCATCAGTATTTAGCAGAACAATATGGAGTGGATTATAATGAGAGTAAAGCTTTATCTTTTAAGTTTTTATACGGTGGAATACCAAAAGAAATATCCGATTCTATACCATTTTTTAATGAGGTAAAGAAATACATTAATAAAATTTGGAAAGAGTATAAAAGGGAAGAATTTATTGTTTCAGATATTTATAAAAAACGAATATACAAAAAGAATTTGCGGAATATGAATAAAAACAAAGTATTTAATTATCTTGTTCAGTTACTTGAGACAGAAAGCAACATGAAAATGTTGACAAGGTTAATTCCACAGTTAGAGAGTTATGACAGTAAATTGGTTTTGTATAGTTATGATTCGTTTTTATTTGATTTTTGTTTGAATGACGGGTTAGAGTTTTTAAAAAAAGTAAAGGATGTTATTGAAAGACATAACAAGTTTCCTACGAAAGTAAGTTGGGGACCAAATTATCACGAAATGAAAGACATAACAGGAAGATTTGTATGATGGAGAAATTTATTGATTAGGTTGAAAAATTTATTACCAGAAGGTTCTTCAAATAATAGCTCTTACGCGGCCGATGAAGGTGAACCAGATACAGGCTGGATTGCTCCAGGAAAGAAACGAAAGTTAGGGGTGGATAGTAATAAACCTGAACCCTGGTTTGAAAGGGGAGGTTATGTTCAAATCGTTTTTCCAAAGGCAGACAATCCATATGATGCAGCAGAAGGTAGAGGTGATGATAAAAGTATTCAAAAGATTCAAGTGATTAAAAGAGTTATTCATACTGGTGAAAAATATACAGATTTTGAGAAAGCCAAGTCAATATGGGATTTATACGAAAAAGGTATTATAGCCTCTTGGGATAAATATGGGGGAGAGGATTATACTACGGAAAAGGAAAACAAATAACAGGAAGGTTTATATGAAATATATCGATAAAATACTGAACGAATTAAGTTTTAGGGTTAGTGATGGTATGCCTGATTTCACCAATGAACAACACTTAATTAAGTTGTATGATATTTTGAATGACCTTAATTGGGATGAAGAAGTTATAAATGAATTGTTATATAATTTAAGTGAAGGTGAAGATAAAGTTCCTAATCCAAATCCAAAAACAAAGGAGAGGTGGCCTGAAGTAACACCCGAAACGGCGGCAAAATATTTGGCTAAACAACAAGATGGTGCAGAAGAGGATGGAACTACGACTAAGAAACCTGAACCAGAAGAGAGTAAACCAGTAGATAGAACTAAATTTGATAAGAGAAGTGCTAAACCTAAAAAATCCAAACAGGAATACCCAAGTTTACAAGCATTAACAGATTCTCTTGGTGAAAGAGATAAAGATGGTAATATTAATCTTGATGTATTAATTAAAAGTCAGAAAGCATTACATATCGATAGAGCAAAGGGTAATGCAGGTATGGGTGGTGCTGTTGCTAGTGAGGGAGAAAGTAAATTTACTGATGTAGCTTCTGATGATTTTGAGTATCCAGACTCAGAGGATGAAAAGGCCAGAGTTGAAAAACACAAAAAGAATATTAAGGAAAAACGGAAAAAGGGTAAATATCCTAATGCAGAAGAAAAACAAATTTTAGAAGCACTCGGTCTAAAACCAGATTCACCTGAAGCACTTGAATATATGGCCACAAGAGAAGCTTACGCTGAAAAACAACTTGATGAAATTAAGAAAGATAAAGATTCTGTATATTATAAAATTGGTAAGGCCGGATTTGGTGGAAATAAAAAACCAAGACCAGAAGAACCAACACTTTCAGATCCACCAACGAAAAAAGAATTAGCAGCACACAAGAAGTGGGAAAAGAAAGCAAAGGCGTGGGATGAAAAAGAGAAAGCGGCAGAGAAAGCTTACAAAGATTGGATGAAGGCAGCTTATGATGGTGGCCAGGAAACTAAAAGAATGTTAAAAGATAATAAAAATTTTGATGAAACTAAACCACATAAATGTGTTCAATCAGATCCAAATTTAGATGATGCTGTAGAAGGTCACCTTGAAAACGAAGTTAAGAAATCAAAACAAAAATATCAAGCTTGTACGGACACTCCTGAAGGTGAGAGGAAAGAAAAAGGGTTTGCTGGAGATCCCTATGATTGTAGTATAGAGAATAGTGATTATGTACATTACAAAAATCAACATAGACTTTTCCACGAAAATCGTAAATATCACGATACCTATGTTATAGGACATGATAAAGAGGGAAGAATGTCTATTGTTTCTATTTCCAATAAAAAAGGTGGAGATATGAAAGATACCCAAAATAATATGACACCAAAAGGTAGATTTTTCAGTATTAAAAAGATTCTTGGTGATGAAGTAGCTGAAACCGTTGCAACGGCATTAGATGATGGTATTAGAAAAGTTACAAGAGTTCAGAAAACATCAAGAGAAACA
>Ga0080013_1006655_pt1 | contig 10169 bp, 10 predicted proteins | sample ETNvirenome_6_85_FD_69236 | JGI IMG/M metagenome (GOLD analysis project Ga0080013, IMG submission 69236) | Marine viral communities from the Pacific Ocean - ETNP_6_85 (SPADES assembly) (version 2) | ecosystem: Environmental > Aquatic > Marine > Oceanic | place: Pacific Ocean | collected 2013-06-19
CTAACTCCTTCAACATAGGAACGATGTCACTCTGTTCCATTAGACATTTTTGCAGGACCATCATTAATGACCCCATTGCTTGATCTGATAATTTCATACTATTCTCCTTTTAAATCCAATTAAAATTAATGTTTGTCAATCCTTCTTTGGCTGCTCTCTCTATCATCTTTTTAGTAGCATCTACAAAAGCAGGATTCTTCTTTTCGTGAGTTTCGACAAAAACATTTGGGATTTCCCTTAAAATGTCCTCGTCCATTAGTTTCTCCATCAGTTCGCACTCGGCGCCTTCGATGTCAATCTTTAAGATGTGTATATTTCTATTAAAGACTTTCTTTATTTTCCCTATTGCCTCACACAAGTCGACCACTTTGACTTCTTCATAATCCTCGACGTTAACGTTTGTTTTCTCTGCTTGCAAAGAACATCCTGAAGAATATGCAACTGGGTCTGAAGATGCGTGTTCGTGTAAATATAAATTGGCAGTTCCATTGTATGTAGATACTGCTGAGTTGTAGCACTTTACGTTGTTATACCCGTTCAATCTCTCTGTGAGAACTTGATAGGCCGTGATGTTCGGTTCGAATGCGATTACTGTGGCACCGCCTGCAGCGAACGGGACTGATATATCTCCTACGTTTGCGCCACAGTCAATAATTATATCTCCGGCTGAATATGGTATTTCTAGTTTTGAGCCGTCTTTTAGTGTAGTAACAAATTTAGTCATGGCAACTCCTCTCTTGATATTATACAATGTAGAATAATAGTTGTTAACGTCAGGTTCGAAAAAAACTACTTTTATACCTGCATTGTCAAAAAATTCCATATCCAAGTAGTCGCGACCGGAAGGGCCAGACAGATATGTAGTTGCTTTTAATTCTTTACATATGTTGACGAGGAGTTCTGTTTTGCTACCGGTGGCTTTGAGTTGGGACGAGCGTATCATTGGCACTGAAATGTTTAAAGCTTTTCTGCATATTTCTATACTCCTAAGATTTATATCCAATAGAGTCTCTCCCTCATATATGTTGGCGAAGTCATCATTGAAGTTTTCCTTCATCTTTTTTAACAATTTCCTCCGCCAACCGTTGTCTTCGGCCACGAGGACATCCTTAATGTCACTACCCATAGAGCTTTTCCTGACAGGGATTGTAAACCATTCTTCTTTGTTCTGGTGATTTAGAAACTTATTTCTGTTTTGAAAATAGTTCTTCCTATATTTTACGTTATCTAATACAACGAACAAATCTGCTGCTTGCATCTTCTGAAAGAATCCTAAGTAGGGGAAGTGTTCTGGCTGGTGGATTGTTACAATCATTCTAAATTCTTTAACACTCGATAAGTTTCATAATACTCGCAATCTTGATAAGCGAAGTTTTCTAAATAATACGATTTTCCAATATTGTAGTGTTCCTCGTTTTGCATATAATATCCCATCCTACTATATGATTGTTCATTGCCGATATTGTATTTATCAACGCAGTTCTTCTTTAAGTCAAATATCTCTTTGGGCATTGACACCCAGTAATTTGCTTTAAAGTTTTTGGAACTTGGGGAATAAATCGTAACGAACTTAGTTGTGTATTTAAAAAGCCCATTTGCTATCATGTTACAGGCAATATGATCGGTGTGGCAGTCCTCACTGTCGTGAGTCACAATATCAAACCTATTATCGAAATTTATGTGACTATAAAAGCTATCTTTTAGAGAATCAAAGTTTCCCATTAGAGTCCTCTGTTCAAAGTTCAAATTATAATACGACACCTTTGAGCCAAGAAATGATTCTATTTCTTTTAAATTGTCAGCCCAGATGCTGGTCTTAGGCTCCCATTGAGTTGCCGTAATGATACTCACGCTGTCATAATTATTCATATTTCGAAAGAGATATCCTATACAAGAAATCTCAAAATCGTCCAAGTGGGCGACGAAGAAGTAAAGATCCTTTTTCATTATAATATGTTCCCTAAAAAAGAGTTTAATTTCTTGTTCTGGGTTTCAAAGTCAAATTCTTCTAAAACCAAATTCTGTAAAGACTTCCCCATCTTGTTGCGAAGTTCTGATGATTCTATAAGTTGTTCTAAACAATACTCCCAGCCTGATGGGTTGCATGCAACAAATCCTGTATCATCCTTGATGTATTGAAGTGCTGATGGGTAGAAGTCTGCGACGACTGGAATTCCAAGACGACCGAAGACTACAAACCTTCCTGGGTTTGACGGCATTTTAAATCTGATAGAATAATCATCTTTACTATAATTAAATTTCTTGTTGGTTCGGGTTTGTTCTTCGCTCATGATGATGTTGTTTGGCACGATACCTATATCGCACTTTGCTAGTTCATCGATATATGCGTTGGGGCTCCAACGAACGTGGCGGATTGAAACTCCCTTTGGGCACCAATCTTCTGTTCCAGAGGGTGCAGGACCGTTGTACATTACCAGCAATTCGAGGTCGTGTCTCTTTCCGAGTTCTGTGAGTGCTGGTGTTACACTCTCATACATACAACCCAAATGTATCTGATTGCCGTGATATGCGATAGTTATCTTTTCTTTATTTTTATGTTCCCTCGATACTAATGGGATGTTTGGATATTCGATGTATCGAAAGATTGGCTTCTTTGATTGGCGCCAAAAATCTTCCATCTCAATGCTGTCTACAATTAAAAAATCGCAATGTTTTGTACTCTCATACACTCCGTGGTTGCGAGGATCGATAATGCCGATCTTGAGATGTGGGTGCTTTTTTTTAATGATGGGAACAGTGGAGTGATCGTAGGTCATGACGAGAGCGATGTCGTAGGAGTCGAAGTCCTCATCAAAGAAGGTTACGTTTTCATTACTCTTGAGGGCATTGATGTAGAAGTCGGAACAGGCGGCTGCTCGATCTCTGGTTAAAAAGGTGATCTTCAACTCACGCTCCTATGATCTGGTCAAGCGCAGCAGAGTAGCTTTCAACAAAAGATTCTTGTGAAAACTTCTTAGACTTTTCCAGACTGTTATCAAGCAACGTCATATATTCATCATCTGTCATTGATGATGCCATGTTTATTGTATTGGATATCGTATCAATAATGTTGCCGCTATCTGGCATGAGAATTCCGTTGTTGTCGATCAGGATTCCCGTCCATGGGTTCACAATGGGGACAAGGCCGGCTCGAATTGCAGTGGCCACTGATGTACAGCAGCCCTCTGAAGCTGAGTGGAATACCACAAAAGAACATATACTAGCCAATTTGTTAAACACCTCTGCGCCGGGTTGGACGAATCCGTGAAATGTGATGTTCGGGGCTTTCTTAATCTTCTCTCCGTAATAATTAAAGAATGCTGCTTCGGAAGTTGGGCCGCAGATGTGAAGTTGTTTTGATGGATCTTTCAAGAAAGATTCTAGAACCAAATCAACTCCCTTGCATATAAAGCCATTTCCTGCGAAGCATAGAAAGTTGTCCCTTTTTCGTGTGTCCTTCCAAGATTCAGCAAAAGATACAGCAGGACTTATAGATGGGTAGAAATTCAAAACAGGCTTGTCATATTTTAGGAAGCTATCATAGCTTGGCGTTCCCTTCTCACCAATGTTGAAAATGCAATCTGCAGTTTCCATTATTTGGGAAAATTTATCTCCAGTGACGTCACTTACAGTTCGCATAGGGGGAGCATGAAAACCTGTCCTGTCTTGGAACATTTTATATCTCTCTAATGTCCTCTCGTTCGAGATGTCGGGTTGTGGACCCATTGCCAGCAACACTTTTACAGGTGCGCCGGAAATGTTAGCATGCCTTACAAAACTTCTTCCAGTGTTGCCGACGCCGAGTCCAAGGAATAGATCAAATTTCTCCGAAGGAGTCCAGCCGGTATTGCCCCTATCGATAACATCGACAGAGTATCCTTTTTGATTTAATATTCTGCAAGCTGCTAATATTTCCCAATTGTTTGTATGGACGTATTTATTAACATCGGTATAAAACGCCTCGGTCTTATAATACATCGCTGCTCTTTTATTAGTTGGAAGATCATTAGTAACATTTTTTACCAACATAGACATGAAAACTCCTACTTTGTAAACTCTAAAATATATCTATTCTTGTCTGCTTGGCCAAGATTGGTCTTAAGCTTAAAGCCCTCGAAGGAACTCTCGCAATAAGACACCAACTGATCGAGACTTCCAAACGACCAGTTTGAAGTGCTAACCCATTTGTTTCCTGAAGGTTGTTTTCCATTTTCAATCAATCTTGTCTCAATAATGATTCTCGAACAAGAGTTTGCAACCTTCTTGGCGTTCTCTGCAAGGTTTCTTGTGTGATGGAATACTGAAAATAACATAATTGTATCATAATCTTCTAATTCTTCTTCCTCGTCTAAATCAAGGTGAGAATAATTTATATCTTTACCCAATATGTTAGATGTGATTTTAGATGCAACAACAATGTGAGGATCGTTATCGACGCCTGTCACTTTGCAACCCCTATCATGCAAATACATACTCAATAGGCCGGCGTTGCATCCAACATCCAAGACTTTCTCACCTTTTTTAAACTCAGCAGTGTCAAGAAGCTCTGCTCGCATGTCAAGTGTCCTAGAACCTTTGATAAAGATGTCTTTGCCTGAGATTGTGTGATATATGCCTGTGACACTATTTGTCGTCTTCTGTTCGTTAAAGATCGTAGTATTCAATAGATCTAGTGAGCCGGCACTCGTTAATTGCTTCTCTACGTCTTCTTGTGTATAATCCTTAAAGTGTCTTAGCCAATTTCCGATGCCATGTCGTTCTTTGTCGTGAGCCGAACAAAATTCAAAAAAGGATTTATTGTCCATTTGCACCTGCTCTTCAGTTAGCAAGGTTGCTTGATCGTAGTCGATAATATAACAAATAGCTTTATTTGAATCAAATCTGACATTTGCTGGTTTGATGTCTGCCTGATAGACTCCCAAATTCTTTTGCTCAATGATGGACAGTAGCATGTCGCCGATGGTAGCTCCTTCGTCGGAAGGTATGAAGTCTTGGATGATATAGTTGAACGTTTGATTTTCAGAATCGTCGATTATTTGTTGACCGGATGAAACCGCAAGATCGCTTTTGTTTATCTTTCCAAATTCATGAACGATTGGGCATGTCTTGCAATCTAGATCGTTCAATTTCTTCACTACCTTGTGTTCACCTTTGATATCCAGTGCTTTATTTTTGTTATTTAAAATTTCTATTTTAATAAAATATTGTCCAGTTGTATCCTCAGAGATGACAACCTGCTGACGGTCGTTGAATCTTAGCGATTCAAAACTTAGTTTATCAATTAATTTCTTCTTTGCCATTAGTATTTTCCCCTCACGATAACTTGATGGTTGGGATTTCCGCTTGCTGCGTTTCCAACTCTATATATTTTGACGTCTGGCTTGTCTTCTATCAAGCGAGTAATGTCTCTGTAACAACCAAACCTTTCATCATAGTCATCAAAAACCCAAACTGGGTTGTCTGATTGGCATTCCCGGAGAGAGATGACGTCTCGAACAACATCGCCGTGGTCATGAGCGCCGTCGATATAGAACATATCTATCTTCTCTCCCGATTTTAATATCATTTTCGCAAGGGCTCTGCTATCGCCAGAACAGAAGGTTGTTTGTTTGCTATATTTTTTTATGTAATCCTTGTTTCTACTATCTACAATGTCACAACTCCAAACATGACCATCTGAACTCTTTGCTAATTCCGCGAATGAAAAGTATTGAAGACCTTGTGCAGTGCCAACTTCAGCAAAGTTCTTTGCTCCAACTGCTTTTGCTATTTCAACCAAGTAGTATGGTCTTTTGCAAAGCTCGGCGAAGCATTTTTGCGCGGTGGCTTCGGAAAGGTTGTGGCCTCGGGCTTTATTCTCTTGCACCCCCAATGACACGTCTTCCCAAATTTTAATAAATTCTTCAGGAACCACAACATCAGAGATGTCTTTAAAGTTTTTTATCTTCAAATTATTCACAGAGCCTCCTTAGTGCAGCTTCATATTTCTCTGCAACACTTGCCATATTATAGCACGACTCCAGTTCATTGTTAAGTTTTTTAGAAAAGTCCATAGAAGGCGGGTTATAAAGCTCAGTTGGTTTAAAGTCCCATTCAGGCTCTTCTATTAGTGTAGAATTTAAACCCGCTATTTCTCTTGTTCCTCCCGCCGTAGAACAAATAATATGACAACCAGCGGCTCTTGCGTCGACAACAACATTGGGACAATGGTCTAGCCATGCAAGATGCAAGAAATTGGTGGAAACCTTATATAATGAGTAAAGTTGGTCTTGAGAAAGTTGGCCCATGTATGCAACACTAGAGTCTTTCATCATGTCTGCTGGAGATACGTTTCCAGCGACAATGAGAATGTCTCCTTCTGACTTGTGTTCTAAGAAGTATCTAATATTTTCATTAAGTCTTTTATGGGGTCGCCAAGATGCAGCACAGGACCAGATGTTATTGTGCTTCTTGTTTGGAAGTGCTGGAATGTTGCTTATTGTTTCTTCGTCTGCACCGTTATGAATCACTGTTGTGTTCTCATGCTCTCCGAAATAACGAGTTATCAATTCTCGATTGAACTCAGATTGAAAAACAATTCCAGCGGAATTGTCATACGTCTTTCTAATGCTTTTATTTAAACTTGTGTAATCCTGTGATGTGTTGAAATATATGCCGTCTAGGCGGAGGACGCGAGGGCATGAGATTTCTTGGGGCGACTCAATAAAACATAGAGAAACATCTGCAGAATTAGCTTCGACGAATTCATTTCCGCTTTTATTCAAATGAGGCATCAACTTTTTTGCGAAAGAGTTTGGGCCGGAGCTGCTCTGCATGTTTATGTTTTCAAGGAATATTTTCATAAATCAATCTTTTCGTATGGGGTCTTCTCTCTAATTTCCAACATGAGATTGTGCTGCTTTTGAGCTTTTATTTTATTGACTGCATTTGGATTGTCTTTGTTATAGACATAGAGGATATCTGGAATGAACTTTGCTTTATCTCCGCAAATTTCAAGCATTGGTAGCATCATTGCCTGATCGTATGTCATCTCATAGAACTTGCCGTCGTTGTCTTTGAGATCTTCCACGTTTACATTCTTCCAAACGATGTGTTTAAAAGTTCTTAGATGCGATGCTCTCCACTGGTCTTTCCTGAAGAGGTTGTTCTCGATAACGTAATCTGAATATTTGCTTGATTCTGCGCCGACGCGACGGGATGGATATTCCATAAAGCTCCCATAGGTTAAAAAACAATCTGGATCTTTATACCTCTCGTTTAGTTTAGTCAAGACGGTTTTTGTTGCAAACCAGTCGTCACCATCGAGGGTGACAATAACGTCAGCATCGGATGGGCTTGATAACTCGATGGCATCGTAAATGTTTCTTAGGGCGAATTTCTTTTCTGTATTTCTTACCAAGGTGAACCTGTCATCATTCAGAATTAACTCTTCTATGATGTCGCAGGTGGAATCTGTCGATATGTCATCTATGAGTATGCATTGAAAATCTTTATAGTCTTGGAGCAGAACAGATTTTACGACATTTGCAATCCACTTTTCAGTATTATAAAAAGGAATTATAATTTTAAAATGAATGTTAGACATGCTTCTCTATCTCTTCCCAAAAAACAGAAGGTCGTTCTCGGAGATATTTTATCATAACCTCTTTATCTTGAAACCAGTCTTCCTTTTGGTGCTGGACCTTTTCATTCGTAATGATATCACAATCCAGCAGTTTAGCTTCAATAACAATTCTAGGACAGGTATCTTCTCCAAGCGGGAGAAACAGTAGACCCTTTGATTCTGCCAATTTGTTCAATAAATCATCATATTCAAGGCGCCAGACAAGCTCATATTCAAGCTCTTTCTCTTTTGCGAAATTTATTGTATCTTTTACACCTTTGATGATGCTTGGAGAATTTAAAATAATCCACTTATCGTTCTTGTTTGAAGTGTCCATTCCCGCGATCTTGTCAAGGATGTCATCTCCGAAAATAGAGCTTAATGTAATGTTGTTTGATTTTTCAAGGAATGGAAAGTGAGTTGTGTGCATTTCTTGTTGAACCTTTGACATCCAAAACACTGCTTTCGCTTTGTGGATGAACATAGAACTCAACTTCCCTTGATACTCTTCTTCACAAAGACACTTGGTCCCAGAGAACTGATGTAGTGATGGGTTTCTGTATTTGCAGAATTTGTAATCATATTCGAGAACTGCATAATCTTTGTCTTTTATAAAGCGCATGAGTATTTTAGGGGCTACATCTATGAAGTTGCCAAATATCCAAAATGCATCTTTGTTTGATTCCACATGGGATTCGTTCAAATCTGCGCTTTGGATTTTCTCGACTTCATACGGAGATGCTTTTATTAAAGCTTCTGTCGTGAGTTCAGCGCCACCTGCATACCTGTCTGCAAACATATCTGACACAAATATTATCTTATTCATCTACAAATTCAACTCGTCGAACATATCACTGATTTCGTCGTGAAGTTCTCGCTCCTCTTTTGGAAATACTACAGACACCATCTTCTCATGCATGGTATCCGAAGCAAATGCAGTTTGAACGTGAGTTTTTAATTTCTTTGCTTTGTTGACGGCGAGTTGGTAATTTTTAAATACATCTCGCAGTCTTTCCTTTGTGGAACTGTCCTTTGGATAGGCCCATAAAGAATCTGGAACAATAACACCTTCCCAAACTGACTCTTGTTGTACCTGTCTCAAGTCATAAGATATTTTTCCAAAAAGACCTTTCATCTTCTCTTTACCCTTTTTGTCTTTTTGTGGGGCATAAAGAAAATCAGTCTGGCCGCTCCAGTCTGTTGCGACGATGGGAAGACCTACACAAGCTGCCTCGAACAAGGGGAGTCCGAAACCTTCGCCGTGGGCGACAGATAACATACATTTAACGCTTTCGTGCTGATACAATGCAGACATCTCGGAATCATCCAATCTTCCGTGGAGAAGATATACTTTACACTTTCTCTCTGGATATTTCTTTAAGATGCTCTCTAGAACTCTTCTCATATCTAATTTGTCATATGTGGAACCAGAGGTGATTGATGTTTTTAAAATTAGACCAACATCTTCTTCATCCATAAATTCTTCTACAAAGTTCTCAATGTTTTTAATCATGTTTTTTCTTTGACCCCACAATGCAACAGTTAAGAAATTAAAAGATGTATCAAATTTAAAATCTACATCTGCTTTTTCGAACTCTCGCACAGGGTATCCTACAACTTCAACAGGGATTTCACATTTCAAATCGGCAACATGGTTTTGTTTATCATCCATTAGTGGATACTTCGTGTTTTCGAATCCATATTTTGCGTGGTTTGACACAACAACAAGTTTATCCATCTCGTTAACCTTTTGAAGCCACTGTGGTGCTACCTTGTTTGTTTCAATACCTGCAGTAACGCCGATGTTGGTTGTTGCTATTTTTTCAAATTCATTAGGGATGGTAACTTGAAGGGAGAGGTCGAAGCGCACATTTCCACTTGTCGCATTTAAAAAGGCAGCTGTTTTTTTAATTAACTCATCTATCCATCGTCTCTCTTCGTCGTCTTCAAAAATCCAACTTGTCTTTCCCCAGTTAATGTTGTGGAGATAAATGTCAAATAAATCTTCTCTAGCTCTCAAGGAGCGAAGAACAAAACGAGCATGTTCTCCGTAGCCAGAGGCAGACAGTGCGGGTGCTTTTACAATTACTTTCTTTTTCATGAGATCTCCTCCAATGTCCAGTTCTGGTATTTCTTTCTATCTTGCCAGCTTCCATGCTCTTTCATAATCTTATCAACAAAGTCAGTCCAGCTTTCATTAAAATCTTTAAAGTTATAATTTTCCTGAACGTGTTTGCGACCGGCTGTGCCGAGGGCTTGGCGTTTGTCTGTGTCCATTTCAACCATCAACTGCATAGCGTTGACGACATCTTCGCCGTTTAAGCGGTCTTCATAAATCCATGGAATGTCCTGAGAACCAATGATTGCCTTGGACGCAGGAAGTATGCCTACTCCAAAAGATTGCTCTCCGTCTGTTACTTGTTCTTGCAATCCACCAGTCATTGTTGCGATGATTGGCGTTGCACACGATAGGGATTCCAATGTGGCTAATCCGAAGCCTTCAGCATCTGACACGTTGATGGTGCAGTCTGCCATATTATACATCTTGGCAAGTTCTTCGGATGGG
>Ga0080013_1006657_pt1 | contig 10162 bp, 14 predicted proteins | sample ETNvirenome_6_85_FD_69236 | JGI IMG/M metagenome (GOLD analysis project Ga0080013, IMG submission 69236) | Marine viral communities from the Pacific Ocean - ETNP_6_85 (SPADES assembly) (version 2) | ecosystem: Environmental > Aquatic > Marine > Oceanic | place: Pacific Ocean | collected 2013-06-19
TGCAGCAGTAATTGTTGAAATCCCCATTTGACGGGATTTTAAAATAACATTGTTTCGATAATCGTTGAACTTGTGAAGAAGTTCCTGTTGAAAATCCCAGGTTTTAAAAGGAATTTGGCCACGTTGTGGGTGAGCAATTTTACAATAGTTATCTATAAAATAAACGGGGTCTTTGCCGCACTTGACAATCTCTTTAACAAGATCTTTTTTGGAAAGATATTGAGACATACATATTAATTAGCCTCGCGGCTCCTCATCACGCTTGCCTTTGACATTTTCTGGTTTTTTGGTGTTTGGGAATTTATCTTTGCCAAAACCAATCCAATTTTTCATGGCTGTGGAAAGACGCTCTTCAACTGTTAATCCCATTTCTGGTTCATCGGGCATTCCACCAATCTTAAATTTTTGGTTTGCTTGACACCAAGAACGTTTGTGGCTTAAACTTTGAACAAGAATATCAGGCTCTTTGTCTTCTTTGGTTAAAGTAACAGATTTTCCAGTAATCTTTTTATATTCTTTCTTAAGAAATGAAATAATATCCTGAAGTCTTTGAGCGATTTCGCCTTCGAAGTCACCCTTATAAACATCACTTAACTTAATCTCTCCTTGGTATTTAAGAATTAAAATGTTGCCTAACATGGAAACATTGAAACCGTCAATCACTCTTTTATCAAGAATGGGGTTTCCTTCTTCTCTTTTAAGGCCGACTTTTAATGGCTCGCCCTTTTCGTCCAAAGCACCGTCATAAGCGTTTGCAGCCGCTTGTGAGAGTCCATTTACAATATCTATAATATTACTTTTTTCTGCCATTTCTATTCCCTTGTGTATTCAAGCCTTAAATAACACTCATAACAACACTTAAATTTGGCCATATACAAGTCATCTTTTAAATTAAAAGAATAAATTTTGCATTCTGGACAAGTGCGCTTTGATTCTTTTCTAAATAGTTTCTTTGGCATTAAAACGCCTTCAACTTCGATTTTCTCTTTTGGCTTCTCAGACTTAGCAATTTTTTTAATTTGCTGAAGATATTCTTTTTCTTTTGCCGGATCCCAAGTGGTCTTGGGATTTTGAACGGTTTCATCGCCATATTTCTCTTGAATGGCTTTTTCAACTTTTATAAGACGTTGAGGATCTTTCATTTCGTAATTCCGCTAACTGCCGAGACAACCCCTAAAGTTAACAAAACACCTGCCAGAACTCCACCAGATGCCCAAAGCCAATTATAGCTTGGTTCATTAGCTAATTCAGTGAGCTGCTGAATTTCTATATCTTTTTGTGTAAGAATTAATGTATTGCGCTTCTGTTCTTTGTGGAGATCTGCTTCAATAAGATCAAGTTCCATCTTACATCTTGCTAATGTTTTTGCGACCTCTTCGTCAACCTTTAATTGACATCGTAAATCACTATGCTCAGAACCTTCCAATAATTCGGCAACTGCGCCTGGTGAAAATAATGTTCCATCAAACGGGGCAACTTCTCCCATGTGCAAGAAAGTAAAAATTGGTGGAGTATTAGAACTTGTGGTTGTCAGAGTATCTTGTGCTAATACTGGCGTTGTTGCGAGAAAAAAGAGCAAACTCATTGCCAATGCTGTAAATTTTTTAAGGAACATATTTAAATCCAAACCTTTTTGTGATTTCATTTGCCAATTCATCTGGGTTATCATAATATTTATTTACTAGTTTTTTAACTTCTTTTTTCTTTCTCTCTTTAAGTTCTTCGTTTTTCTTCTTGAACTCTTCTTCTATCCTGTTGATTGTTTTTTCGTATTCTTTGTGGATGTTCTCTTTTTTTGCTTCCGTTTCTTCGTTAAGCTTATCAATTTCTTCAATTTGTTTGTTATAAGAATCTTTTGTGATCTGCAACATTTTTAAGAAATGATCGCTTTTGCTTTTGATGAGAATGCCCATAATAAGAATTACTGGAATATACCAATGAGTTTTGAGGAAGACCCAAGCTTTTTTTAATGCAATCATTTTATTTAAGTTTTGTGCCGCCTATTCTTTTGTTAAAGTTATTGGCTGCGGTTTGAGGAGATACGCCTTTGGTTTTTGCAGGTGGTTTGGGTTTTTCGCCCTTCAACATACTATGAACTGCGGACACTTGTTGAGCACGTTTTTCTTCTTTGGATTCTTCTTCTGGCTCTGGTTCTTCTGGCTCTGGTTCTTCTGGTGGCTGATCAATATCCGCTTCACTTAAAACCTTTTCGGCCTCCTCTTGAATTATTTTTTTTAATTGATGCTCTGCGATTTTTATAGCAATTTCGCCTTTCTTTTCTTTTTCGGCTCTTGTGTCTTTCTTTTCTTTTTCACCTTTTTTTAGGCGAGATTTTTCTTTTCTTCCGCGATTTGTTGAAACAGGCTCACACTCTAACATATCGCCATCGATTCCGTCAACATGATGAAGCTCTTCTCCTTCAGGACATTCGCCGTGTTCTTTGTCGTGTTTTCTTTTGTCGCGCTTTCTTTTGTTGCGTTCTTCCTGATCTTTTGAACCAGGCGCATCATATTCTTCAGAATAATCTCGTGGAGTATTGGAGTTTTTATTCCATTGTTGTTCTGAAATTATAGAGCCTATAACTTCTTGAAACATTTGCGCAGTAAGTTTCATTATACATAAATAGTATTAGGTTATTTCGAGGGGTCTCCAAAAATACTTTATTGAGATACAAACTCGTCTTCAACATTTTCTTTTGTTGCAGTACCGGAAACATCCTTCAACACATCTAGCATTTTTTCTGCTTCTTCACCGCCGAACCGATCCGAAACTAAATCCCAAGCTGCAATAATTTTTGGCATATGCTGGGCCAAGCCTCTTCCAACTTCAGTCATTTGTATTCTAGATACTCTCCCTTGTTTGCCAAGTTTAGCAGCTCCAGCTAAAGCTATTTTTAATTTGGTTCCTTTTCCAACCAAATCTCCTATAAATGGCAATAGCGAAATAGCAGACAAAGCAGCATTAAAATAGTCACCCTTCCTCATATACCAGGCAGCGTTGGCAGCATCAAAAACTGCTCCAGATCCAAAAAACGCATCGCCAGCAATTCCAGCAATATCTAAAGCAGTGTGTCCTACTTTCTCAAAAGTGCTTGGACTTCTATTGAGTTCTTTTACAATAACCCTTGTTTCCTCTAAAATAATTCTTTTTAGTTGTGATTCTGTTATTTTCATAATTTTCTTCCCTTGTTATAAGTAGCTAAGTTTTTCACTTACGGAAACATTCAAAATTGGGATTTTTGTCACACCAAGCTTGCGCTGTTCCTTTTTCCACCATTTCTTTCCATTCTTTTGCTGATGGACCTCCTGGATCTCCAGCAGGATCTTCGCTAGTCACAGCATCAATGATATGACCAGGCCAACCAAGTGGCCCATATCTCACCAATTCACGCCCTACGACTTTTCCGATTGCTCCTTTAATAAAACCTTTTCCGCCACCTTGGCCCACTTTCCACGCTTTACCAAAACCTGGAATTACACGACCATAGCCAGTAATAGCGCCTGTCCATATTAGTTCTTTGTCGAGCGCCTTAAAAAACCATTTAGGAATCGCGTCTCGGCCAAAATATTTCACACCGCGATCCATATAAGCTTTTTTAAATGCTTTGGCTCTTTGTATCGGATTTTTAAATGCTAACATAGCTTTTATGCCTGCTTCGGCTGCGTTCTTTAATATTGCTTTTGCACTAAGACCAGCCTTCACACCTTTCACTCCCGCTTTGCCTGCTGCATATGTGGCAGGGGCAAAGAAGCGCGCCAACCAGTCCGCAACTTTAGAAGAGCCTTTTGCCAGCACTTCGGCTTCCTTAACGCTTCGAAATTTTGCGGCATCGGCTATGACATCTGCGTGTTTAGGTTGAAGGACTGCACGTTTTCCAAAACTTTTTAAGGCACTTAACATTTTAGGAACATGGGGTCCGATAAGTGGTGTTTTCTCCAAGCCCTTGAACGTTGCTTCGATTGTTTTCATGTGTTTTGCTATTAATTTGCCAAATTTTCCTGTTGACGCGGCGGCTTTAGCACTTTTAGCGCCTAGTGCGACTCCTTTGCCAGCCATAGCTATCGCATCACCAAGCACCGGAATAACCGATATAATTGACAAAGCCGCCATAAGATATTCGTCTTTTGTAGCATATAAGTAAGCATTAAAAAGATCAGCAGGCGCTCCAACCCCAGGAAGAAAACCTATAACATCTAAGCCCAAATGCACCATCCATTCAGGCACACCGAGACCGAGCCCGAGCCCGTAAGCTTCCGTAAGAAGCCTTCGCTCTTTGTCTATTTCTTCATGAAGACGATCAATCCTCTGACACTCTTGATTATAAATTATAGAATAACGTTCATCTTCCAGCTCTTCTAAAATAATTTGATTAAGTTTTAGGTTTGTTATCGACATTTTTTTTCTTTCCCTGTTTTGCCACCAGGCCGTTTACGTTCAACATCACATTCGCGACTTGTTCCCCAATCTAAAGTTGCGCCGCCTTCTTTGCGAGAGTCTGTGCAAATCTTTGCTGCGGCGTCTTCAACAGTATCACCTTTATGCGGTTTATAATCATATTTTTTAAAACTCTTTTTAACAGATAAAATACAATCATGAAAAGTTTTATCTGCCGCGCCAGGAGTTTGAGAAGGACTAAAATGTTTATCTCCTTTTTTCATCTTCTTTTTCTCAAGAAGTTCAGCCTCAAATTCTTCTTGAATAATTTGCCGCAATTTTGAAATAGAGAGTTTCATTTATTTCTTTTTCTTATCCCTGAATCCGCTTTTCTTTCTCTTCAAGAATTGAGGCATTGTCCCCAAATCTTTCTGAAAAAGCTGCTTGGGCTTCTTTCAAGCCCATATTTAGTTTAATTCCAAGTTCTTTTTCAGGATCAATGTTACATATACTTGATGCTATAGATTTATTTATATCTCCCAATACCGTGTCAACCATAGCTTCCCTTAAAGAACCCATGAAAATGCCTGTCAAATCGATACCCATTACTTCGGGAATTCTTTCAAGCATAGATTCAAGTAAAGCTTTGGAAAGTCCAGATGTCTTCACGTAGCAATCCTTGCCACCAGCGCCCGAAACTAAGCTTGCTACATCTCCTGCTGTCCAATCTTCCAAATGGTTAATTATGACATCAAAAGCAATACCGCCTCGCTCAATACCTATCCAACTCATTACTTTTCGCGCAAGCCATCCTTTGAAGTTTTGTAACATTCCGCTTGGCAAGTTCATAAAAACATTTCCAATTACATCCATTGCACCTTCGTCTAATGGTTGTGAGTTTTTAGCGTCTGCTTCAAGCTCTTCTTCAATGATTTGTAAAAGTCTTTCTTTTTTGATTTTCATCTTATTCCGCCATGCTTCCATGCTGTTGCAATGTCAGCAACTCCTTGCAGTCCAATATAGCCGAGAGATACAGCGACCCATTGATCGCCAGTTAATTGGCCAAGATATAAAAACAAGGTGGCGAGCCCGAAAACTGTGAATTTTCGGGACACCACCTTAGATAATGCTTTATCTACTACCGCCTTCAATCTTTCCCCTTCATTAAGCTTAGAAGTACCACAAGTGAAAGCAAGCCTACAAAGCCGCTTTGACCAATGGAATTAATAAGCGCAACGACGTTGCCAACGACGCCCATTCCAAAAATACCAGCTCCGTAAATCACTTCAACAAGGATTCCCAAAGCGAGCAAATTCATAACCAAGGTGGTAAGGCCACCAACACCTTCATTAACTTTTTCTAGAATATCTTTCATAATTACGCACCTCCCGCGCAATTATAAATAGTCAGCTACGCAACAACATTCGCATAACCATTCTTGTTTTCTATGTTAATGATGGAATCCGCAGAATCCTTAAGATTATCAAGGTGCGAAATAAGAATGACGGTTTTGAACACAGAAGTCGTAATATCAAGAATTCTTACGAAACCTTCCATGCGTTCTTCGTCTAAGGCTGTTCCTGGTTCGTCAAGAACAAATATCTGAGATTTGGGTAATGAAGAAATATTTGTGAAAGCTAAACGAATTGCCATTGCAGCAACTGTTTTTTCTGCTCCGCTCGCCATTTCTAATGGGCTCGCATCACGATCAGGTTGTTGGATATAAATGTCGAGTCTGTTGTCTTCTGTTTCAAAATAAACTTGGAAGTCAACAATGTTTGCCAAGATCTTTGAAATCTCGCTGTTGATTGTTGGAAGACTTTTTTTAATAATATCATAAGCAATTCCATTTGGATGCATACATCTTGCATATAAATCGAACGCTTCGAAATCATTTTGATAACTTTTAAGATTTCTTTGCTTTTCTCTTAAGCTCTCAATTCGCTGCTCAAGATAGCCATGAGCCTTATAAAGATTGAAAAGAATCTTTTCGCATTTGTTTAAACGATCTTTGGAATCCTGAAAGAGATTTTGTTTCTGATTCTTTTGTAAAATAACTCCACCAAGATCTTCGATGACTTCTTTGTTCTCTTCATATAATTTTTCTTTTTGTTTGAGATCTTTTAACTCATGTTTAAGAATTGATTTGCGCGAATTTAAATTTTCGATTATAAGGGTATCCGCCGCAATATTGTTTTCAAGAGTTTTTGTCATTTCAACAAGCTCGTCAAATTTTTTAATCTGTTGTTCAATCTTGTCTGGGTTTATTGTTTTAATTTTTTCATTGATGCCGCTCGAAATCTTTTTGTTATTTTGGATCGAAAGCTTAATAATATCAACTTGCCCTTGAGCTTCATAAGCTCCGCGAATAAATTTGCAATGAGAAAATTCTGAACCACAAGGAACTTCATTCAGAAGTGAAACCTGTTTATTTTTATTTGTCAAGTTATTTTCTTCATCTTTTATTTCTCTTAAAATCTTTTCGAGATCAATGGATAAGTTTTCATATGAAGACTGCTCGGTTCGCAACATTTCAATATCAAAGCTTTTCACAAACTCTTTTGCTTTTCGTGCTTTGCGCTTATTCTTTTTATTTGTGCTTTTCTTTTCTGTTGCTTCAGTTTCAACAGATAATAAACTTTCTTGGTTTTGAAAAATTAACGTGTGCAAATTTGCAATGTCAATAATTTCTGTGGGAGCTGAATTAATTTTATCTTGCAGTTCATCAATTTCTTTTTGAAACAATATGATATCGTCTTTCAGCGAATTGCATTCTATTTTTCTTTCGTTTGTTAGAGTTTCGTTTTCAGATAGTTCTTTTCTATATTTTTTTAAGTCCGCATCATAATCTGTGGTTTCCAAAAGCTTAATCGCAGATTTCAATTCTGCTGCATCATCTTTTGCATTTTTGAATTTCTTATCAAAAAGTTCCAGATCAAGAAACTTCGCAAGAATTTCTTTTCGTTTTGTTGAACCTTCATTAATAAATGTTAACGAGCCAAGCTGAGAAGACATTGAAGTCAGGAGAAAATCTTCCATCGTTCCAAAGTATTTAACAATATTTTTATCTGTGTCTCCGCGTGTTAATCCATTTAATGATTGCTTTTCTCCGGTCACAAGATCAACACAATCGAAATCAACTGTTGTCTTGGCTTCAATGGTTTCACTTCCTTTTAATCTTTTAAGGTATTTTTCCATTTGCCTTTGGATTGTATAAATTTTGGTTCCGCGTTTGATCCGAACGATGCCAGAACCTTCGGTCTTATCGTTGTTGATTATATTGAGGTTCTTGCGTGAATTCTTTGAAATTGAGTTATAGATCGTGAATAGGAGCGAGTCCACAATACTCGACTTGCCTGAGAAGTTCTTTCCAAAAATCCCTGTAATTCCAGCAAAATTCGTGAAGTCAATGCGATTGCCTTTGCCGTAATTAAATAAGTTATTCCACTCAAGATCCAGAATTTCAAAATCTGTGTTGCGATATGTTTCGTCTGACTCCTCAACAATTTGTTTATATTTTCTGTTGAGTTCCATAATTCGTTTTTCTAAATCTTTATTGATTTTATAATCTTCAAGATATTCACGAATTAATTTTTCTTGAACTGCGATGTCACGCAGGTTTTCTTTTTTAAATCCGTCTTCAAGATCAACATTATTTGTAAATGTTGCTTTATTGATTATTGAAATTGATTCTGGTTTGAATTGTTTTTTCGCAACATCAACAGCTTTTTTGAGAGCCATGACAGATAAACTATTCTCAACAATTAAACGAACGCGAGCGCCTTCAGGAAGAACGGTATTTGGAACTTTTCCTTTTTCAGTTAATGTTACTGAAATGAATGGTTTCGGATTTGCAATTGGAACATGTTTGACGAAAAAGTTTTTCTTATCTTGGATCATCCATAGCAAGAAACCTTTATCAAGAGTTTCACCAAAGTTTTGCTGAACTGTTGAACCGGCATAACGATAGCGTCCATTGAGATCAAGAATTTGATTTGATTTATGAATGTCGCCAAGCATTGCATAATCAAATTTATTAAAGATATCTATTTCATTTTCGCCAACATCCATAACCCAATCGCTGTCTGTCAGGCAGCCGCTAATTGATCCGTGATAAAGAGCAATGTTTGTTTTATCTTTATTTGTTGGGTCCATCCAATTATCTTCATCAAAGACGCTCAAAACATTAAGAGCGAAATTATCATCAAGATGAACTTCGCCAGAGTTCTTTAATAAATGAAGGTTTGGATGATTGAGTGCATTAACAATTGGCGATAAGGAATCTTGACGATTTGGATTTCTTAAGTTTCCGTCGTGATTGCCAAGAATAATATAAGTCGGTGCGATGTTGGACAGATTCTTAAAAAAATCTGAACACATTTGCACAAACTCTGGCGAGATTTGTGTTTTCGTATGGCAGATATCGCCGCAATGAATAATATAATCTACTCGCTCTGCTTTCAGAGCTTCATAAATTTTATTAAAAATTGTTCGGTATTCTGCGTGATATTTCAGATTGCGGATATGTGTGTCCGCAATATGGGCAAACTTCATTAAGAAGTATTATAGCATAGTTTTGGGGGATTTTTGAGAAGGAACGGTTAGTTTCATTGTGTTTCTTCATATCTTGGATCAAATGCCGCGAGCCCATCGTGTCCGTAACTTGTTTTATATCCATTCGCTTGTAGCGCATCTTCAACATCTTGTAGCTGATGCCCTGTCTTATTTTGTAGCCCCACAATATCGCCCCGACTGGCGATTTGATATTGTCCTGGGAAATCTGTCGATAAACGAAACTTAAAATCTTCAAGGTTTAATTCAGAGCTAAGAATCTGTTTTATTCTTTCCAAGTTTGGGTCGCTATCCCAAGCATCATAATCCTCATAGGGGATCATATCGGTCTGGTTTTCAGTTTCTCTGATTACTCTACCAAGCTCTTCTTTAATAATCTGTTTTAGTTTTGATTTTGTTAGTTTCATTTTGTTATTAATGTTCCGCTTGGCTCCAAACATATTTTTCGAGAAACTGTTCTGCGTCTTTAGCATTGGTTGGCGCTGCCCCTTTATGTTCGTCAGGTGAGAAAGCGCTGCCATCAATCGTGTATATCAAAGCGCCGTCTTTACGATAAATGTTTAGATAATTCAGTCGAGAATCTCGGCGTGCTTCGGCGTCAGTAATTGTCCCAATTTCCTCAAGCCCCGGCGTGCGCAACGGTCCCGCATAATCCGTGTTCCATTCTAATATTTCCCCCCACGAAACCTCGTCCTGCCCCTCGCGGTTCTTCTTCTTGACCCATTCCTTTATATACTCAATGAAATCAAATGAGTCCCCAAGGGCTCTTTCAAGCTCTTCTTTAATGATTTGTTTTAGTTTTGATTTTGTTAGTTTCATTTTGCTTGCTCCTTAAACATTTATCGATTAAGTTTATCGTAATATGCGTAATACTCTTCTGCGTCAGGATTAGGATCTTCTCGACGCCAATCTAATGAAGTTTTTTCTCCCGTTTTACCTCTTGTAGATTGTTTTTTCACACACTCACCACCGATCCATTCGCCGCCTGCATCCCTACAAGCCTGATCCGCATCATCTGCTAATTCACCGGGCTTGGGTGTTCCTACAGGTTGTTCAAGACCGCGAGCCATCGCAAGTTCTTCTCTAATCATTTGTTGAAGTTTTGATTTGGTTAGTTTCATTTTGTTAGTCCTTCCATTTCTTGCCATCATAATCTACATTATGTCTTTCTCCTGTTATTTTTTCCATCAAAGACCAATATTGATCCCACGCCCAC
>Ga0080013_1006658_pt1 | contig 10161 bp, 6 predicted proteins | sample ETNvirenome_6_85_FD_69236 | JGI IMG/M metagenome (GOLD analysis project Ga0080013, IMG submission 69236) | Marine viral communities from the Pacific Ocean - ETNP_6_85 (SPADES assembly) (version 2) | ecosystem: Environmental > Aquatic > Marine > Oceanic | place: Pacific Ocean | collected 2013-06-19
TTGAACAGCTTATCAGAAAACCAACAATCATGGGTATGAAATTTTTCACTTCTCCTCCTGTTGTATAAAGTGTGTGTATTTTATAGAATAGAAATAGGAATAGTCAGTGGTATTTTGCCAAATAGCAAATGAAGCCTCTTTCCCCTCTTCCCTTTCTAATATAACATGTTCTTTAATTTTTGTCAAGAGATTTTTTTCACTTTTTATTCTCTCTTCATTGATACTATAATAATAACATACTTCTGTGATGTTGTCAAGCGGAAAAAACATATTTTCTTCATGATCTTCAATTTTGCCCAATGATACTGTTCGAATTACTGAGTTTACCATAGGTTCAAATACATGCCCAACCATCGGCTGTTTTTTTTCGAACCAGTGATTGGTTACGATAAAATTAGCAATCCCATTATTTATGTTTGTATAGAGGTCTTCAATCGTTCCTTGTCCAATGAAGCTCTCCATATGACGGTTTGAAAATAAATAAACCGAGTTTACCAATCCGGATCTCGCATATTCTTGTAATACATTCCAAACAACTCTGTTGTGTTTGGCTTGCGTCTTTGATAAGAGAAATGGATCTGGTGATATTAGTGCAACCCTGACATTTCTGTCTTGGACTTGTTCCAAAACCGCCAAACTGGTGGATGAAATCATTCCTGCTCCACAAACAACAAACCAAATGTCTTGCTCTTTCCCTAGCTTCAATTTCTTGCCCAATTTGGGTACATTTTGTTCATAACTTTCATGTGAAACGCATTTTGATATACCCTTACCCTCATCGAGAATTACAGTTCTAATTTTTGCCATATTGTTAACACTTTTACATATATTTTGACCAGCTTGACCTAATCCTATAACTACCATTCTACACTCTCCATATCACCTAGGTTTTTTCCAACTTTCACATTCGTTTTGAAGTGTCCAAGCATAGTATCTTGAAAAAGCTGAATAATGTTCGATAACTCACGTTTGTCTTCGATACTCAAATCAATAACCAACGAGTCGTGAACCATAAATGCCACCGTAGACTTCATTCCTCTGAGGTATCTGTGGACTTTGTTGGCAGATGTGAGGAAATTGTCGGATGATGTCGACTGTATAAGGTAATTAAGTGCATGGAAGTCGTCAGACGCAATTGTTCTTCTAAATGGAGTTGTGACAAATCCATCTCGGTAGTATTTCTCCAAGACTTTTGTTTTGTCGTAGTAGTCAGATCTAATCTTCTGTGAAGTCGGGTTATATAACCATGCAAATATCTGTGTCTTCGCGTCATCTCTAGTAATATCACTAGAAAAAATATTCCTTTGATTCCAATCATGTATATCCTCCTGTGGTTGTGTATGGCCGGAGAGGTGTAGTAGGGTCCTCAACTCCGCGCCATTGAAATCTAATTCGACAAATAGGTCGTTTTGGGGCACAACAGAGCTTCTTATCTCCTTCTTAAGATTTAAGATAGGAAATGAACCCTCGTTTAACCCCAAACGTCCCGTTTTAGTACCAAATATGTTGTAATTGACCACATTTTTGCGGTCCCAACAAGCTTTTGCTAGGTACATAGCCTTCTGGTCTTTGTTGGCAAATTTCTTTAACAATGGCCAATCAATCTTGACCTCTTGAGTGGAGATCTCTCGACATGTTATCATTAAATCATGCAAAAACGTATAATTTTGCGGTCTTTCATGATTCTCAACAACCCATTCGGTTATTTCATTGAGAGTTTGATAATAATGTCTTATATCCTGAGATGGTATAAGCTCATAGAAGCAAATATCGCCCATGTTTACTTTAGAAGCAACAAAGGACTTAATGTGTGACTTCATCTTTCTCTGACGAGCTTTCCAACGATCTTCCAAATCAGGGGGACAAACATCATTTAATTGTTTGCCCTTTACATATATTTTTGCTATTTTGACTCTTTCGTCTCCTAGCCTTGGTGACCAATCCCAAGTTGCAGTCATATTCCTTGGCAGGGAACCCTGCCTTAATTTTCCATTTGAAAACCATCCTATACAATCCTTTTTATCATCGATAATTTGAAATATCATTAGCCCTCCGAAGCTTTATTCTGCTCAATTATTAAATTATGTAAAGATCCCGGTCTTGTCGAATAAGAATCTTTGTACTGTTCATTAATATAATCGATTGAATAAGATATGTCAAGCTTTTCTTCAAAAATAATTGCTTTTTGTATGACACGCCTCAGTTCCGCCGCATCTAAATAGTTATATTCTTCAATATTCTTAAGCTTTATATATAAATTAATATAATATTTATTATTATATATAATATTATTAATATCATTAGATCTAAATGATATATTAAAATACGTTTTATTACATATAATCTTTGGCTTTTTTATTATTCTGTTTTGTCCTGCAAATGTAGAGTACCCTTCTGATAGTAAAAACTTAAGGTATGTCATATCATATTTGTGACACAGGTAATATGTTTTAGAAAAAATCTCATTTACAGTTGACAAACCCAAAGATCTCTGGTATAATTTATTAGCTGGTGAATCTAGATCATAAATTAATAACCATGGACAATTCTTGTTTACATAAAAACCAAACTCCATAGCGGTTTTTGTATAAAACTCTAAAGTATTGTTTTCTAAGAAAAATTTGCTTTTTTGTTCGTCATTATGATAATCTAGGTCCGCTATTGATATCACTAACCCGGAGGTGAACATGTTAGATCTTTTCGTTCTTTGAAAACCCGAAAAGCTTATAGGGTATTGTGGTCCTCCTTTTTGACAAAAAAGTACAAATTGATTACACCAATCTGAATAGTTGGAAACCAAATCAACATCCACTTGGTCATTGAATATTCTTATCTGTTCATTCATATAACTGATGTAGAGATCAACTGGGTCTTCAAATGCTCTGTATATCTTTACATCGGTCAAATATGGGTCATCTTTGGGAATATGCAACTGTGCCGTGGCGTCTTGCATTCTTTTCCTAAACAACCTAAAGCTCTCCGCTACCGGATTATGAACAAAGAATGTATCTTGCCCCTGAGATATCGCTTTTAAAAACTCGTCTTTCATAAAAACAGTGTCGTAATTCAAATCAATCCTACCGTACATTGTCTTGTCTGTAAAGTTGAAGTTCTTGACGTTTTTTGGTGTTTCACCAAGCTCTGATGCAAAAGCCTGCGCTCTGTATTTAGCCCTCTCTATCGTCAGGTTCTTTAATTTTTTAAAACTGTTTTTTGCATTGTATTTTGCCATTTTGGTTACTCTGTTAGTGTAATGTTTTCTGATATTCCAAGGGTCACTGTTGTGCTAGACCTATCTTCTTCTTCCGGTTGGTCAATTCTATCGACTGTTTCTAGCACCTCTCCGCCTTGACCTAGATCGTATAATGCATTTTGTATTTTCAATATTTGATTCCGACAACCCGCCTCATCATTACCAGCGGTATCTATAGCGTCGATGTCTTCACAAACAGATACAAACCTCTCGCGTTTATCAGTTATGCCGGTATCATCCCCCGAATAGACAAAGTGGCCTTCCACTTCTGTCTCGAACTTTCCGGGCGTTATTGATGATTTAACTTTAAGGACTTGGTGGTAGCCACCAATACCCATGATGTTTGATAAGTTAGGACTTTCCTTTGATCCTTTCCCATCTTGAGGAAAGCCAAACTCCGTGCCTCCAAAACCATAAGGATTTAGCCAAAATTCCATTCCGGGATACAAAAGAGTGTTGCCAATCATCTTCATATTGACTCTATATACCGATGAAAGTTGTAATAAGCTGTTTGTCCCTTGTGAGAACATCCTAGACTCCCTAACATACTGTATGTCGCTCTTTGAGAATGAAACATTTTTAACTAAGCCTTTCATGGCGCCAATGTTAAAGTGATAAACACCATTATTTTCATCAATAAGCCTCTCACCTCTCCCACTATGTGTGCCGGGATTGTAAAAAGGGTATAAAACCAAGTAATTTAGAAATTGACTAGTGTCACACGAGCTTTCATTTGGAACAGATGTTTTAAGCGGCAAAAGATCAGCAAAATATAACAAATCCACATCAATCAGGACATTTGGATTTTGCCCGCTGGAATATGTTGAAAGAACATCACTGCCATCATCACCCTTCACAGCAAGGAAATTCGTTGTTTGAAACTGTAGTTTCTTGACCTGATCTTGGTTGATACAAACTTCAGAAAATATATTTGTCATCAAGTACAGAAGAAATCTTTTAAGAAAATCTAAAATAGAAATTGCTTCAACTTTTTTATCTAAAATGTGCTCCTTGTACCAACTATTGAATGTATCAATGTCAACAGGAATCAACCCTATGTCTATTTTGGTGCTATTAGGGCCGCTAAAAGGAATATCCATTATAAAGGAAGATAATAGAAGCTTGACACCCTCCACTTCTGTTCTCTGAATTCCAGCATCATCATACAGGGAGTCCATAAGAACATATACTAAGTCCGCAAAATAGAAAAAGTGTATTTTGGTGTTATTTTGGTAGTCATTGTCCATTATAAACCTCTTGGAGATAAAGCTCCAAGTCTCAGCCTGTGTTATCTTACTGTCACTCCTTAGATCCTCGGGTATTTGTGTCTCCTGAGCAGCAATAGATAATAGCACTGGTCTTTTTTTAAAGAAATCTAGATTTCTGTAATCTGCTGCATCTACGGGATCTATTTTGCAATTGTATAACATATTGTTTAAAACAAGTTTTGATAATAAAGACCTTTGTCTTGATTTCCTCATAGTATCAGCAATTCCATTGATAGAAGCTTTGAGTTCCTGCTGTTGTTTTAAGGAACAACTACCCTTTCTTAAAAGTTCCTCGTATTCTTTTACATATTTGTCTTGTAGATTCTTAGCTTGTCTTGAAAACAGGGCATTCATCCTATCTGCTCCCAAGATACCTTCTATGTAAGCAATATAGTTTGCCTCTATCTGGACGGTTCCATCATCGTTTATGTTTATATCATGGTCTATAAGGTTCAAATAAAACGTTTTGTTTGTCATTGCCAACGCTTGACTGAATTGTGCTGATGTGAAGCCCCTTTTAACCAATAAATCCTGAAATTCTTGGTCGTTTCTAGGCGCCCAGCCCACATCAACCCTTAATCTATAAAAAGAAGGATCATAATAGAGTGGAGAAAACGATTTCTCCCCAGACCTAGGGCAGAATTTTGTATTAACGAACAGGTCTAAATATCGAAACGTAAATTCTGTTCCATCTGTTTTTGTAACAGTCCTCTCTTTAACAAAATCTCCAAATGTTTGAAAGAACAAGGATAAGTTAGATCTCACGTATTGTGTCGATGTAGCCGGATTTTCACCATCAAAAGAAAAGTTAAACTGTTTAATACCAATACCATCACCCTTGTCAAAAGTCTCTCCGTTTGAAAAGGCATCTACTCTTTGAGTAGATGTACTAGACGGAAAGGGTATTTCGTGGGTTACATACTTATCATCTTCATAATAAACTTTGAAAAGCTTGATCTGAGGCTGTAGAGCAGCATAAATATCCGGTGTCATTTCAAGAAAACTTCTAACTTGTGTTGCTTTTGGCATCTTAAGCTTGTTTATAACTAAGTTTTGTTCCCCATCATCTCCTGCTGTGGTTATCATGTGAAAACGACCATTGTAGATACCCTTTGCATGCCATGGGTGGCTTTGGTATGTGGTTTTCATATGCTCTATATATTCTCCAGCAAGTTTCTGGTAATTTAACAATAGGACACATTGTTTATACGCTTTTTGTCTTTTTTCGATATCTTCGTCTGATATCGCTTCCTGTTCCTCGGTTAGAGTAGATGTTGCTAATCCATCTAAGGCTCTGTCTGCGTTTTGCTCTGCATCTTTCAATATATCTTTTGCTGTTTTGGCACCGTCCTGTGCGGGATCCAAACCTGCTAACTCTTTTGCTAGTTCCAATCTTAACAGATTCTCATAGTGTAACAAAGTACTTGATAAAACCAAAAAAGCAGCGGATTGTACCTGTTTGAACATTAGCTCTGATAGGGTTTCGCCTAATGCCTCATCCTCTAGGTCGGCCTCTACAACTGCCACAAATCTAAGAAAATAATCTAAAATTATGTCCGATATTCCGAAGGGCTTATCGGGAAACAGGCCCCACCAATCACCCTCTTTTTTCTCTACCCACTCTGCTTCAAAATGGGCTCTTACTGCTTCTTTTCCAAAATTAGTACCATTCTCATACACTCTAGTTGCTCTTATTGTTTCTAGCTTTGCCTCATCCAAGGCCACCTCTTCACTCCTTAAGTATGTAACTAGCTCATTCGCACCCGGTGATACAACCTTCTCAGCCGGAATATCAACATAACCGCCCCACAGTTGCGCCGGATCGTATGTGAATTTATATCCAGCCCCAGCAGCCGTAATTGTATTCAAACCTTTAATGGTCATTTGACTCCCTACGAAGTTTTTCCCTTCATCTAGTCGATCTCTGATTTCTTGCTTAACGGTATTTTCGAAATCAACCAAGGAATAACCATCTAGTCCAAATAGATCACTGATGTATGACTTACTGCCGGATTGGCCTTTTACAATTTTTACTCTAATTTGCTTGATAGCTTCATTGTCATCAAATGTACCCTCAAATGCTTTAAACATCGCCACCGCAGCAGGAGAGAGCACATCTTGATCTATAAGAGTCTTGGCTACCTTCGAAATTCGCGCTTTAAACAAAGCCTTTGCATCGTCCTCTAAAAGAGCCCATAGCCTTGTTATTTCATTGTAGTCTCCATCATCGTAGGGTTCGTCTACGGCTGGAGCAGTTAGAACAACAAATTTGTGTTCATTGGTAAATTCATGAAAATATCGAGGGTTTGCTTCTGTGTACTCTGTCGCCATGTCAACTAGCATGCCACCCGGTGCGTCTCCGCTATTACCCAAACTAAACAACGCATCCAAGCCCCAGTCAATCGGGGTTCCAATTGTGTATTGAAAGCCACCGCTTGGATAGACGTATACTCGTAGTTGTCCTATTTTAGATAAACGACCCATTATCCAAGAATCTCCAAGGCAATTTGCAAGTCAGTTGGTATTTTTATCTCTTCCCCGATGCTTATTTGTCCCTCTGTTGGCTTCTGATTAAAGAGAGCGATTATGTACCACATATTGTGATCATTGTAATATCTCTGTGCTAGCTTGAAATAGCGATCACCAGCGCCCCAATAGTGAACTTCGTAAGGTATTCTCATTAACTCTTCTTCTGTGGGGTTTTTCATTTTTGGAGTAGTGTATTGTCTTATTTGTTCAACCCCTCTGTTAGTAAAGATTTCTTCATCTTTAAACAGTTTGTTCAATCCTATCTTTCTTCTTTTAAATCTAGACATCATTCATCTCCAAATACAAATTTCTTATAAGCATCGCCATCGAGCCATTCATTATTCTTGTCAAACCCTAGGTCATGCTGGTGTAGAACGTTAAAGTTGCAAGATATAGAGAAAACCTTCGGATATACGTTATCCCCATCTTGATCAAACATACCCATATCTAGGTTGGTATTGACACTGAACCCGTCAACATATCCCAGCAACCCTTCTGTGTCGCTATTGGCGTCTTGGATTAGGTTTTTATATTTAACCTTTATCAGTGGGGACCTAGATATTGAACTGGCATTGATGATGCTTTGTTCGCCTTGTGTCACTGGCTGGGAGCTATATCCCGGATAAAGCATGGCAACAAGAGAGTTTATCAGTCTCATATTGTTCTTTGCTTCTGATATACTACGCGCCGGCACATCCCACGCTAAACTAATCGTTCTTTTTGTACCCTGATATGTAGCTAGAGGATCAGCCCTGCCGTATACTTCCTCAGAACTCCAATTAGAAGAAAAGTTCTGTGAATAATCAGTCAAAAAGGCAACAAAAGTAACCATATGTCCAGATACTACGCTCTTAAATGTTAAGTTATGTGTTTTAAATTGGGGATCTTGACCACCAATGGTCATATCACTCCATGAAACTGATGGAAAAGCCATAATTATTACCTCCTATCCTGTTCCGGTTGCCACAACAGCGTGTGCCCAATCTCGGTCATTTTTTAATTTTGCTTTTATATTCTTTATCATCTCGCCTTCTTCAATAGTTAGAACTATTTCGATTTTTTGTTGATAAACAGCACTGATGGCCTCTTTGATGCCTTGAACGTGCGCAGCAGCAGTTCCTGACATTAGTTGTGCCGAAGTCCCAGTGGTAATTAGTGCTAAGTTTTCTAAGGTATTGACGAGTGCCACACTATCCTCCGCCACATCTTTGATTTCCTTAAGACCCGCCACTATCCCAGTAAACAGTATAGCCATACCTATGATAGCAGTTCCAGCCATCACAGCAGTTAATGATAATGCCGTGATCGCACCTACCAGTAAGTAAATTACTCCACTGAATGCTAGGATTGCTCCAGCCTGTGGGCCTGTTAGCTGTGCAAACGATGTAACCAACAGGGATATACCATATGCCGCCAGTCCAATACCAGCACCTACCATTAATGTTGCAGCACCCAGAACGAGCAAACCTTTGGCTCCAAGGGCGGCTGCGGCACCGACCTCTATCAAAGAAGCGGAAAAGCTGGGACCGGCTATTTTTGAGGCAGCACCCACACCCTTTATTGCGGCACCAGCAGTAGCCATCGCCCCAGTGACTGCTGGTCCGATAATTGGCACCAAAGCAAAGGCTTTATAAAGCAAATACATTTGCGCAACAGTACCAATAACAGCCTTTTTGGTTTCACTAAGACCAGCAATGAAATCTTTAACAGTAACAACAACCTTTGTCAATTTGTCTAGTACCGGTTGAACAAATACAGCAAATTCAGCCATGAGTTGTGAGAATGCTTCACCTAGAGGAATAGTTGCCTCTATTGCCTTATTGAAATTTTCTTGAATATTTGCTGTCCTATCCATTCTTTCATTGTATTTCTTATATTCCTTCATATTCATACCAAAGACACGTTGCGCTTCGTTCATATCACTTATCCCAGCAGCCGCAGCAATTGCTTTTTGCTGGAAACGATCCATGTCTTTGAAGTTTGTTCCATTGGCTTGAACTTGTTGTATTAGAGTCTCCACCCTTCTCTCTTCAGTCATCATCAACATTTCAGTAGATGACATCTGTGTGCCGAGAAGCGCATTGAGTTTCCCAACAGTCTCAGCCGCTGATTCAAAAGTATCAAACTTCCCAGCTAGCGCTAATAGACTTCCCATCTCAACTCCTGCTGCTTTAGCGGCAGCAGAGAGTCCTTTAAAGACATTTACTGAGTTTTTGCCATACACCGCTATCACCTTCTGAGCCGCGTGAAAATCTTTGATTAATTTGCTAGAGGCAATATCTGCTTGGCTTCCCATTTGTATAAGCTCTTTTGTAAAGTTAGTTGCCTCAGTTGCACTCATACCCATGTTTAAAGTAAATGTGTTCATCAGGTTGGCAGTTTCATCTGCTGAGACTCCAATTCTAGTCAACAAGGCAGTGGTTATAATTAAGTCTTTTCGTATTCTCGCAGATTGATCAGAAAAGCCAACAAATTGCTCAGCCAATGCTTTGATCGCAGCAGCAGCGTTTTCAAATGTAACCCCTACGGTATTACCTTCTTGTCTTACTTGAAGCAGAGTACCTGTGAATTTATCACCCATACCTGTTGCTTTTGCCAAAGAAGCAGAGGCATTGTCAAATTCCCTTACCATCATAGCAGTAGACTCAATCATTTTAGTAGTTATATTGTTTGCAAACGTTGTAACGTTGACATGCTTTCTAAGAGATTTCACGAGAACGTTCAAAGGTCTATCAGCGGACTTTAAAGTGCTAGCAAAGCTAAATAAAGACCCGGCCACACCTTCTGTGGCTTTGGTGAAGACGCCGCTCATTGTGGCGTACTTGCCGATAAGCCCATCAGCAACCTCGCCTAGTCGTTTGTCTGCTGCGGTTACTTCCTGTGCAACAATACCTCTTTTTTGATATGCGGCAATCAAATTGTCCATCACATCTAATTCTGCTTGAAGCCTTGCTGCTTCTTCGCTATCTCCAGCACCAGCAATCGCTGCTTGGTGCTTAAGTCTTGCTGTCATCAGATCATTGAGATCTCCCTCCATCTTAAGGCGATCATCACCCATCCTAGCAAGATCAAGGTTCATCTGAAGTTCTCTGCGTAAAGCCTCAAGCTTCT
>Ga0080013_1006659_pt1 | contig 10161 bp, 14 predicted proteins | sample ETNvirenome_6_85_FD_69236 | JGI IMG/M metagenome (GOLD analysis project Ga0080013, IMG submission 69236) | Marine viral communities from the Pacific Ocean - ETNP_6_85 (SPADES assembly) (version 2) | ecosystem: Environmental > Aquatic > Marine > Oceanic | place: Pacific Ocean | collected 2013-06-19
CTCCACGGTGAGTCGTAAGAGGCCATACCACTCTCTCCTACTAAACCCCCTGTTATCAAACCCTTTAAATATTCTTTAGGAGTTGCTCCTGCGTATTTTTCCATAAAGTCTGAAAAATCATTAGGAGCATCATAATACTGATCACCTTGATAAATCCCAAAAGACTCTAGTTCTTGTAAATCCTCTACGTTGTCTAAGCGAGGATCGCTAATAGGGGCTTCAACAAACCCTTCTTCAGTAGCCGCTGGTGTGCGGCTGTATTTTCTTGGGGCTGGAGGTCCTGCTGCTCTTGCCTGAGCTTCTCTATCTATGCGATAACGGTCTATTACAGGTCCAAACTGGTTAAACTCTTCAGAAACCCCCACAGACCCTGTTCCAAAATCATCAGATTTGTAACCGGTTATGTATTCAGTGACTTGGTCTTGTATTTCTGGGGAGTATTTGTCGGGATTATCTTTTACATCGCGCAAGAATGTTAATTCTGAAAAACGCTTACTTAGGTTTGGAGTAGGGGTAAATATTTGTCCATAGGTAAATGGAACTTCGTCTTCTGAAGAATCAAGTACCACATCTCGATAGTTATTAAATTCTCTAGACTTAAATAAATCAGCTTGAGGTTGGAGTGGAGCTTGAGCCATATAGGTTACTCGAAATCTGAAGGTTTAGTTGGTCTTGTAAAACTTGGACCAACAACAGGACCTTCACGACCTTCTTCTAAAGGAGATGGCTCTATTAAATCTGCAGGTCTAAAGGGAATACCCTCTTGGTCTAAAATTCCACCTTGTCGAGTAAACTCTGGTAAATAGTTAAGATCGTCTTTTTCAAACAAACCAAGATATTTAAACTTGTTAGTTGTAGGGTCATATCGAATAAATCGAGTGTTTCCTGTTTTATCTTGAATTTCTGCTTCTACTGCACTAACTAACCGTTTTCTTTCCTTTTCTGGGGTTTTGCTATCCTCTATTTTACTTAACATACTTCCAGAAATTCGTAATTCGTCTCTAAGGTAGTTATTTACTGATTCTGGGTTTCTTATAAATTCTCTGGTAAACGTATCTCGCGTAGGCTGCGCCATAACCATGTCGCCAATAAAACTGGCCATGGCTTTTTTAATAACTTTAGGATTAGAAGAAGCTCCAAAACCTATAGCTTGTAAGAAAAATGCCAAGTCTTTATCTGACAGAGTTCTTCCAGTTTGCCCAGCAGTAGCTGCCGCCATATATGCCATTTGTATTTGAAGGGCTTTTAAAATAACTCGGTCTGATGCAACGTCGGTTATGTCGTCACTGAGTTTAGCCGTTGAAAAAACACTTGTTAACAGACTATCATCTGCTTCGGCTTCATAAGCCTCTAATGCTCTTATAAATTGGTTTTGCGCTTCAACATATCTAGGGTCGTTAGGCTGAAGAGTGCCTTGAGCCTTCATAAATTTTTGTAAATTACCGTACATACGAATTGCAGCAGGGCTACCTAAGTCTGCAGCATCACCGTCTTTTTTAGTAAAAGCTCCTGTAACAGAGTCTTTAAAGTCTCTTCCTCCTAGGGTACTGACAAACGATTCAAGTTCAATACCTAAGCTGTCTAACCCTTTGAAAAGATCAGCGACATTAGTAAATGCACGATCGTCTAGTTGTCTTGTTTTTAAAACAAACGCAGCTAGTTGTTCAGCAGAAGATTCATAGGCTACTAGTTGTTCCCATCGATCCCTAATTGCTTCTTTTTCATTTTTAGGAGCAGGAGCTAGATCATAACGGTATTGATATCTTTGCCAATTAGAATTACCTAAATCATCAAAATTAGCTTCATTATTTTCTCTAGGTAATTCTTCTAGGGGAATTTCTTCCGTTACATAAGTTCCATCTGCTTTTTTGCGGCTTTGTTTTAGATATATTTCAGTACTAGATAAACCATCTGGTGTAAAAACTTCGCGTTCATACGCATTTGCATCAACATTTGTTTTGGGATTTATAAATGTGCCGAGGTATTTATCTGTTGCTCTTTCTCTTTCTCTAAACGAGGCAGTAAGCGAAGGTTTTTTATAATATTTACCGGCTTCTATGAAATTACCTTCAGCATCTAAATCAATATCTTTATCACCCTGACTTAATACATATTTTCTACCGTCGGCATAAGTGATACCGGTTCGTGAAACTTGTGTTGGTTTATTAGCTCCTTGTAAAACAACAGCTCCTTCAAACACAGCTTTATCGCCTGAAGGAAGATCAGCCATAACTTCACCGCGTTTCTGTAGTCGCGCTAATGCTGCGTCTAAAACGGAATCGTCATAGTCCCCAAGCCGTTTAGCACTGGCTTGTGATCCTTTTATATAGGATTCTGCAGAATCTTCGTCTAAGAAAAAGCTAGGAGCATAAGTACCTAGTCCCTCTACTAGTCGACCCAATCCTGTCAGTCTTTTAGGTGTTTTATACTTAGGAAGAACTTGTTCTAGTGTCTTTCTTCGTTTTTCAAAAGTTTCTCTTTCCGGTAGTGACATTTCTGCTAATGCAGCAGGATCATCAAACGCTTCCGCAGTAATTCTGGGGTCTTGTTCTTCTAGCCGCATCCAATCGGGAGCTTTTTCTCCAAGTAACGCACTTAGTCCTGTAACGCCTAGCTTGCCTAAAGATGGCCCTAGCATTCCTAATAAAGCACCGGTAAGTTGATCTTTACTATCAACTTTATCTCTTTGCACAATTGGCGTACCGGTCTGCAACTTAGCAGCCTGTTGCAGCTTAGGAGTTAAAATCCCCCCAATGCCCTCGGTTTTTGCCGGTCCTATTGGTTGAAACTGATATGCCATTATCCGTATGTCCCGCCGCCGTAGCCGCCGTACCCAGCACCACTATATGCTGCAGTTCCACCGGTCTGCGCTGTAGGCCCAGAGTATCCTGTACCACCTAGTAATGGTCCTGCGCCTGTTAGGAAGTTTCCGTAACCTTGGAACAACTGAGCCGGTAAGTTGTACTGGCCTACGAAGTTCTGGTAGTTGAGATCCATTAGAGCTTGATTTCTAGCTCGGTTCATACCGCCGATACCTAGTTGAGACTGTACGTCTCCTGCTATTAATCCTGGCATTGCCGATCCATAACCTTGATACTGTCCTGCACCAGCGGCCTGTGCTGCACCTAGTTGACCTGCAATACCTTGTAAACCTTGACCAGCCCCAAAACCCATACCGTACATTTGTTGTCCACCGGCCCCGAGTCCTTGTCCAGTAGTTGAAGCCATCCCAAAGCGTTGCTGTCCTAGTCCTCCAAGACCCGCTGCCGCTGCTTGTCTAGCTTGTTGTTGTCTACCGAACTCACTCATACCCTGTTCTTGAGCTTGTTGATACCCTTGAGAACGAATACCGGATACCGCTTCCATCATTCCACGGTCTCTGGCTCGCTCAGACTCACCTTGGGTTAATCTGGAACGAGAGCCACCGAAGCCTCCTGTTCCTATCTCACCGGCCCGTCGACCAATATCTCCTTGGGCTGATGATTCTCGAATATCTTTCATTGCTTGTTGAACTACTTCATCCTCGTAAGGATTCATGTAATCTTTATATGCCTGAGAAGGGTCGTACTTAGCCGAAGCCGTATCTCTTAACCGCCTAGCCGACTCCCCCGTTAGCTGATCTCCGCGCCTATAACCCTCTTTAAGCGTATCTAAGCCTAAACGGGTATAATCCTCCCCCATACCCTGTGCGCGGCGTATAGCGGCTGCTGCTTCGGACGCACCGGCTCCTTGCGTAGCGAGAGAGTCTTCAGTTAATCCTGCAGCACGTTGAAAATAAGGTTGATAAGAACCGACCCCTTGGTCAGCCAGCTGCATTGCATATTGTTCTCTAGGAGAGAATCCTGCAATACGCTCACCGGTATAAGTAAACGGGCTACTATCTGCAGCTCCTAGGTTCTCAAATTGGCTTTTGTAATAATCAGAAACTCCTGGAAGGAGACCCCCTGTACCGGCTAACAGGTTATAAAGATAAGAGTCCGGTCTCTGATAACTATATGCTGGATCTGCCATTAGACAAGTCTTCCATTGTTATTTACTTCATCAAGGGCCGCAATCCCACGTGCGTGGTTGCCCCCTCCCATTCGTTTAACTCCATTAGCAGAGACAACGTATTCTCTATCACTGGCCCATATCGGTACTAAGTCATCTCGCTCACCACCGATCCCGTCTACTTCACCACCACCAAGGAACAACCTACGGTTAAGGACGGTTCCTCCGTCATTCATGCCGTTATCTGGTTGTCGGGGTTCTTCTAATATTCCTGCGTCTCTAGCTTTTTGTCCAAGATAAATAGCTGAGTCTGCTACGCCTTCAGGTATATCTCCTACGGTGTTTACAAATTTAACTATTGCTTCATCGCTTAGTCCAAGAAAACGTAGTGTCTCAATCAAACCAGGATCACCGTGTTCAAGTATTGGGTCTTGTATACCACCCTCAGACCCTTCTTCGTATCGTCTAGGTCTACCGCCCAAGGCCATACCTATACCACCTATTCCTTCTAGTTCTGCGGCTTTAGGTGCTTTATATTGAGGAGCTTGAGCAGGGGTTTTTATACCGCTACCAAATAAACCAGAAAGAGATTTAAGAAGACCCAGTATGTCGTCAAGACTTGGTGGCTCATCTGCAGTTTTACCGGCGGTAAACCAATTCATAAAATTAGAACCGATACCTCCAGGAGTGCCTTTCTTCGCATACAGCGGTGCATCTACTGCAGCACGATACTGCTCGGCTTCTAATGCGCCAATACCTTTACTACGAGGGTTTTCTCCAAAGCGTTCTATAATAGACGCAGAGACTTTAGGATTTTTACTAGAGAAATCTGCCAAAATATTCTCTCTCATTTCGTCACTGTATATAGAAGGCATTACTCTGTTTCCTGCTCCTCTTGCTTTTTGTCGTCAAGCTCGCGGTAATATTTTACTATTGAAAGCGTCTGACGGATATAGCGTTTTATATCTGCAATATTACCTGATAAGTTCTCATAACCCTTAGAAGTAAGTGAGTGCCAAGCGTTCGCAGGGGCGTTCCCTTCCTCTAAGTCCTTTAAATACTCCTCCATCGTTTCAGGAGTCAATATCTTCCATTCTACTGGAAGAAATGTTATTGCGTTTGGTAACGGGGGATGATACATCGGAGCCTCTTTCACCACCGTTACAACCTCAACTGGTCTAACTTCAGGGATCGAGGTTTTTGAACCCCCGAACCATGAACAACCACTAATTAGCAGTAATACTAATACTATTATGACTTTCATTAAACTGGTACGGGTTAGTAAGTTTTTCAAACTCTACCCCCACGGTCCTCGTTCCGCGATTCACTATATTTTCTATCAGTCCTGGTTTTCTCAATGACAACACATTCAGATCGTGCTTTGAGAACTTTTTTCTGATATTCTCAACCTCGATCTGTGCTTGTTGATTTTCATCACTTAACCGTTCTATCTGTTCAACCATACGCTGTTGGTTGTTGATAGTTTGTTCAAGGTTCTCATTCTGCTGCTCAATGGTACTTTCCAGGGTCTTTTGGTTCTGGATTGAACGTTCTAATTGTAAATGAAACGATTTAATCTCAGCCTGAGACTTATCGTAATACATCTTAAAAGCCCCAGCCACAATGATTAAAATCACCCCCAGCCCTGCACTAAGCTTCAAGCCCATATCACCTACCAACCTTTTTCATCGCGACTTTGTGAGACTCTGTAAAAGTCTTACCTGCTCGCATCAACTTTTTCATTTCAGTCATATGCTTTTTAGTGTGGTGGGGTGCGTGTTTTTTCAACGCAGCTTCTTGTCTCTTGTTAAAACTTTTATTAACTTTTTTGCTCATTCTTACACCAAAAAATTAATGTTTGTCGGGGCTTTTCCCGACTGAAGTTGTATCTTATTATTTTTAGCCACATACAGTGTAGTATTTAATTGCTCCACTCTTTGCTTACGTTCTTCAACCTGAAGATCATCCATTAACCTCTGGTACTTCTGTTCTGCCACCTGACGCCAAGCTATCTGGTTGGCAGGATTTGTCGCTCCTACGTCCATAACTTCTCCTAACCTTTAAACATTAATATAGCTAGGCCAACTACAATTCCAGCAGCGACTAAACCAGTAATTACAATCACTGTTATCAATATAATACGTTGGACTAACTCTGCCCGTTGTTTTTTCTGCTGGGCCAGCATTTCCATGTGCCGTTTGCGTTTTGCCGCTTGATCAGCCTTGGCTTGTCTATACTGCGTATGCAACTGAGGATCTACCACAATTAGCATATCCTCGAGATCCTTTTCATATCTTTCCTGTTGTCTACGCATCATAGATATTTTTAAAAGATCACTGTGGCTGACATTAACAAACTTCTCTCTTTCGTTCTTCTCAAGATCATCTAACCCCTGACCAAAATCAAGGATTGCAGACATAACTCGTTGCGCCCCACCTTGAGCTTCACCGGCAGTCTCTATTAGCTTGCCAATCTGGTTTAAGATTGCAGCGGCAGCAGCCACGCTTTCGATAATTATGACTCACCTCCCAACTATGGTTTGCGAGACATATAAGCCGTAGCACCAAAATACAGTCCTACAACACTGGCTTGAGAAAGAAATAGCATATCGCTCAGCGAAGCTAAAGTGGAGAGCCGATCAGCAGGGACGAAAGGAACAAGAGGAAGCAGAGCAAATACACACATGCTAACCATGGCCACCCATGCCATTTTCCGCTGGCTATCTGCTTTTTCTTCCTGTAACTCCAACTGGAGCATTTCTTGATGTCTTGCGAGTTCTTCATCGCTTACTATCCCGTCTCCATCAGTATCGTACTCTGCGTAGCGAGATTTTGGTTCAAGTTTCTTTGCGCTCATATTAATCCCAGAATTTTTGGTTTGCTCCAGTCATCACGGGCTTACAATAAGCTGTGATATTTTGTTGTTTAATTCCCCCTCTACAACGGGAATCTCTACAGTTATGTTCAATCCAATAGGCGAACTGTTGACAACGATGAATGTCCCTAAATAACATTTGTTGTGCGCCATCAACAACATTACCTTCTATAACTGTGATCAGCATAAAAGCTAGGACGGCACCTTTCATTCAAATGGCGTGTATTGCTTACCATGATAAACTAAGGCTTGGTTTCGGTTCTCTTCTGAAGAAACATATGAAACATGGATCCAGCCGCTGTTAGGATCTACCCCGTCATAAAACTCTAGTATTAACTGGTCATGGTCAATGTTTTCTTTTACCCAACGAGCAACTTTATCATTGTCTACTCCTGGAATCTCAAAGTCTATCGCTTGCCCTTTACAATGCTGACTATTTGGGTTAGAGCCTATAGCGGTATTTAGCTCTAAGCAACGGTATCCGCTATTAAGCGTAAAAGGTACTCCGAAATGCACCCTAACGGGTTCTATTACGTTCTCTAGTACGCGCTTTAGGTTCTCTAGTTCCTCCCCCGTAGCGGTATTATCTATACCTTGACGTTGTGCTGTCTCACTACGACAACACTCTGCTAATGTAAAATGCTCAGTTAGTTTCTCACTCATTAACCAACCTCCACGGTTATATTACCACTTGCAATTACCTGTACTGTACCTAATGTGGCAGTTGCACTTAACCCAGATGTTTCTGGGGTAGAGATATGCTCCCACCTATCTCCTAACCAAACTTGAAGAACTTCTTCAGTCAGATTCCAAATCACCTCCCCTGTTGGGAATTTAAGCTCGTCTATCTCCTCATTTGTGTACTGAGGTGTTGCATCAAAATCAACCGCGTCTAAACTGAGTTCTAATATTCGAACAAATCTGTTAAACGTATTCGCATCAACAAACTGCTGTCGATATGGTGAAATTAAAGGTAAACGGCCCTGTAGCAGCTTACTCATCGTCTTCCGTTTGGTCTAATATCTAAACGGGTTCCACCAACCCTAAAGCCTACTCCTAATTGTGTTTCTGTACTTGCATCATCATCTGATTCAAAACGCACTACTGCTTGTCGTGCTCTAGCTCGTAAATCAACCTTAGTTGTTGAAGCAGTAAGAACACTTGTACTATCGGTTGTTAAAGAATCGCCAGGATAATTACGGGTCTTTAGGACGGTGTTAATTTGCTGACCCGTACCCGCTGTCCCCGTAAATCTAACGTCTGGGATCATACGGCGTATAAATTGAAAGTCCTCCCCTTCGCCAATATCAAAGTCCCCAGACTCAATATAAACATCAGTCATCGGCGAACCGTCAGCATCGTTACCTAACTCATGGTCATAGATATAATTGCTACTACTAGCAGACCCTGCGGCACGTGGGTTATTTTCAATCCCTTCATCAAGCCATGCGGTTCTTGATAATTGACCTATTGCCCAAACATTATCTACATAATTAAACGTCACATAGCGATCAGGAATGTCAACATCACTAGAACTATAGAACCAACCTACTTCATTAAACTGTCTGTTTAAGAAAGCAAAAAACTGGAAGTTTTGAGACTCGTTAATATCATCAAACACATAGCTGTGTACCGAACAAGGAATACTTTGTACGGACCCGTTATAGACATAAAAGCCTTTACGATCCATCCAAAACACCCCTGCAGGGGAGTTAATAGCGGCTCCAGGAGCAATTAAGCCAACCCCTTCGTTGATTAGGTTCATTCCGAAGGTTAACGGAGGACCAATAAACTGGAGGCTGTATAACGAAGTATCCGTCCAAATTAAAACTTCTTGACGCGCTCTTAAGCCCCCTATAATCTGAGACCCCGAAGATAGTCGCAAAGAACCCGCCGTGTTGGTACTTTTCGGTTCCCACTCTAAAATGTTTTCTTGGTCACACCAAGCAACTAATAAAGGATCTACATTACTTGTCCGTGCAACTCCTGCTGCATCAATAGGATCAGCTCCTAAAATAATAGCATGACGGTCTATGTCTGAAACAAGTACCTGTAACCCTACAGTTGGCGGTAAATTAACACTGGTTAAGTCTTCTAATGCTTTAGCTCTTACAGAAACTGTGTCTGAGTTATCCCAGAAGAAGATTCCCCCTGCTCTAACACAAGACAACATATCCTCGCCAAAATTATCAATAGACCACAGACGTAATTGACTAGAAGCACTTAACGCACTAACAGAGCCAAATGTACCGCTGCCCCAAGTACCTGAACCCCAACCAGAACCAGACACAAACGTATCGAGTCCAATATTAATCTGATACGCGCCGACAACACTACTTCCTCCATTACCACTGTCGCTAGCATTTGCTGTGACTGTGGCTCCATCTGTGTCTTTAGCGGTAAAGGTATAGGCGTTAGCCGAAGTAACCGCAAGAACTTCATATTCCTGATTAAGAACAGTAGCTGTAATTAAACCGCCTAGAGTAGCGGCCCCACTAAACGTAACAAAATCTCCTGCCATAGCCCCGTGGTTCGTGTCTGTTGCTGTAATGGTAGAAGAGCCGTTGGTAGCAGAAAAAGTGACATCCCCCGCGCTCGTAGTTAAACGAAGAGGGGTTATGTCATAAAATTGATCACCTTCTTGAATATAAAGTTTTAAACGAGTGCCTATTCCTAAGTATTTTGTCCCTTGGAGGTTAACCCACGCATGAAGCTTACGCCCCGTTCCCAAATAGGTATTAAGCGTGTTTTTTGCCCAACCGCCAATCTTTTCTGGGAAACCTTTTCGGAATCGAATTAAATTACCATCGAACCAGCCGCCTTCAGCCGTATAAGCAGTTCCTTCTTTATTGATTCCCGGATTAAATAATAGTTTTTGTAATGGCATAACTTACTTTAATATTACGGTTACCCACCCGGCTAAAGCTGTTGTAAGAACAGTGCCTACAACTAACCACGCCAGCTTTTCCCATCGAGCAGCATGAGCTTTACTTGCTTCTTTAAGCTCTCTAAGCTCGACAGTGCATTCTGCCCAACGCTCACCACATTCTTTTTCATGCTTCGCAATACGCTCTAAAGCTTTTAAAGCCAGTGCTGTAGGTGTGGCTGGCTTAGTAACTTTTGCTTGTTTTTTTGCTCTTGTCGGAGCTTTCTTTGCTGGCATCTTTCGTGATCTCGACTGACTTTACCTCTGCACTGCTTTCTTTTGCCTTTCCGATATTTAAGGCCGCAATCTCCACGATCTTGTACAACCTTCCAACCAGAGCGTCGTCTTTTGGAGTCGGTGTTAGACTGCAT
>Ga0080013_1006660_pt1 | contig 10160 bp, 11 predicted proteins | sample ETNvirenome_6_85_FD_69236 | JGI IMG/M metagenome (GOLD analysis project Ga0080013, IMG submission 69236) | Marine viral communities from the Pacific Ocean - ETNP_6_85 (SPADES assembly) (version 2) | ecosystem: Environmental > Aquatic > Marine > Oceanic | place: Pacific Ocean | collected 2013-06-19
TGTTTTGCTCAATAAAATATCGATGCGTTTAATCTCAGCTAGATTGGCTCTGATTGAATAAACGAGTGGCGCATATACGAGCGACAAGATGACGTTCCAAAAAATTAAGCTGTTCATTTCCATATTATTTTGTAATTCCTTTATATTTTTCAAACGATCTCATTCCACCGAGACCGAGTATTCCGAGTACGACTGTCATGAGCGAAGCCATATCAAACTCTGGCAGATCGTAGGCAATACCATTGGCTGACAAAGCAAATATGATGATTGGTTGCATGACGAAGTGATACGCCATTGCAACTGCACAAGTCCAACCGATAAAAGGTCGCCAACCAGCCACGAAAACAGATCGATGCTGTGCTTCAACTTTATTGACTTCGATTTGTGCAAGATTCGCTCGTTGTATTTCTGTTTTGATTTCGTGTTCTAGTTTTACTTTTAAGTCTTTATCAACAACAAACTTGTCTAAAATCTTTGACACAGGGTTTATAAGTTCTTTAATCATAATTAATGTATTGTCGTTTCTTCATGCGATAACAGCTCTGAGTCTTCATTGATGAAATCAGATAAGAAGCACAACACGATTTCTCGTGCGTGTTCGAGTGATCTGGCTTTTATGCCTTGGGCGGTGTAAACCATTTCGCCCTGATCGTCTAAAAACTCTAGGTCGTAGTATTTATCCGTTTCCTGAACCATTAAACAGCCCCACAGCTTGTGACTTGGCAAGTTGTCGAATGGTCTCTCGATCTCGTTCCATCAATGCGTTTATCTCAGCAATGTTGATTTCTGCGCCATACTTGGCAGACAGTTCAGCAGCTTTCAATCGTATATCTGCTTCGGCTTCATCGCGTTTAAAATCATCCTCCATAATCAGCTTCATGCGATCCGTCTCGGAATCGATGATTGCTTTTTGTCCTTGGATTTGAACCTTCTGTGTCTCGGCTTCGGCTTTTTGTATCTCGGCCATTGCAAGCATTGTCGCTGGGTCTTGTTTGTCATCTTGTGGCTGTGGTGGCATTGGCGGTATATCGGTGTTGATAAACGCACTCACATCCTTGAATCCAGCCAATTCGATGATCCGACCCAAAGTATTTGCGTATTGTTGCAAGCTCACCATTGGGTTTTGTGGCCCCAATGTTTGTAAAATCTGTTCTTGTTTGCCCGCCACTTGAGCCAAAACTTGCATTTTTTCCTCATCCGTACTTTTGGATATGGCTACATTAACCACAATGTCCTTATTTGAATCCCACACTCTAGGATTCACTGGAATAAACTCATTGTTTAAGCGAAACACATCTTGTTTGTCTTGATTCTTAATGACCAGATTGTTGACTAGCCCGTATAGATCGCGCAAACCTTCGCCAAAGTGACGACAAATCAGCTCAATTCTACCTTGTGCGGCAGACATGGTGGCTGATACGGCAGCTTTGGTGCTGGATTGCAACGCATCGGCGTTTAATCCGGCAGCAGCTTTACTGACCCCGCTTCGGTTTTCAGAAGCCTCATCCAGATAGTTAAGTACGTTAAAAGCTGGCGCACCCACGAACGGCGTGGTCAGTTGTTGCACCATTCCAGGCGCACGCATACGAATCGGTTGCCCGATATCCGTATTTAAAACGTCGTCTATATTCACATTGCCCTCAACGATTCCGAGTCTGGGGTGGATGGCTGCGCCCAATGAATCAAGCGTGTCTCGCATGATTTGAGACTTAGAGGCTTGTATCGGAATCAAGAAATCAGCGGGGCATGAGCCAATGGCAGTGTGCGGCTCTGGATCGGGGGAGAAGATAGTGATCGGCAGATCATCCCAGGGCATCGCATTGACTATGTTCACGCCATTACCCAATGTGCAGACTTGGATGCGCTCATCAATGCCGTCACCATCCAAATCGTAAAATAAATAATGCTCGACATACAAAACATCTTGACCAGCGGGGTCGGGGCGGTCGGCATACATGACCTCGCTCAGAGGATTTCTTGCTTGTTCTGCCTCAAATTCAGCCGTGTCAAGAGCAGTTCCAGAACCTGAGTATTGTTCAATCTCTTCTTTTTCATAACCCATGGCAATCAGATCGCCCACGGTTTTCACCATGCGGTGTGCCACATAAGGTGCGGTGTGTATGTCTCTTGCCGAGCGAGAAATCAATATCTCTTCAGGTGGAACCGCCTCAATGACCACTTGGTCTTTTGCTTTGACTCGTCTGATTTTTAAATCGTAACTGATCGGGCGTTCCTCAGTGATCTCATCGCCTGTCATTTCGTTTACAATCGTCAAAGTTTCCATTTCCATTTTCTCTTCAACGATCTCGACATCCTCATCCATGATGAGTGCGGTGTAATCCTCGGGTGAAATATTGCTGAACTCGTGGCAAGTGGTTGTGATGGAATCATCCCAATAGCACTTTATAAATCCCGTCTTCCTAATCAAAGCATCCTTGAAGGTGTTATACATGATCTGAAAGCCTTGATTCTTCTCCATGATGATGTGATTGATATACGCGGTTTGTTGGTTAGCCAAAGGAATATCCTCGGCAGAGTGGGGTACAAACTCGACCACTTTTTTCGTACCGAAAAACGTACGCATGATCGATGGCAGCATAAACAAAATACTGTCTCTGACATCGGTCGAGATGTATTCCGATTGCAACTCAGAGGTTGCGCCTGGTTCTTTGCCTAAATAATAACGAGTTGCCTCGTCACGCTCTTGTCCAATTTGTTCAATAAAATCCTGTGCGGATTCCATTTCGCTTTTGACGACTGCTTGTAAATCAAGCATCTCTTCGTCATTTTTAATATCATCTGACCCTTTGGTATCTGTATATTCCATGTGTGATTATCCAACTCGTATAATTTTTGATTTCAGGGGTTTCTTGAAATTATACCCCATCGAGGAAATCGTGCCACCTGTAAAGGTTGCAGCGGTGCTTGCCATCGTTAGTGCTAGTGCATCTGCTTTGTCTGGAGACTTGATGCCTCTTTTGCGCATTGCCTCTTTTGCTTCAATCTTTATCTTGCCAGCACTTGTATAAGTATATTGTGGTGAGGTCAGTTCTGCAATCAATTCATCATCCTCTGGCAAACGACAATCTCTTTTTGTGAGCCAATCTTTGATCGCAAACCACAACTCGGCGCGAAGATTTAAATAGTTTTTTCGACTCGATGGGGATTCCGCAACATTGACACCGCGCACTGGCATACCCAGCTCAGAAAGACGATCCACCACGCCCGAACCCAAACCAATGACATCGACCAATATCTCTTGCGGTTTATTCATTGCGGTCGCAGAGTCATAAATATTTTTGACCGCACCGCAAAGCTGCATCAAATCCATCGAGCGAAATGTTTTTATTTCAAAAACCGTGTTGCCTTGACGAATGCACAGCGCAGAATTATCTCCCCCGAACCTTGCTACATCCAGGCCATATACAATCGGCTCGGAAACGGTTAATTCCACATCCCGATTCACCGCTGCTCTTGCCAACTCCAAAGAAATCACAGTGTCGTCATCGGCTTTTGGAAACTCACCCATGACCTCAACCCTGGCAACGGTGGAATCCTCGCCGTATTGCTCAATCATTTTATGAAACAACGCCTGGTCTGTGCCTTCGACATCGCGTGAGTCGATCTGTTCCGTGTTCCAAAATGCACGTTTTGAGTGAAATGCATCAAAGAATGGCCCCGTGTTGCGCCTTGGGTTTGAAAACGTCAGCCAAAAACGATTCTTTGTGGGTTCTGTGAAAAAGCCTTCAGAAACACTAAAAATCGGTGCGGGAATACCTGATGCCTCATCCATAATCAGTAAAATGCCCAAGGTACTATGAAGGCCAGCATATGCATCAGGATTCTCTTCTGACCAAAGAGAGGCCATTGCATAGTAATAGCCGCAATCGATGTTTAGGTCTCTGACCAATAACTCTTCAAACCATGCTTGCGGTCTTAATGTGGTCGCTGTCTTTGCGAACCAATGGCTATTCAAAAGAAGTACGTGCCATTTGCCCAGTTCTGCCCAAGTACGCGAGCGAAGCTGTTGTTCTGTGTTGGCGGTAACAATGACTGTTGCACCAAGCCGCGTTGAAAGCATCCAAAGAATGATCCAGGCGACCAAAGCCGACTTACCAATGCCACGACCGGAAGCAACGGCGAGTCTGAACATCTCAGGCAGATCGATTGTTTCATTCTTGCGAATGTGGTTGCCAATGTCTCGTAAAATTTTTTCTTGCCACTTGCGCGGGCCAGTGAAGTCCTCAAGGGGGGTGTTCTCGATGCCCCAAGGGAAGGCATAACGCACAAAGTTTAAGGGCGAATCCTTTATGGTCAGTGACCATATGTCGGTCATCAACTCTTCTTCTTGTTTAGGGGTGTATTTCATCTCATAAAAAATTAAAAAATTTTAGTTCGGGGGTACGAAAACAAACGCCCCCCGTTTGCAATCGAAGGGGGGGGTCAACAGCGATCCAGCCGCCGAAATTAAGCCGTAATCGCTTACTACGTTCTTATATAGAACGTGGAAAACCCTATAGGTATAGGCTTTCAGGGCATTTCCTTGAGCAAAAACTGCAATTGCCTGGTTAAATTTTGCGTTTGATGGCAGCGATGGCCCAACTCGAACCCAGTTTCGGTTCCTGAACTGGTTTGACGGTTTGAACTGTCGCTCCCCTCTTTTATGAGGCTCAAAACTATCAGAGTAATTGTCTTTGATTCCTCTGATTATCAACGTCAACAATGCTTTCATTGGTTTTAGTGCAATGACTAATATCATTCAGATACATCCAATTTGGTGATCTTTTTTGGTTCAGGAGTGATGTCAATGAGTCTTTTTTTAGCTGAATCAATGACATTTGTGAGGCTTAATGTGTGATCGTGAGTTGTTTCTACTCTGTCACGCCATCTCGCCTCATCTCTATTCTTTAAGAAGAATATGGATGCGGTTGTATTCCCATCAAGTGCTTGCTCAAACAAAGAATTAGTCACGGCATCTAAGCCATCAGCAACGCCTTGTTCAAATGCCTCATTGAATGATTTGGATCGTTTGCGATTACGATTGAGTGTATTCCAAGACACGCCCAATGATCTTGCAATTTGTTTCTGACTCAATCCTTGTGCAGCCAATCGTTTAACTTTGATTGGATCAAGGTCGATCCTCTTCCTTCCAACTTTCTTTTTTGCAGCCATCTACTCACATACCTTACAAGCATCATTGGAGTCATCGATGATTTCGCCACGTTCTAATGTGTCCATAATCTTATGACTCAAACTCATGCCGACATATCCACGATGGCTCCAATAGGCAGCAACCGTTTCAACATCCAGTTCTTGTTCTTTGTTTTCATTTTCATTGTCCATGATTATAACCCTATGGTAGTTGTAAACTTTATTTAATTTTTTTTAACATCTCGATGAATGACTTTTCTTCAGACTCTTTGGTAAACATGTCCAGTGTTGCTGCCTTACTCTTCTGACCATGATTGTGTTCAAACAGGATGAGTTTGCTTTGTAGGTCAACACAGGCAAATATGTGAACAATATTTTGGTCATAAGAGTCGTATGAGGAACTGTGCTTCAAATTAAACTTGTATCGCTCCTTGCTTCTCGTTGGGTCTTTATAAGTAGACATCGCACTCTTTACCTGTATGCCATAATACTTGCCCTGAGTAATCTCCACTAGAAGGTCTCTTGAGGATGTCGCAATCGGTTGAAAGACGTTGTAGCCATTCAATAGAAAATAGGTCGCTGTTAGCATCTCCCCTGAAATGCCTAATTGTTTTTTGTAGTGAGCCATTATTAATAAAGTATTTCATCTTCAATAAAGTTCTGTGATTCCTTATCGATGTCAATCGGTTTACGACTGATAATCCTCACATCCCCAAAGCTCTCCTTAAATTTTTTCTTGAGGTCAAACGTATCTTCTGGAACCATGCAAAATATCTCGTTGATACTGAAATACAGGCTCGGTGGTTCTGCCTGACAAATGGCAGCACATTTCGCTAAAGCATCTCGATCCAACGCAATCAATATTTGCACACCCAATTTATGATGCTTGGTAATCCATATATTCGGATCGAGTTCCTCGAATCCTTGTTCAGATACATATTCAACCAGGGCAGTTATGCCACGCATCATGCCCTCGGATTGTTTGATGATCTCATCTGGGTCGTTCTCCAAAAGTGAGTTCGTCAACAGTTGTTGTTGCCGAAAGAATCGTTTTCTCAAATCGGGTGATACGATCTCCATGATTCGATCCCACCCATAACGAGCCGATGCCTCTGCTTTGTGTTTTAACATCTTTGAATAGATCGCGTTGGACTCTTCCTTTTTCTTTTTAAAAGCCTCGTCTCTGATGTTCTTCATTCTGTATTCTAAATTACTCATAAGTATATAAGCCCCAAAAAGTGCAATTTTTGCCTATGCCAACTGCAAGTGCCTCTTTATTAAGGCACTTTGCATGTTTGCACTTTGCATCGAAGGTTTGCAGTGAGGTTTGCACCTAGGTTTGCACCCCTCTGAAACCCCTGTATTCATTGACTTTAAGTGCAAACCCCCAAGTGGGCAAAGGTTTGCACCCATGTTTGCACCCTGCAAACCTGACCCCTTTTTTAGGGCCATTTTTTGCAAACAGGGTTTGCACCCTAAAATTCTGGCTCATCGTCATATAACATAAGGCTTTTAGCCGTTTTTGCATCTTTATCAATGGTTGTGCTACTCACACCCAATTCTTTCGATATTTGCCGATTAGACAGCCCCTCACGTTTCATTTTGGCGACTATTTCTATCCTCGATTCTCGATCCGTTTTCTCTTTTATGAGCAATCCATTGCCGTATCGCCAGTTGATATCTGCCACATCATATCCATATATGTGACGACCTTTTTCAAACCGCCAGATGAAATTGGTCTCATAATCTGTGCTGTCCAATCCCAATAATCCATCATCCGAGTCCTCATCTTCTTTGACATTTATTGAGATCACGCCATCGAGCAGAATCTCTTTCGAAACAGACCCTAATTGTTTGCCCGATTTGCCCGCATGATGCAGCATCCAAACCACTCGGTTCTCAGCTCTCATTTTGAGGAGTAGGGGATTAATCGTTGCCACAAACTCTTCTGCCGAGTTGTTGTCTTCAAAGCTAGTAAGGTTCAATAGGTTGTCCCAGCAAATCCAGGTTGGTTGTACACGCTCTATCAAGTCCAAATACCATTCTCGACCCTCTGGCGTATTGAGTGGTGCCAACCCTTCGGGCTGATCGTAATGGCTCACAATGGTAAAATTTTCATTGACTCGTTTTAACAACTCCTCTCTCTGCGGTTCACCCGCAAAGATACCTGTTGTCATACTTTTTAGCCTTGTCTGGATACTGCGAGGGTTCATCTCCGCATCGATTAGCAAAACCTTTTGAGGCTCTGAAACATGATAATGAGCAAAGTCCACTCCCGCAGACAGAGCAATTCCCATGTATTGGCTCACGATGCTTTTGCCCGATCCTGGTGGCCCGAACAGCATCCATAAATCGCCATGATGTATGAGCCTGTTGTTGTCATCACCAACCATCAGTGTCATCTCAGGGTATTCATAGTCCTTAAAGTCGCCGTATTTCTGATACACAACCCTTTTAGCTGCTTCATACTCGCGCGCATCTGCCAACTCAATCACATTGATCGGCTCCTCGCGCTCAAACGCATCCATGAGGTCGTCTTTGGGCTGGAAGTGTTCAGGCGGTTCAATAATGACCGTGTCAATGCTGTGCGATTGCAGCTCGCCTTTAATGGCTTTGGCAACCTCAAACCCCGCCTCATCGTTATCGGGCCATATGATCGCTTTGGGAAAGCGTTTGAGCTGTGACCAATCTTGGTTCTTCCAACTGCCTGTGCCGCCGTGCCATGTGACCACAATGCCCTCGTACAATGCTCGTGCGCCCAAATGGGCATTTTCTCCCTCTACGATCAAACAGGGCAAACTCTCATCGCCCTCGCTTGAGATCAGCAATGGAAGTTGCCCCTTGGGGCGTTTCATTTGCCATGTGCCATCATCCAATCGACTGAACGGTCGAATGACCTTGTTTGGAAAACGCATGACACAGAACGTGTCTGAATAACGAGACACCAACTCGGCTTTCTCTGCCATGTTGCGCATCTCGACATTGTTGTAACTCTTTATGGGTTTTTCGGGTTGTGGCGTGACCGATACGGGTTGCAAATCCTCAATGCCCATCGACCTTAAAAACTGGCTTACAGAACCATCGTGGTATTTTTGTATCAAGCTCGCCATACCCCCACCTTGGTCTGCCTCGTGGTCGAACCAGGTGCCTTTGTTGAGATCGACCGACAAGCTACCCTTGTTGCCGTATCTCAGCTCATAAGCACTGCTGAGTCGCTTGTTCTCCTCGCCCAGTAGGGCTAGAGCGATCTCTTTACTGTGTTGACTGATTTCAATCATGGCAGAAACAACTCCTCGAATCGTCATCAAACAATTCCACTTGCTTTGCATCGAGCTTTGCCATTTCAACTAAATCCTCATAGCCTCTTAGCTTGCTGAATGTTGCGTTTGCTTTTGTCTCTTGATTAATCCACCAATCCGCTAGGCTCGGTCTTTCTTGTAAAATATTGACCAGCGTTCTTGTGCCTTTTAAATAACAAAGATCACAGTTGCCCGCCTGTGTTTTACCATTGTGATTGGGTAATCTCAGATCAAAATGATTGTTTTCCCAAAACTTTGAAACATCCTGAATCATTACTTTGTTGTCATAAAGTGGCACAACAGATGTCCATTTGTTTTTGCCCGAATCATTTTGTTTTCTTTGTTTGGTGACTCTTTTTGGCTCGTCATATCTGAGTCCAATCACATTCGCCCAGTGTTTATAATCTTGTCCTTGCATAAATCTTTTCATTACGTTTACTTTCATTTGCTCTGTGCAAATTCTCATCATTACATTTGGAAGCATTTTCTTTCTCCTTATAAGTGCTGCAAACGGCTCTCCATTTCTTGATGCTGTTTCGTATGTGGCCTCTTTGGTGCGATAGATGGGTCGTTCATCGTGTATGTCCAGCTCCAACCATCTGACATTGACATTCCAGTTCACAGCACAGTCATTAATGAAACCCAAAGTCTCAGGCATTTCCTTCCCTGTGTTTGCAAATGTGACATGCACATCGTCTGGTAAAACACCATCGTAAGACTCAAGGATTTTATAGAGCATATAACCCGATGTTCTGCCACCACTGAAACTAATCAGAGTAGGGCAGTCGAACCTCTCAGGTAAAAATATTTGCTCTTGGTTCATGTTCTCTCCTATAAAGGTCTAGGGTGGGAAAGATAGGAGAGCAAACCCACCCTAGCCTTTTGGGTGACGATATTACTCAGAAAGGAATATCACTGTCGTCACTTGTTGGGTTCTCATCTGCCACTGGCTCATCAAAGCTAGGCTCCTCATAAGCACCGTTGGGTTCATTCTTCTCGAACTCATCCGACTCGACCCATTTGACCAAAGTAAACTGAGGCACTCGTGTATTGCCTTTGCCTATTTTGATCGCCTCTGAACCCGTGTATTCGATCACAGGAAACTTGCCCACGTTCTCTCCTTGTTGGGCATGAATCTCGGTGTAGACGTTCTCAAAGCCAATGTTTGATCCGGTTGTAGTGGTTGAAAACACCCTCAAACCCTCCTCCTGGATAAACATGTCCACCGAGAAACCACGTTTGAAGTTCATCTTCTCTTCTTCCGTGTCACCTGGTCGAATCGCTCTTTTTCCAAGAGCTTCGTCCCAGTGCCATTCAGGGGCTTCTCCTTTTGTGATTTTGCCCCATCCTGTTTTCACAGAACTTGGGTTCAGCATGAAATACCTCAAGTTAATTTCATAATCCTTCCCAGAAAACCATCCATTAGTAGACGGCATGTATCGGATGAACAGCTTGTCATCTGCTGCATCGTTTAGTCCTAATAAGCTCATTTTCTTCTCCTTATAAATTATTAGTGATTAAAATTACGGTGGCACCCAAAAATAGAGCGACCACCACCCGTTTAAAATCGTTTTGCCTAGGATTCATTAATGCACCAACCCTTTAAACTCTTTGTATCGATCCACGAGCCAAAAGAATCGTGTGTCTACATAGACCTCGTATTCCAGTGGTTCTTTGTCATCCACTTTGCAAGATTCCACATAACCCTCA
>Ga0080013_1006663_pt1 | contig 10154 bp, 4 predicted proteins | sample ETNvirenome_6_85_FD_69236 | JGI IMG/M metagenome (GOLD analysis project Ga0080013, IMG submission 69236) | Marine viral communities from the Pacific Ocean - ETNP_6_85 (SPADES assembly) (version 2) | ecosystem: Environmental > Aquatic > Marine > Oceanic | place: Pacific Ocean | collected 2013-06-19
TTTGAATATCTTAGCAGTAGTAGCATCATTGGGTCGCGTCACTACTTGATCGATAAAACGTAAAGCACCAGCTGTAAATGCCGATTGACCCTCTGCCGTGTCAAGGTCTATATCACCTGTTAAACCATAATCTAATACATCCTGTTTATACTGCTTAAACTTGTTCGCTTTGCGACCTGTTAGTTTCTTACCCTTATTGTCTTTGATGAATTTAACACGTGTCATCATGTGGCGTTGATAGTTTCTTAAAGCCATGAACTGTTGCATCTCTGTCATGGTCGTGAGCATGGTAGCCTGCATGTACGTCTGCATATTAAAAACAGCACGAACATTCTTAGGTATCTTGCCTCCAACTGTGCCTCTTGTGGTAGCTCTGATACCACCACGCGCAAAGTTAGGATTAGAATACCGCATTGCTACAGTGTCGCCCATAGCTTGTATATCAAATATACCGGATTCCCTAAGAAGCTGAATATCACTTATAATACCAGTACCACCTATTTCAGATGAGTGCTTCAACATAGCGGGTAGATGTTTATTGAATATCAATTTAGATAAACCATTCATACCTTTGTAGCCAGCACAAGCACTTGCTAAAGCAAAATCTACAGCAAATTTATCAGGTCGTACGTCACCCTTCAGCATGGGCGTGAAGAATTCTGGCATAGATGCTAGTGTAACCAATGGAAGTTTAGCTACAACCTCTACATTAGCAACACGCTGTATCCACTTGCGAGTTGGCATATCAGCCATCTCATAGCCAAATTTGTTTCGTAAAATTTTTGACATATCCCAAACAGCATTCTGAAAAGCTTTTGGATCTATAAGATTATTTGGTCCACCCTCCTCCATCTTCATAACTAATGCATTGTGAGCTTTTATCTGATCAACACCTACCTGCACCATACCCCTTAACAATTCGTCGTTCACTCCAAACACGGCAGAATATTCCGCACGCTCTATAGCTTTCTGTACAAATCTAGGAATGACAGATTGCAGGTCGTCAACTAATAAACCAGCATCAGACAACTCCTCTGTAGAGAGAGAGTCAAGATACTCTTGTATCAACTGATCTTTTTCTATCTCTGCCTTAGAGGTTGTTTGGTCAGCTTTGATATTAGTCCATTCGCCCTGCACAAAACCGCCACTGTTTATAACCACAGCGTACAAATCCTCAGGCGTAATGTTAGCGCCTTCAAGTATTAAATTACCCTTCGGGTCTGTAAATTTAGCTGCTATAGCCTTCAAGAACCGGCTCTTACCTGCCCTCGTAGCTATGTAATCAATATTCCATACGCGTGGTAAAACAGTATCACCAGCACCACGTAGATCTAATGGAGTCTTTAATCCAGCTGTTCTATCTTTTGCATATTGATACATGTCTTCCATGAAGGTTTTTAATTCTTTAGCAGCGGTTTCTATTTTCTTGTTTGTAAACTTTACAGGTTTACCTGCTATATGATCTACAATCTGTGCGTTCACAGCAGGAGGTATAACACCTCCATTATTAGTAATACCAGCAAACACCTTGAACAAACGAGAATAATACTCTCCTGTCCTAAGTGAGACTTCTTGTACTAAGTCTGTGCCGTGTTCCTTACCTTCAGGTCTATCCTTGGAGGATAAAGATTTCTGCACTAAGTTGGCTATCTCTGTAGCCATAGTTATAGTGCCATGATCACCAACGCCGATAGCCGACGGTTTATTAAAGTCTGAAATACGCCTTACTGGAGCACCATACACATACTTTAAAAACATTCCTAACGTGCTGCTTGTTCTATCAGCTACGATCTGTCTAGTATCATAATCCTGTTTAGGATCTAACTTAGTCGACATTAATGGATAAGCATCTATTGCTGTTCTTGCCAAAGCTTCAGGATTGTTAACAGTTACTGCCTCAAAATCCCCTTTCTTTGTTACAGTTTCTCCTCTAAGCCTTTCACTAGCATTCAATAAATCCAACTGCTGTTGCGTGGGGTCGCTTGATGGCGTTTTTCTCAACGTCACTATATAATCTTCTAGCTTACCATCCATTCCATAGCGTTCTGCGAACTCCTTAGCCTTTCGCGATCCATTCTTCATGAATGTGATCATTTTGGTGTATTTATTTTCATCAGACTTAAGATGTGGATTCGCGCGCATAAAGGCATTAATAGCATTGTGTGCTATACGGTCTATAGTAATATAATTCTCAGGGTGATGCACATCACGTGGTACAGTTCTATAACTCACAGGGTAAGATTCCTGCTTCTCGAAACCAGTCAATTCATCTCTATGGTCATTTGTGAACCATTTATTAGTTTTCTTGTTCAGACCACGCGTGAGTTTTTCGCGATCGCCGATCAACGCAGATGTTGGACTCATGTTTCTGGCGTATTCTCTTATAACGTCAATATCTACATCAACACCGTCATAATAAGCTTCTTCTACCAGCTCATCATATACCTTAGCCAGAGCCTTTACATTGGGTTTATTATTCGTGAAATACGGTGGTTTGCCATATTTTTCATTCCCTTTAATCCACTCGTTCCATTTTTTGTTCCCCCTCTGTTTAAATGGGTCGGTGGTTATAAGAGTAGGATCTGCCTTAACCATGGTGAGGCTGTTACCCTCATCCAGAACAACCCACATTGGTATTTCTTTGCCATTTTCATCAGTAAATGTATCTCCACGAATAACCTCTACAACCTTTCCTCCATAATTTATTCGTAGTTTCTCTGGTTTATCTAATACCGTAGATTGTAATTCTTCGAAGCCGTCGACAGTCTCTCCTTGCTCTGTTCTTAATTCAGACTCTACAACCTCATCATAAAGGATATCGGAGTCTTCCTCAACTTCCGCCAATATATCAGCGCCTTCAGCGGCCCACACGCCCTTCCTTCTTTTCGAGACCCCTTTAGCAAAAGCGGCATCATTTTGTGCCCTGATTTTCTCTACTTCAGCATCAGTTGCTGCTGGTAGGGTTGTTGCCTCACCACCTTCTTTGTAGAATTTTGCTAACGCGGCTTCACTCTCTGCCGTACGCTCTGCTTTTGTTTTGGTTTCTTCTGTTGGCGTTGTTTGATTGTCTACAGGAACTTTCTTATCACGGGCAAGAAATACTGATTGCTCCTCTATCCAAGCTATATCAGCTTCGGTATCTACATACTCGTCGCCTAAGAGGTTTCCAAGCTGCTTACGTTGTTGGGTTGTGGTGAAAACAGTTTCTTGGATTTCTTGAACCTTTTTAGTAGCTTCATCAAACTGCTCTTGAGTTATATCACCATTGTCTAAACGACGTTGAAGTATATTTTGAGTTAAGTTAGGTGTCAAGAGTTTCTCATAAGACTTTACGCGTGTTCTGTTTCTGCGCGCTTCTGATTTACCAACCTTCTCTAACGCTTTAGTTCGTTTCTCTTCTTTTACTACAGCTGCGCGTGCTTCCTTAGCCGCGTTTACCTCTTCTAGGTAACTACCAATAGCATTTTCTACGTATTGCGTATCTCCATCGCGAATAGCACGAGTTATCTTCTTAAACTCTGTAAGAGTGCCTGGAAACTTACCCATTAACTTATGAAGCGGTTGCCCCCAAAGTTTCTGTACAATCTTTAACTGTTGACGTTGGGCATCTGTTTCCATCATCTTCAAGCCTTGCTTTGCTACCCAATTATTAGCATCTCGTGTAGTCCTTTGAGCATCGGTCATCTCTGCAGCGGTAGCATGAGCATCTAACTCGCCAGCTGTCTTAACCATGCTTACTACATAATTTTCTATATCACCAACGGTCTTGTCTATAGCTCTATATACGTTTTCAGTCTCTGCGCGAGCACCTTCAAGATCTGTGCTTGCTTCTGGAAGATCCTGATCATAATCTTTTATATCTGGATCTCCATCAGGATCTATCTCCTCCATACCTGGGAATACAGGCGGAGTATACCTATGCGGAGAGCCTGTATAAGGTTCACCCCGACGCTCAAGTTCTTTGTATTGCGCCTGCCAAATTGGATTATCCTTAGCACGGTTAGCTTCCATCATTGGTCGCAACACATCACTTCCTAATTGCGCCCATGTTTGTGGAGCTCTCTTTTTAACAACTGGCTCAGCTGCGGCTTGCTCCTCTAAAAATGCAGCAAGTTCATCCTTTGCTTCTATTTCTCTTGCAGTGGCAGGGTTTCTTTTCCTATTGGCATTTAGAACTTTGCGTAACAATAGTTTTGCTTCGGTTTTGGGCGTAATCTTTTTAACACCTAACTCCGTACCTAAATTTAGCAAGAATAATTTAATCTCATTGGCTATCCCTGTATCACCCTCTCCATTTGCGTTGATAAATTCTTCAGTAATAGCCAACTCAGCAGCGGCGACCACAGCGGGGTCTTCGCTATTTAATTTGTCTTCGTAAAGGCTCTTATATTCGGGCACTTGACTGAACCAAGTGAATATATCCTCACGATGAGCATTTAAGAATTCCCCTACAGGATCCTCTTCCATACCACCGCGTGTCCTATACTCGGCCATTATTTGATGAAATCTCTCATGACGGCCTAATACCGAATCTAATCTACTCCGAACATCAGCCATACTATTAGAACCAAGAATTACAGACTTAGGACTAACGACTATATCGCCTGTAGGAGTTTCATAGATAGCTTCGTCTCTAGCGACTCTCTCGTTTCCTTCTTCATCAATCACTATCCGTCTACGAACATTGGGATTTATAACCACATCAGGATACTTCTTCTTTATATAACCGAGTATTTCATTCTCTGAGGCAGCGATAGCAGGATCTGTAATCTTTGTGCCAGACCCAGCCGCCACTTTCAGAGTATTGAATTTATCTGCCTTAGATTTTTGTACTTCTTTTACCACTTGACCACCGGCACCCACAGTTGGACCTATGAATATACCCGCTACAGCCTCCGCTAAACCAGCATCTAGTGCGTCATCAACTGTGAATTGTTTTTTAGTTCCAATTGTTGTCGATGCGTGCTCTGCTGAACCCTGCATAAACTCAATAATAGGCTGCCCAATAGTACCAACAGCCCCAGCGCCAACGATTCTTCTAGCTGGTGTTTTTAGATACTTCAACACACTATCTAACGTTGATGGGCTTAATTTGTTTCTTAATCCTGGCAACACCTGCTTAAGGAACGCTTTTTCTACGTAAACGTTAAACCATGCAGTGCCGGCAACGGCAGCTACATCACCCGCGGTATACATGCGAGGCTCTAAATCCTTATTTCTAGCTCGTTGTTCTGCTTGCCTATTAATTTCAGATATAAGCGTCAATGGGGCTACGGTTAAAATAGCAGACATATACGCCAATATACCAGGCGTTTCCTCCGCCGTGTATTTAAGCGTCTCTAATACCGTCGCTAGAATACCTTCAGCCTTTTTTACGTCATCCCATGTACCTATAACCTTTGTATCTAAACTATCGTTTGCTATAGCGCTTTGAATTATTGATTGCATTTCATTAAAAGAATCACCCATGAACTGTACAGATTCAGCAGTGTTTCTTGCTATGTCAACAGGCCCGACAGCGCGTGCTACAGGTCCTAAATCTTCTGTATCGGCGAACTCTGCAAGATTAGGGGACCGGAAAAATTTACCTAATCCACCATAATAATCAGCAGCAACCATACCTATTTTCTTTACGAATTTCTTGCTAACATCTGTCGCCCAATTTCCTGGTGGTGTATATTCACCTGCTACAATTTTTGTTTCTGGAAGTGTAGGACCTTTACTACCTAATACAGATTGACGAATAGCATCAGAATGTAAGTATTCTGGAGTAGATAATTCACTGTAGTCATCAACCATAGGCTGAGGAACAAACGGAGTAGGATCTATATTGCGCGCGCCACTAATAAACGCAGGAGTAAAGGGAAATGCTTGTCGCTGCTCTAATGCTTGATTAATAACAGCAGCGCGAGCGCCTGAGAATGCAGGCACTTGAGTGCGAACGCTAGGAACAGTTCTCGGTGGTCGTGTCACAGGAGTGGCAGCAACAGCGCCTACATCAGCAGCTAATGCTTGCTGTGCAATTAATTTTCCACGGCGTTGAGTTTCTAATGCCTGTTGTTCAAGCAATTCTTTACGTCGAATTTCTTCTTCTATTTCTTCTAACGATTTGCCTTCATTGCTTCTCAAATAAAACATTTATTATGACCTGAAAATTGAACGAGCGTAACTGTCAGATCCAGTGGTAGTCAATGGATCCAAGTTAAATTTTTGAGGTACAAATTGCCCACGTGTAGGTGTGGTAGGCAAGCTTGGTAATCCACCAATATCCATGCCTTCATCTGTGGTCATCTCTTCAAGCGGGAAGAACTGATCACCAAACTTTTCATATAATACACCATCTATCCTCACAACGGGGTTAGGTCCAGCATCTATATAGGTAGGATCAGTTTCTCTAAGTTGATCTCTCAAACCATCCTCTGATACGGGGGATGCGTCCATAGTTCCATTAGCATTATCTACAACTTGTACTACTGTTACCTCACCACTAGCGATCAATGCTTGTATTTTGACAAACTCTTCTCTGGATGTTGTACCGTTATATAATGCTTGCTGCTCTGCTATATTCATTACACTCTGAGTAACAGCATCTTTCTCATGGTTCTCAAAATCTTCATTAATAGCCATGATTCTTTCACGCGTCATAGGTTTCGGTGGAAAACCTCGCAAGCTCGCGTATGCTTGAGGAGTGGGCCATCCAGTTGCTGGCATCTCTCCATCAGCCTCTTTTAAAGCAGCCTTGTCTTCTTTGGTTAGTTCAAATAACTCTCTGCGTCTAGCATTAGACCAGTCTATATTTCCAGTCTCACCAAAGCCTTTAGTTTCTCGACCTATTATCTTCTCTGCTTTTGCTGTTTCTCCCTCTGTGATCTTTCTTTGTATATCAAACCACGCAGCATCCTTCTTCTCCTTCTCTCTGGCCTCTTCAACACTTGCAGCCTCTTCCGCATCTATACGTTGCTGTGCAGCATATGCATCGGAATCAAATCCTCTTATTGTTCGTAATTCTCTTTGACGATCAGCTTCAGCCGCGGCGTCAGCAGTTTCTTGTACGCTTTTCTTTTTAGCGAGTGCTCTAGCCATCGCCTCCTTTTGGTTTTGCGCAGATCTAATATTAGCAACTTCCTCATCTAAATCGGCGACGCCAGACAAGCGTTTACGCGCTGCTTTAATTTCAGCTTTAGTTCTGTAATTTGGACCCTTTTTAGATTTTCCACCTTTACCACTAGCTTTGGCATCTCTTTTTAACTCGGCTTCCATCTGTTTATCGGTATAACCTTTTTGGTCACCAGTTGATAGCTGGCCCCATTCATCGGCGGCTGTTCTGTAGTGACCTTTGCTACTGTAACCTAAGTCAGATAACTCTTGATCTGTGTGTGGCCCAAACTCCTTTAGGTTTGCTTTTCGTAACTTCTCTGCTTTTGCTTTCTCTTTTATAGCTTTCGCTTCTGCAGCTTTTCTAGCCTTCTCTGCCTTCTCAGCAGCCTTTCTAGCAGCTTCTTCCTCCGCTGCCTTCTTAGCTCTGTAACCAGATATAGCACCACCAATTATTCTACCGACTTTCCTCGCGGGGAAACCTTGTATCTCATAAACACCAGCCATTAGGCAAACCCACCAAGGATACTACCTAACATGCCAGCATATTTGCCAAAACCACTTTCGCGTACAAAATGCGGTTTCACATAAGGAGCGTATATATCAGATTGTGCTTTCTTGTATTCTGCCTGTTCCACTGGTAATTTATACCTTTCAAAATCAGTGCGTCTAAGAGCACCTTCGACATCGGTATCTATAGCACCTCTAGACGCCTCGCCTCTCTGCGCGGTACGCATTGCGTCTGCTACACCACCGCCTTCTGCTATAGCCTGATCTTCTGCTGCCGTTAATGCACCATATGTACCAGCTAAATTGGTATTAAACCCACCCGCTGCAGAGGCTCTATCTCGCATAACATCACCGAAAACATTACCAGCTGTGCCTGCTCTGAACATGCCACCAGGAGCAGCACCAGGCGCTCCTAGAACAGAAGCAAACTGTGCCGTACGTCTACCTGTTGGAGCCATAGTATCTCGCATAGAGCGAGCTAGTGATGCTGCTCTAGCACCTTCTTCACCCCGAGTACTTTCTTGCGCTCTTGAGCGCCCTCTAGCTACCTTACTTTCTTCAGCACCGATTTTCATGCCTCGGCCAGCTTGCATTCCGCTTTGAACAATATCCTGAGTCTGCATTTCACCACTAAGAGACTCTTGCGCTGCTTTTATGCGATTTATTTTATCTTCTTTCTTGCTGCTGCTGATGCCGCTTATAACACCTAACGCTGCTGCGCCTGTTGCAATCCAACTCATGATATTTCCCCATCAAGAAGTAAGTTCTTCATTGTGTTCTCTAACCCAAGTGTGTGGTAATCTGGTGCAATTACCTCGTTTTCTATCTCATCTAAATGCTCTTCAGAACCTTTAGTTGTCAAGTGTACGGTCAACCAAAGAGTATCTTCTACAGCCCTGACACCACGCTTTGTCCCCAACTTGGAAACAAACACATGAGGCGCTTCGAAATATTCCGCGCCAAACTCAGTAGTTACCAATATTTTCCCCTTCAGTATAACGTTAAGATGCCCATGCCTATGGATCTTACCAATAATTAACGTATCCTTAGGGATGAATAATTGTCGGCCATACACAGCGCATCCAAACTCTTCAATAATCGGAGAAAAGTAATGAGTGAGTTCGCAGTAATCATTAGCGTCGTCACAGATACCTTCTTCTTGCCATTGCTTCATAGCTGCTTCCGCGACTTCCATCTTCTCGCGGAAAGCAACCTTAGTAGGGGTGTTAGATAACTGATTCACATGTCTTCACCTTCACCGATGCCACTTTCGCCCCCAGGATCTGTCTCAACCGGTTCTTTCTTCTTCTTTGGTGGTGTTTTCACAGGTGCTTTAGTACTGACAGATGGGCCCGGCCTATACGGAAAATAACCACCAATCAATGGGCCTTTACCAGTAGGACTAGCTAGTGCGCCAAATATACCTTTTCCAACTCCAGCAACATCAAACCCACCTAAATCTCTAGACCCACCTAATTCGCCGCGTGCAGCCATAGTAGATATTGTACCAGATCTATCATAAATACCGCCTGTTAATCCTTGGCCAAACTTAGCTGTTTCTGATCTAGCCGAAGCTCTTTGCCTAGATTGATCCTTGTATGCTCTACTCATAGCATCTGCCATGGTCGATCCACCATATGCGCCCGATCTAGATGCATCGAACTTTCTTGCTAGGTTCTCCATACGGAACTTATCACTAAGTTCTGCCTGTTTCATTTTAGATAACTTATCTTCTAACGGGGCAACTTCACCTAATCGCTTAGCTCGATAACTAGCTGCTAAAGGTTCACCCGCTGCACGGCGCTTACCTAACTCTATAGTAGCTGAATAACCAGTAGGGGTGAAAGCAGGTAGTGCTCCAGGTTTAAATATCGCACCTTTTGGAACGGGAGCGATAGATGATGGAGGTATACCATCTTTAGATAGTGGTGTAGGTAATGGTTCACCTACCGTATGTGATTTAGCGTCTAACGCCATCAGAATTCTCCTAATGGTTGAAAATAATATGTTAATCCATTTAATGTAAACGCAGTGTTGTCACTCTTAGTTATATCGAAGCTTATTTCTGTCGTCATTAATTCTACTGGTATCATTGGTCCCGGACGCGTGTCATTAGTTAATGATACTGCTGTCGTTTTTTCTGATGGTGTTCTAGCATCCCACCTATGCTGTACGTTTGCTGTACCCGTAAACAAAGCATCCATACCATAAATCTTCTTCCATCTACCCTGTGCGCCTAAGGATTGATAAGCGCTCTGTATCTGCACATTTATATCTGATGTAAAAGTATCATATGTATCATCTATAGTTTTGTCTGGATTGAATGAGTATATAAAAGAACCATCATCAGTAGTAATTTTGCAGAAGCAGAACTCTCTAAAGGATATCATATCTTCTACAGTAAATCCTGTTGGAAGCGTGTACTGAGACCACGCTTGTAATTGAGTACTAGGAGAAGCGCTCAAAACGAACATCTCGTCTTTTATAGCACATATATATTGATTTAACGCGGCCCAATGTACTGCTACAGGTTCATTAGCGATTGCATC
>Ga0080013_1003825_pt1 | contig 10152 bp, 10 predicted proteins | sample ETNvirenome_6_85_FD_69236 | JGI IMG/M metagenome (GOLD analysis project Ga0080013, IMG submission 69236) | Marine viral communities from the Pacific Ocean - ETNP_6_85 (SPADES assembly) (version 2) | ecosystem: Environmental > Aquatic > Marine > Oceanic | place: Pacific Ocean | collected 2013-06-19
CTCACCCTTATCGCCTGTGACCCTCGCGCCGGCTTGCCAGTTGGCGCGCTTAGATAGATGTTTTCCACTCATGTATATCCCCTAGATATTTGAGGCCCCTGTAACCCCGGGCCTCCCTGCGGGGGGGATGCGTTAGCAGTCTACGCAGAGAGTCCCATTCTCTGTCTGGACGGACACCTTCCATCCAGTGGCTGCTGATTCATTTTCAATTAGTTGCTGCACAGGTACGTTCACATTGGCTGAAACCGTACAAAAGCCGCGCTTATAATCATACTTCTCCGTACTCGCGTCTACCCATTCATGGTCCCAGTGGCTCGAGCGGATTACCTCTGCAACGAAGTCCTCAAAGGCAAAGTCGCCGCGGTCGTAATCGTCGAGCAGATCATTATCACGCATTGCCTGCAAGACCTCCTCATTGGCGTAGCCACTGGTGACTGTAAGCCCCTTAGTGGTTACAAGGCCCGCGAGATACTCAGCGGTATCCGTTTCGCGAAGACCATCCTCCGTATCGGTTTCATTATGGACGAACACATCAGTGCCCGCCTCGTATGATAGTGCTGCCACCGCATCGGTTGGCAAGTTCAAGTTTCTCAAAGTTTCTGCTAGACTCATTTTATTCCTTTCAAGTGAGTGTTATGTGAGGCCCCTGTATCCCCGGGCCTCCCTGCGGGCGTGGAGGGTTAGACGCTAGAGCGCGCCTAGTTCAGCGAAGGCTGCATCGACTGCATTAGTTTCTTCGTTTTCGTTGGTGGTTGTGCTACCACCAAACTTCTCGGTCTCCGACGACACCGCTTCAGGGTCGGTCACCCCGGTACTCATAAAGGCATCTAACAATGTAGCGACATCCGCTGACGTCTTACGCTCAAAGAGTGTATCAAGTTCTGGGATGCTCTCCAGTAATTCAGCACAACTCTCTGCCGTCATATCCTCGCACAGTTCGGTGCTGCGACGTCGAGGCACCAGCTTCGTCTGAGGGAAGGAGGCCCCGGCCGGCTTTCCATAGGTCATCGTAAGATCGGTGCCGGTTTCCGGGTCGGTGATATCACCGTACTCCGGGTTAAGCACGAGGCCTAGAAGACTTTCATAAGCCATCTTGCCGTAGCCCCAGATACGAATACCCTTATCCTCTTCGCCGCGCACCATCACGGGAGAAAAGAAACGAGGACGAACGAAGAAACTCTTAGCCAGCTTCTTGCTCTCATCATCATTGTTTTCTACACCGTCGCGCCACAGCTTCGAGGCAAACTCGCAGACAGGACACTCATCGCCATAGTTGCGCTTGGGACATAAAAATCCCGGAGTGTTTCCTAGGTTATAGTGGAACCACTTCTCCTTGAAGGGGTCTCCATCGGGAGTGGGGACAATGCGAATGTCCTGATTCCCGTCTTCGGGACGCCAAAAGCTGTCCCTGTCGCCGCCGGTGCCCTTAAGGGTGGCGAGCTTCTCTCTCATTCTATCCAAGTTAATACCCATTTTGTTTCCTTTCATAGTTGGGTTAGAGTACGATCAGCCAATATCCTGATCGTCTAGTTCATTTATATATGATTGTACCACAGAACTATACTTAACGCAATAACAATATTTCTGTTCGTAGTTGGTTTGATATACTCCATAAGATACATTAATTTTTTCTTCGACCTTCCCTCTGACGTATTCTCTGATCTTTTTGAAAAGAGTTCCATCAGTCTTTAGGTCATCTTCATTGATACCATAGTAGTATACCACATCTCGTGGTATTTGCAAGTCATAAAACCATTTTTCTTCATTTTTTTCAACGTCAAGAATGCCAAGCGTAGAAACCCTAGCAATCTCATGAGGCTCCGTAAAAGTCCCAAGAATTGGTTCAGAGTTTTTAAAAACGTTTACCATGTGGAGAGTGTTTACAATCGCCTGGTTAATGACATCATAATAACTGATAATCGGTATGTCTCCGGTACTTTTTTCGATTTCAGAGTTGGAAACTAGGTAGATTCTTTCGAACATTCCGGAGCGCGCATACTCTTGAAAAATATTCTTTACGATTCGCTCCTGTATCGCCTCAGTTTCACTTAGCAATGCAATATCCGGCTCCACGTACAGTACAGTGATGGAAACGTCTGTGAGTTGCTCTAAGAGCCCCAGAGAACACCCTGTAATACTGCCCGCTCCACATAGTACGAATATAGCATCTCCTGAGATCTTTCGCAAGTCTTTTTTGAAGTTTGGCAGCTTTTTTTCGTACGCTTCGTGAGATTTCTGCTTCGGAATATCGAAACAGTTTTTTCCGACAAGCCCATTATCAAATTTGTAGATTTCATACTGAGGGAACTTCGAAAAACAATCTGCTATTGCACACCCTGCTTTTCCCAGGCCTATAATGTTCATTCGTCGTCGACCCAATCAAGAATAATCTGATTTTCAAAGGTTCCTCGGTTATACGCTTTAAGCCCCATCTTTGCGTAACGATTCAACCCCATAGTCTGTTCGATGGTATAAATAACTTCCATTATGTCGGCCAGCTCTTCGTTGGAAGGATTTTCTTGAAACTCTTTGGCTTCCTCAACAAGCTTCTTGGCTAAATACGTAGGTAGTGCTCGATTTTGCGCCTTGTGCCACTTACATTTCTTACCGGAGCTTTCAATAATCTTTGGGATCATGTCGCGAACTAACTTGTTATACTTTTTACGCGGCATTTATATTTAAATCTTTCATGTCTCCGAAGTTTTTCCCTAGGGCCACGTTCACTTTATAATCTCCGAAGGGAGTGGTGCTAAAAATCTTCATTAGTTCTAGTATAATGTGGCGCTCTTCATGCTTGAGATCAATAATAATAGAATCATGCAGCATAAAAGCTATTCTACTTTCTGTGTCTTTTAAACGATTGTGGATCTCGACCGCCTTGGTCAAAACCAGATCGCTAGTTGTACTCTGTATAGTATAGTTCAAAGCGTGATGGTTGTCAACCCCTTTTATTTCTCTACCAAATTCTGTGTGGATGTTGTGGCCGTCCCAATACTTATCTTTAACTAAATTCTTGTTGTAAAAGGTCTCCGCCTTCTTATTTTTCCGCTGAGAATATAGCCATTCAAATATTTTCTGTTTGGCTTGTGGGCGATCCAACTTGCCATCATAAATGTTTTGAATATTCCACTCATGGATATCGCCTGTTGGCTGCGGAGTGCCCGAGAGACCTAGAAGTGTCCTCACTTCGGCAGCATTATAATCTAGCTCCAGGAACCAGTCATTTTGTGGATGGAGGCATCCGCGGAATTCTTTATGCATCGTCAGAATAGGAAAAGTCTCGGGCATCGTTGTGAGGCGCCCCGTCACAGTGCCAAACGGATTGTAATCGCATAACCAATTGATATTTTGAAGCTTCCTGTGAAAGTTCTTACCTCTCACGGAAATTAGTTTCGTTTTAATCGGATCGATATCGATGTTTAAACGCTGTTGTTTAATCTCGGAGACCATTTTAACAACATCGACCATAAAATCATGGTTGAGTGGGCGCCCATGATTCTCTAAAATGTGTTTTGTAATCTCATTCTTAGTATCACACAGTTCATACAGAAAGAACTCCGGGATCAGATTATATATACAAGTATCGCCTAGGTTAATCTTGGCTGTCCGAAATGATTTAAGGAACGCACGGAGTTGTTTTGTAATTTTGTCCCATGTTGGCTTAAGTTCTTCAGGGCATGCCACAGCAAGCGTCTTGCCGCCGCTGTAAATGTGCGCGTATTCTACTTGTCTGTCTTGTAATGCCGGAGAATAGTTCCACGTCTTGTCGGCATTCAGTGGGATGTCTTTGTAGTGAAGTTCACTGTCGGCGTAGTAGCCTAAGCACTCGCCTTTGCTATCAAGAGTTTGAAAATACATACTATGCTAGTATAGCACTCTCTTACATCCGTGTCAAGCCCCATAAATACCCGGGTGAATAAATATATTTTCGATACACCTTGTTTATATGTAAGATAGCATCATCCAGCGGCCGACTGAGCTGGGAAATTTCATACTTGTCGCGCGCAATGCGTCTTATAAAATCTTTTTTGAGAGGGGTGCCTTCGGATTCTATCTCTCGCAAATCTAAATAAAAGTCTATCCAATCAAAATCTGTCATCAAGGAGTCAAGCTCGCCCATTGTAGTCGGCTGCCGATATATTAACTCCACCTTCGTCTTATAAGAACATTGGGGGCCTAAAATTTCTTTCTTTTCAAAGTAAGGATTGATTTCTATATATTGGTTATAAAAATTAACAAACATTTTTTTAAGATTATCAATATCTTCCAGGCATGCTAAATCATAATAATCAGCAAAGAAACCATTTTTGGCTGTCTGTGGTGATTCCTGCTGCATGAAAGCCAACATAGCATCGGAGAACAAATCAGCTGTTAGAATCCATGGCATGTTTTTGTTTACTATAAAACCATATTTTTTGGCTAGCTTTCGATAAAAATTAAAATTTGGATTTGAAATGAATTTCTCATATTTAATCGCATCATCGCCAGCATCAAAGTTATTAATTTTAATTGAAAGTCCGGAGACCATGGAACTAATCATACTCGTTAACAACGCGTTGGTCATGGTCGTGGGTAGAATGCTCGCAGATGTTTTAAAAAAGCCCTTTATAACATCAATAAAGGTTCTAAAATCTTCAATTTCTTCGTGTCGAGATTGCACATAATATCGCATAAACCCCTGAAAAAGGCTTTTTACGTGATTAGAATATGTCTTGCGGGGGCAACTCCATCCCGTAGCTGCGCTAATATTAATTAAATTTCCTTCTGTCTCGGTGTTTAATGCACCGTCCAATGCCGCGCGTGCCATATGCTTGCTGAAAGCTTCAAACGCTGTTACCACAAAGTCGGCTGCGTAGATGCGGTCGCGCTGAATGGTTAAAACTGGTGCTATTTTTTCATTCTTTAGGAGGATAACATTCTGTACGTTGTCTATCTTACCATATAAATTTTTATCATGCCAGGTGTCTTGGGGTGACGGAAAGGATAAAGGATAAATGACTTCCCTATATAGAGAGCGCTGATAAAACTTTGCCAGAGCACTTAAATCGTTAGAGCCCGCGGGATCAATTCTGTCAGCTACTGGATAGTAAAATGTTCTTGGCATTGTTTATCGCCTTCTCATTCCCTGCGCCGCTGGCCCAGAGAAGAAACACTTGTGCCCGCCTCGACAGGCATATCCGCGAGGCCTCCGGTGGACGCTTCCCTGACCTTATCTATAAGCTCCTGTGTCTTTTCGGGTGTGTCCGCAGCATCAATATCGGCTTGACTAATCTCAGAAGGAAAAGTCAGTCCCGGCGCGCCCCTCCTGATCTCGATGCCGCCGGTCCCGCCGCCGCCGGCGCCGCCGAGGGTGACATCTTGCGTTTGAAGCCGCACTCCGACGGCGGCCGCGGGTACGTGCTCGGGGCTCCTCTTCTCCTTCTTCTTCCGGCGGCGCCGCGGCACGCTTGGTGCTTTCTCGGGGTCGACGACGTAGGCAATAGCAGGTACTGTTTCATCAACAGAGTCGGGAATAGCTTGATGAAGTGCTTCAACAGTTACCTCAAAGCCCGTTAAACTGACTCGATGGGAAACGCTTGTAACAAGAAAATATCCCCCAAGGCCTAACATTCTGGCTATATTCTGTTTGTCTCCTTTACTACCCTGGCTGCCGGCTCCTATGGCTGTTGGATTAATGTATATATATTGACCATTCTTTAATAAAGTATTGCCTATCATTGTCATTTTAACTTTATAAAGCTCTCGCAACTGAGTTGCTCCTAGGGCGCCTTCTTTGTGGATCTTTGCCTCTCGAAAATATGGCATGTCTTCTCTCTGAAATTCTATTTTCTTAACAAGGCCCCCGGCAGCGCCTAAGTAAAAATGATATATTCCGATATCATGATCTTCACTCCACTTATGCCGCACGTTCCCGGCCGGAAGAGAGTCGGTAGAATATATAAACAGAGTGGGGGTGGGTGCTTGCTTTTGCGTGTCGTTCATGGCCGCCATGTCCTCATCAGATATTTCTCCCCAGCGTTTTGGAAACTCTTTCATGCGCTTTCGCACGCGATCCCGTAGAGAGTTTATCTCCAACCTTTCACCTTTGACCGGGGCGCCGGCTATAAAGAAATCATTTGTGGCAAATCTTAGCGGCACTTGTGGGATGCCCGAAAAACATCGAGAACTCATAGCTCTCCCCACTAAAGAGCTAAGAAGATCTCTTATAAACTGGTCTAAATAATACTTAGTGCGATTCTTTTTAATGACCCTGTCAAAAAACCACTGATTAAATGCGTCCACACTGATAGGAATGGCGGCCATAGATATGTGTTCTATTATTTGGCTGCCACCCGACCTGGCAAGAGGGTTAAGGGCGTCAAGAACTATGGCATCCTGGGCTTTACGTAGGCCGCCGCAGTTTACAATATTATCGAGATTCTTTATTTGATATGCCATCAGGGGATCTATATATTCTACACTTCCTAACACTATTTGATAGTTATCCTTATCTATCTGTTTTTTGATCTGTGGTAGTTCCAAAACGGAGTTGATTAAATCTCCTAAATAAAAATAATGAATATCTACTTTATCAGATGGCGTAGCTTCTACGATACTATTAAGTCCTTTGCCCATCCTTTCTATTTCTTTCTTATCTAAAACGGCACCGTTTTCCATATTTTCTAAAAGCTCATGAGGCTCCGAGCCTGCGGATACGCCGCTGGCATTGATAGTATATCCACGCGTACTAGAGCCGCCTTGTCTTCGTTTGGCTCTCGCAGCGCGCTGTTCCGGCGTAAGCTCTCTCCAGCCCGGTTGTAACAACTCGATCATTGGAATTCGAATGCTGCTGATCTTATCCGTATCATATATGTGCTTAAGAACGCGTCTATATTTTATTAATCGATCTTCTTGTTCTAGAGCTATCTGCCGATCAAGATATTCTTCTAGTTCGTCTTTCTCTTCGTCGCTCAACTCGATGCTCTGATCGCGATGATCCTCGCGAAGCATTCGGGCTGTCTGATCTTCCTTAAAAATGTCCCTTAGCTGCTCGGGGCCCGCGAAAATATTTGACCACTGCGATCGAAGGATTCCGTTTAGGGCAGCTTGATATTCTACCGTTAGTTTAACCACTCCATCCTGTTGAAAGCTTATATTGTGTCGTGCCAGTTGCAAGAAAAGTGTTTTACGTTGTGCTTGTAATGCTTTTTCAAATGCATCAGAATCGCCGATACCTGGATGGTTTTCCATCCCGTCCGGGACCGCCCAGCCGACGTCGATTTTAATTCGATAAAGAGCACCCTCATATGTTAAGGCTTGTGTATTATCTAGTGAGCACTTCTTATCCGAGCCTATGGCACTTGGGCGCTGGTTGCCGCCCTGGCCCGTCTTGAACGAGGACTCGGGCGCTATAATCAAATCCAGAAAGCTTGGATGATTTATGCGGCCGGACTGCCAGGATTCCGAGGCCGGATCGAAACCGTGCCTAAAGAGTTCATGAATACTCTGAAAATGCATTTCCAGCGTAGCAGTAATATTGTTATCTACTTCTTCGGGTTGGACTCCGTCTAGTTTCCATGTAAAACTTTTTAAGCCCGCGCCTGCTTGGCGAGCCTCTTGGTTTGTTAATATGTCTTCTATATTATCGCGACTCGTAAAGCTCTCAATAGGTATTTCTTGTTCTCCGATCGCCACCAAGGGATTATCCTTCTGATATAAAACGCGATAAAGCTTTATATGCGGTACTAAAAAAGCATACTGGCTTGGAGATAGATTGAGCATAATATCGACACTTGTATCGTTGAGAGATCCCCTATGCAGCGTTGACACAATGCTTCCAGGGGCGCCCTCTAACGTACCAAAATTATCATACTCCTGGAGGCCTCCTATTTTCGTAAGCCTCTTCATGTTCTCAACTAAAAAGCACTGTTGGTCCCATATGGTAGCTGATTTAACTACGCGTGCTTTTTCTTTTTTCTTTTTTGGTGCTGGTTCGGGTGCCGGCGTGAAATAGTTTGCGCGGTCTTCCCGGGAGCCCGCAAAGCCTGTCTCGGGATCTGTCCATGTGCCGGTGTAACCCGCATCGGCGGCGGCGGAGCGCCGGTTGGCTTCTTGCCGCTCGTCGTCGACGGCGCCGCGCGCTAGGGCTTCGCGCTGGTGTTCTGCGGCCGCCTGTCTTTTCTCTTCGACCTCGGCGGTGACCGCGGTAAACGTTGGCTTGGCGCTCCGGAACCATTTCATAGCCGATGCTAACCCCTATACCCCAAAAGACGACAGGACGCGTCCCAAGGGCATTGGTATATAAACCAGATCGCCGAGATTTAAGTGGGCTTCTGTGGGAGCGTGATTATACCAGGCGATCAGCCACCAGTGTTTTGGGTTTTTATAGTATGTGGCCGCTAACTTATGATAGCGATCTCCAACAGACCATATATGTTGTACGACACTGAAGTCGCTTACTTCTCGCGCCGAAGGATAAGAAATAATAGGAGTATCATAGTGTCTTATTAATGAGACTTTGCGTTTGTCAAAGAATTCCTTGTAGTATTCTTCGTCATTTTTAAAAATCGCCCTATCGTCGTATCGTGAAGTCATTTTATATCTCGTAGGAGCGGGTTCGTGCCGGGGAGACCAGCTCCGATGTTCTGTCTTCGGCCGCTGCCGCCAGCACCACGTTGGAGTTGGGAGTACTCGTTCCGCAAGCGCTGGTTGTTTTCCTGAATAACTTCGCGACGGGCGCGGCGTTGTAGGCGATGATCATCGCGCATGCCGGCCATATGCGATTCTATTTCTGTCGGACCTAGGCCATCGGCTCGGAGGCCCGTGCGAACGGCGGTGCGGAAAGAGCGCTGGCTACCTCTTTGTTCCGCCATTGCTTCATTGATTTGCCTCTGCTCATCAAATCGCGACTGCGGGGTGTGCCCTACGGTATTCTGTTCGGTGCATCCCGCATTATAGTTATATCCTTGATTGGCTTCTAGCTGGTTGCGCATGCGGATTCGGGCACCGCCGCCGGCGTCAATGCCGCCAAGAATCGTTCTGTTTTGAGCCTGTTCTTCCGCCATTAGGCGCCTGTTCCGTTGATTTTGCGAAGTATTAATGGCAGAGTCAGGTATCCATGGACCGTCGCGACACGGCCGCCCGTCAGTGTTGGACGTCTCATCACCAGCATCATGCGGGAAACGCTTGTTCGGGCCACCGAAAGTGGTATCGGTCCACCCTACCAAATGAGTATGAATCACTTTAAAATCAAACTGTAACCTTAACTGCTGTGGAAATAAATTAGTTCTACCCGCGTCCGGTGAGTTAATAAAAAGTCCGGACTCAAATGTTGGTGTATAATTAAGATTTCTAATAAATCCAACTAGGCCGTCGGCGCCGTCGGCGCCCGAGTCGGCCGCAAAGTTAACCCATTCCATTTCCAGCAAAGGGGGCGATTTTAAAGTGTTACGAAAAGCTTGACCGGCACTCTCGTATACTGGATATAAGAAACGAAGAAGCTTATCTACTTTTGCGGTATTATTTATGGCCTCAAACTTATTGGCTGCCACCACATCCAAGCCCATAGAAATATTTCGTTGAGTACCTTGAAAAGTTACAAGAGGATCCATGCGGCCATATGTTGACTCTTCATTCCAAGTAGAAGAGAAGTTGTCGGAAAAATCAGTAACCCAAGCAGTGAATGAAACCTTCTGGCCTGTGGCGATGTGCTTGAAATTAACTTTATATAAAGGATTTGCGGGGTCTGCTATTAGTTCAGCATTGCCGGTTCCTCTTGGATCTACCTGTGCATCACGGGCCATTTCATTCTCCTAACTTATATAGTTTATCAGTCAAAAAGGACTATGGTTCTATTAACTAAGAAAGCATGTCTCCCCCAACTGCGCGTTGGAAGGCGGAGGACTTCCCGGCTTTGATAACCTGTTCAGTGAAGACTTCCTCGCCAATTTGCAATTGCGCCACAATGGTTTGGCCTTCGCCGCCGGCATCCATTTTGCCGATGAGCCTAAACAGCACGTTAGTTAGATCCTGCATACCGGCAGTCAATTTTGCTGTTGTAGGCGCATTTGTTACGCGAGAACCAACTGGCGATTCTCGTAGTTCCGGACCATTCTCGCCTACGATCGTAAGCGCTGACATCGGTGGGCTCGTTCTGGTCAAAACGCGGCCGAG
>Ga0080013_1006664_pt1 | contig 10152 bp, 17 predicted proteins | sample ETNvirenome_6_85_FD_69236 | JGI IMG/M metagenome (GOLD analysis project Ga0080013, IMG submission 69236) | Marine viral communities from the Pacific Ocean - ETNP_6_85 (SPADES assembly) (version 2) | ecosystem: Environmental > Aquatic > Marine > Oceanic | place: Pacific Ocean | collected 2013-06-19
TAATACATCTATTACATCTACAGGGGCATTAAATAGTGGCAGTATTACGTCAGGTTTTGGAAATATTGACGTTGGTAGTAGTAACATTGATGGCGGTACTATTACAGCCGATACAGGATTTACAGGTAATTTATCAGGTACAGCTACAAATGCTACTCATGTAACTGTAACTGACAACGAATCTACGGATGAAGATAACCTTATTACGTTTGTGGAAGATGCAACCAGCTCTACTGGTAATGTTGGGTTAGAAATGGATGGAAACCTTACATATAATCCAAGTACAGGACGATTAACTGCTACCCAACTTGCAGGAACGTTGCAAACAGCCGCTCAAGCTAATATTACTAGTGTTGGAACATTATCTAGTCTTACAGTTTCGGGAGATGCCACGTTTGATACATCTACTCTTAAGGTAGATTCTACTAATAATAGAGTAGGTGTTGGTACTAGTAGCCCGACATACCTTTTAGATGTTCAGCAATCTGGCGCTCCAACTACAGCGGCATCTAATACAATGGCTAGAATATCAGGGGCTGATAGTTCAGCTAATGATCTTACACTACTCGGTAAGAATACATCCGCAGTACGTATTAATTTTGGTGATGAGGATGATTCGAATGTTGGAGACATTGCTTATAGTCATGCATCTAATTATATGCGGTTTGTAACAAACGGCTCTGAAAGGGTAAGAATTAATTCATCAGGAAGTTTTTTAATAGGAACAACTTCCAGCACGCTATATAATGCAACTAGCGGTGGTGGTGTACAATTTTTACCCAATGGAGCATCAACTATCGCTAGGGATGGGTCTAACGCAGCTATATACATAAATAAAACTTCCACCAATAGTGATGCTATACAGTTTAGACGAGCAGGCTCTGTTGTAGGCGAGATATATTTAGGGACAAGTACAACATCATACAACACGGAATCTGATTATAGGCTTAAAGAAAATGTTATTGATTTAAAAGATGGGTTAGATAGACTTGTTAAATTAAAACCAAAGCGATTTAATTTTATCAAAGATAAAGATTATACGATAGATGGGTTTTTAGCACATGAAGTTCAAGAAGTCGTTCATCATGCGGTTACAGGAGAAAAAGATGCTGTTGACGAAGAGGGAAATGATGTATATCAATCAATAGACCATTCCAAGATGATCCCCTTGCTAGTAGCCGCAATTCAAGAACTAAAATCTGAAATAGATACATTAAAAGGTGGTAAATCATGAAATATTTGTTTAGTTTTTTATTTGTTTTTATTTTTTCTGTTACTAGTTACGCTAGTTTTACTATTAACCCTAATATATCTTTGGGTAAAGATGTTAATGGTAATTCTGCCCTTGAAATTATACCGTTTAATCTAAGTTATTCTCCATCACCTGATTGGAAATTAGACTCGTTTTTAAATGTTGCTTACACTGCACCAAGACGACAAGGGGCTTTTAACCATCATAGTCAGGGAATTGTACTTAGCTTAGAATGGAAACCTGTTAAATTTTTAGAAAAATATGTGCCTATCGGTTCATTTTCAGATTTAGCATTTACCTTTACTAAATCGTTTTCTTCTGAATATGACGGTAATAATAACGATGTATCTTATTTACAATCCAGACCTTACGAAAAGTTATCAATGGGTTTTAACGTTACATTTTAAAAGGAGTTATTTATGCCAAACCTAACAAACGACCAAGTATTAGCCATGTATTTTCAATCCTGTTTAAATATTCCATATAAATGGGGTGGTAATAATCCAATACAAGGATATGATTGTTCTGGGTTTGTTCAGGAGGCTTTGGCTACAATTAATCTTGATCCTATAGGTGACCAAACAAGCCATACACTATATGACATTTTTAAACATAGTACAGAAGGAACGTTAGTAAAAAAGGCTAATTTTGGTCATTTATTATTTTTTGGTGAACGTAAAAAAATTAGACATGTGGCTATTGCTTTAAATGCTCATACTATGATTGAAGCAGGGGGTGGGGGGTCACGTGTCACATCTCATAATGATGCTATTGAACATAATGCTTTTGTTAGAATTAGACCTATTTTACGCCGTAATGACTTAGTTGCTATTATAAAGATATATTAAGGAGTTAGTTATGGTAAAAGCATTATTTAAATTAATAAAACAAATAGCAGTTAAACTATTTAAAGAAAATGATACCCAATTTTTAACGATAGCTAAAAGTATGGCTACTATTATCGCTCAAGAAACACCTACAAAAGTAGATGATAGATTGTTACGGATTATTAATAATAATGCAAAAAATATGAGTAATGTAGAAAAATTAAAATTAGCTCAAAAATTAACATCTGAAAATACATTTATACCCGATTTAATTGTTTCTTATATCAATAAAAAATTTAAAATTAAAAAAAAATAAAACATAATCGTTTTCATTTTAAATATATTAGTAAAATTAGGAGGGATACTAATGGTAAGTTTAGACGCTAGTACAATACAAGCCAAAGTAAGGGAATATAGGGAATCTATGATAAAAGAGCATATAGAATCCCACAATTTAACACAAGAACAAGCACAAATTAAACGAGATATCATTGAAATAGGCTTACAAACAATGGAATACGCTTTAAGTGATTTTACCTTAAAAGTAGCTACTGAAATTAAAACATTTAAAACTAAATTTTCAGTTTATGCGTCTATTGCTATTGGAATAGCTACGTTAGCAATACCCTTTTTATCTGATACTATTATGGAGATTTTTAAATAATATGTTAGAACCTACAATGTTATCTATGGGTATATTTATATTACAATCTGTTATTTTGTTAATCTTAGGTTTTTTCTGGAAATCAGGGTTCTATTTATTAAAAGATCATTTACAAGATGGTAAAAATCCATTAATTACTGAGGATAAACTAAAAATTATGTTAAATAAACATGTTTCAAAGAATGATTTATTAATAGAAAATGAACGGATAAAAACGTATTTTGATGACAAAGATACCCATCTAATGAACATTTTTAAAAATATGTTAAAAGAAGTACAACTCGATATGTTAAAACAATTAAAAGGATTTGAAAAACAATTATGTGCATCCACATCCTTAAAAAAAAGTTATGATAAAAAAATAAAATCACTTGAAGCCGATATAAAAAATTTAAAAACTACACTTAAATAGAAAAAAACATGTTATACTAATATAAACGTAGGTATTACATGTTTTATGTACTCCATGCACATTAATATGATAGTTATGCCTGCGTTTTACAAATTAAAATAAGAGGGAAATTTAAAATGGATAAAAATAGAACGTACGCAACCTCAGACCTCGGCATTATTGCTTATATAGTTATGCATATGAAGACTAAACCTCAGCTCAATATTAATTATGAACGTATTGACGGTGCATTACATGGCAAAAAGATATTACACTTTTCTCCTGAAAATGTGTGTGAGCAATTATCTCGTGATTACTTTTCTAGCCCTTTTTACGATTATAGGCAGGCCATCGACAAAAGTAAAGCAATGGTACATGCAAGCCAAAAGACACCACTAGCATGAAATATAAATTGTTTTATCTGGATATTATTGAATATAAACCCACGATTGATTTTATTTCTACAGCTAAGTTAGATGGTAAGCATTTAAGTTTACTTGCACCTTTTTTAAATGAAGTTAAAAATGCTATTGTCGAGATAGTGAAATATGGAAATAAAAATCCTGATGGCAATTTTAAAGAATATTTTAAAAAAAATTATATTGAAGTGGAATTATTAAATAAAAGCAATCTAATTAACAAGATAATTATGCTTAATAACACGTCTTATCTTGATTTACAGAACATAGAACAATTTTTTAATTTAATAGAAAAAAATCCAATTAATAATAAAAAGGAAAAAGAAAAATAAAATTAAAATTAAAATTAAAATTAAAAAGGAAATACAATGGAAAATACAATTAAAAAATCAACTAACACAAAACTTAACGACTGGATTAAATTGGGAAAACCAAAACAAATAAAATTAGATAGGTTTCATTTAGGATGCCCTTACTCAGATGCTTGTGGAAATCATTCTTATACAGTTTCAACCATCTGTGACCAAGATTTTTGGACTGAAGAGTTTGACCCTTTCAAGTTTGAAACACACGTTTTAACAGAATGTCAGGATGAAGATGTACCTTTTTCTAAATGGAATTATATTAGTAATTGTATTGATGATATTACAAAGTACCATGATGACATTATTTTAAAAATTTTAAGAGCTTATATGCAAAAAAGTGAATATGATAATCTTAAAACTCAAAATACTTTTTTTTCTATTTTAGCATGAAAAAATTAAATTTAGATTATATGAAAATGTTAAATGTGCCAAACGATAGACGATGGAGTACGGTATTGGTTGAGGATAATAATGGAGAGATGCCTAATTTTTATTGTATTATGCCTAACGCATTGAATAGAAAATATGATAATATGCCATGCAAAATACCCTTATGTGAAATACCATTTCAGACCTATAAATCAAAAGAGAGAATGAACGGGGAATGGGAAAATAATGGTGTGACAGATGAGAATTTAATATCTATTTTAAGGCATCGCTTAGAATCTCTTAAACAATTTAAAACACCTAATAAAGATTTAGAGTGGAGAATTGATAAAGCATTAACATTGGTTAAAGAATTGCACTTTGTTAATCAAGGTATATTTTACGAAAATATCATGACAAAAGATGCTTACGAAAATAATTATTATAAAAAATTACTAAAAAATTAAATAAAAAAAGGTGAAATTATGAGTAACGTTAATATTATTATTCCAATTTACAACAAATCATTTGATTTAGTTAAAAAGTTAATTGCAAGTATTCAAGATCAAGATTTATTACCGAAATCAGTTACATGTGTTTGTGATGGTGATGAAGAAACTTTTAAACAATTACAAAAAGAATATTTTAAAAATGGTACATCTACAACGGCGTTTCCTTTATTTTTAGAACTTTTAAAAGAGAATAAAGGGGCTTCTTTTGCAAGAAATTATGGGGCTAAAATTAGCGGTGAATCGTTATCAGCAACAGGAAAAAAGTCATTATGTGCTGAATATTTGTTCTTTATTGATGCGGATTGTAAGTTAAATCCAGGCATGTTAAATGAAATGGCATCGCAATTAGATGATGGTTATGATGTTGTTTACGGTAATTTTACGCAAGGCATGAACAAAGAACCTAGAAAGTTTATTCCATTTTGTGACTATAGACTAGAAACTGAAAATTATATTAACACTATGTCGATGGTAAGACGTTCTTCATTTAATAAAGTGAAGGGATTCAATATAGATTTACAGTTTTTTCAAGATTACGATTTATGGTATAGAATCAACAAAACTGGAGCTAAATTCAAATATATTAATGATACTATTTTTCATACTGAAAGCCCACAAGAAGGGGATATATCAAGTATACCTAAAACATTATCCGATAAAGCTAAAGCGTTTAGACAAGCTAACAACTTACCAGACAAAACTATCGTAGTAGCTAGTCATGGAGCAGCTTATCAAGCGTTACAACGTGCAAAAATGTTAAATGCTGATTATACCGACCCAATTAAAATACCTTATTTAAATTATGAAAATTGGAAAGCTACGTATATGGTTGGGTTATATAACCAAAGTGTTCAGGGATTTATGAATCATGTTAATGTAATGGTAGGAAAAAAAATATTTCATTTAATCGGAACGGATGTTAGCCAATTTTTAACACAAAATACGATTCAAGTAGTAGATGCGTATATTCAACGATTAGAAAGTGAAAATGCTATATTGTTTGCTAATTCCCCTAGACTGGTACGTGAAATGCACCGATGTGGGTTTAAAGATACAACGTTATTGTATACCCCAATATATGAAATAGAAAAATATAAATCGATTAACGCATTACCTAAAACATTTACCATTGGTGTTTATTTTACAGATTCTAACCCTTTTACGATGCTTAACCCTGCTTGTGATACATCACATCAACCCTTAATCATGGAAGTAGCTAAAATGTTACCTCATATAAATTTTAAGTTTTTTGGCGGAACTGATAAATACACACATAAAAGTCTTGGTACTAATTTTCCTGAAAATATAGAATTTTGTGGCAGAATTGCTGAAGATAATATGGTTGAATTTATTAATTCATGTTCAGCGATAATTAGATCAACGAGCCATGACGGTTTTCCACAAAGCCCTATACATTTTATGCTTTGCGGGAGACAGGCTATTGTATCTTGCCCTGACGAGGAAATGAAATATGCAATTAAACTTAAAAAAGAAAAGGTAAATATAAAAAATCAAACTGATGCAGATGAGACAAAAGAAGATATGTTACGTTGTATTAAACAAGCCTATGATAATCCCGATTGTTTACTAAATAAAACAGAAGAAATACACGATTATTATAAAAATCTTATGTGCCAAAAAACATATGTAGATACAATATATGGGTGTATTGATGAATAATAAAATGGAGAAAACTATGGACTATAAAGACGATATAACGTTTGTTTTACCTGTACGTAATCAGCCTGTACATTTAAAAAAATGCCTTGATTCTTTACTTAAACAAACCATTAAAGGGGAAATTATAGTTATTGATGATGCGTCCACTGATATTACACCGTTTATAATAGAAAGTTATGAAAATGATATAGATAAAATTATAACGAATAAAGAACGGAAAGGATCAGCGTATTGTAGAAATATGGCTAACCAATTAGTGAAAACAAGCATTATTGCTGTATGTGATTGTGATTATTATTATCCAAACAGAGGACTAAATATATTAGAATTTTTTAAACAGTATCCTGATGTGGATGTTTTTTATAGTGCCTTGCATATCAAACCCCATAGTTATCTTGATAATGAATTATACCGTATGCAAGCGTTTGAATGGGATTTTAAAAGTAAATGCCCCATTTCTCACCCTACAGTGGCATATAAAAAAAAGGTAGCTGAAAACGTTAAATACCCAGAAAAAAGTTTAGAAACTGATTTATACGAGTTTTTCTTATTAGAAGCACATAAAAAAGGGTATAAGTTTGGGTGGGATGATACGGTACAGACCACTAAATATGAAGGTGTTTCACACCGTAACCAAGATGAATCACGTAAATTAAAAAAAGAAATGTATAAACCGTTTGGAATCGAATATGAGTAAACCAGATATAGGTATTATAGGTAACGGATTTGTTGGAAATGCTGTTGCGTTTGGTTTTTCATCGCAATGTGGCTTTGATGCTAATATTAGAATCTACGATATAGACCCACTTAAAAGTACACATACATTAGATCAAGTATGTAATGAATCAAAATTTATATTTATTAGTGTACCAACCTTAAATGACAGTAACGGTAATATTGATTTATCTGTCGTTAATTCTGTTTTTCATGAAATTAATAATATTAATAAGCGTGATGATAATTATTTTCTGTTACGTTCTACTATTGTTCCAAGTACAACAAGGGAAATTTCAAATAGATATCCTGACTTAAATATAATTTTTAATCCTGAATTTTTAACCGAACGTACCGCAAAGTTTGATTTTATAAATCCGTCTCGTATTATTTTTGGTAAAGATAGTTACGCTCATGATATTGATGAGGTTGTTAATTTGTTTGATAAACGGTTTTCTAATAGTGTACCTATAGGTGAGGTTTTGTATGAGGAGGCGGAATTAATAAAGTATATGTGTAATTGTTTTTTTGCTACAAAATTATCATTTTTAAACGAGATGTATTTAGTATCTGAAAAATTAGAATTAGATTGGAATAATGTTTTACAAGGTTTCTTAAAAGATAGCAGGATAGGGCATTCACACAATAAAATTGCTTTAGATGGTGAGCTAGGTTATGGGGGGGCTTGTTTACCTAAAGACTCACAGGCTATGGTATCGTTTATCGAAAAATTAGGGTTACCAGTAAACACACTTAAAGGGGCAATTTCAACAAATAAACTTATACGGTCAACTGAATTTCAAATTGAATTTAATAAAAATTATTTTTCTCCACGGTACTAATGAAATATAAATTAAAAGAAAACGTTAATTATATTGAAATCGGGGGTTATATTTTATATGTAACAATATTACTTAGTTTGGTTGGGTATGCTCGGTCTAGTGGTAATTCATTGTTTTATGTTTACGCATATCTTTTATTTATAATGTTTTTAGTTTTTCCTCAAGATGAAACAGATTAGGAGTATTGATCTATGAAATATAAAAGCAAAAATGAAATAATAAAATTTTACAAGAATAAAAAAGGAACGGCATATTCTTATAAGAGGCATTTTTATAATGAATGGATTGTATTAATAAATTCAAAATTTGATAAAATTATTGATGATGCAAAAAACAATGAGTTAAATTCTTTTATACATGATTTTAAATTATTAAAACACAAATTTAATAAAGAGTTTTCGCTATAATAAAGGGTAATCAATGGACATATCAATTATAGGTATTTTGGTAGTATTTTTATTCTATATAGCATTAGAAAACAGTATAAAGACAGAAATAAAAGAAAGATTGGAATCAATGGAAAAAATAGATGATTATCTAAATAATATAATTGAAAAAAATTATAAAAATAAGAATAAAAATACACGTTTAAAAAAATGTTTTATTTCAGAAAATATAATTAATATAGAAAAAGAAATTAATAAACATTAAGGAGTATTGATCTATGAAATATAAATTAAAATGACTGAATTTTTAAATTTACATAATAATTATAAAGTAGAAATATATAAAAAAGATCAAAAGCTATGTAAATATGTCATTCCTAATCTTGATTATGATGATAATTGTTTTTCTTCTGGTATGACAATGTGTATATATCCATTTTTAATAGAAGAAAATAATTTAGTAGTTGAAGAAAATGTATTTAATGACGTTTTTAACGTCTTAATAGGAAAAACAGTTAAAGATTTATATGTTAAAAGTGATTCTGATAGTGATAAAATGTGTTTTGTAACTGATAAAGGGTCTTTTTATTTTTGTTCATATAGCGATAATTTTTCTCAAAAAATACTAAGTTTTGATAATTTAAAAAATATTATAAATAGTAAACTTATTAAAGTAGAAAAAGAAATTAATAGTGATCATGATATAGAAAAAACATATAAATTTTTAACTGAATCAAAAAAAAGTATTATTTTACGTGTAAAATTAAAATCTAAAATAAAAACGATTACAGTAAACTGTTGTGAATCTTATTGTGGTTATCATAATTGTTGTTGTTCTTGTGCTTGTAATGATAAAAGAATTGTAAAACATATTCCTGATGGTGGAATAAAACGTTTTTTGACTGATAATGTTAATAATATTGATATTTTAAAAAGTTATTTTGATGTAAAAAAGGATAAAATTCAATGAAATATAAATCAAAAGATGAAGCAATAAAAGACCATGTAGATAATTATAGGTCTGACGGAGTGAAGAAACGTAAAGGGATGCCAGACCAAAGAGACTTTTTTAGGTTTCAGTTTTTTATTCAATCTGTGCCAGAACATAGTCATGTTTTAGATGTTGGTTGTAATTCTGGTACTATTGGCAGATTTCTAATTGCCCAAAATAATTGCCATGTACTTGGTATTGATGTTGTTCCAGAATTAGTTGAAAAAGCAAAAAGAAATGGTACGTTTGCCATTGTTGGGGAAGCGGAAAACATTAATATGCCTGATAACCATATAGATGTGGTTACTTGTGGGGAAGTCCTAGAACATTTATACGACCCTGAAATAGCAATAAAAGAAGCTCATAGAGTTTTAAAACCTAACGGTATATACCTTGTGACTGTTCCTCACCCTGATATTGCTAATGTTGATAAATTAGGAGATTACCATCAACAAGATTTCAAGTATAATCAATTATATGAGCTATTCACTAAATATTTTAATAAAGATAATGTACATTTTGGTGGTATTCCTTGGTCTAAAAGCTATTGCGAAGAAATTGCAAAAACAAAAGAAGAGGCCAATATATTACTGAAAACCCCTCAATGGTTAGGAGTACACGCTAAAAAGGATTGATTTATGCAAATTAAAAAAGAAGATTTATACCCACACCTTAAAAAAATATGTTATATACCTACTTTAAATATAGGTGTTGTTACATGGCGTATTGAGAATTATGCTAAT